>Ga0123336_10002230_pt1 | contig 17026 bp, 19 predicted proteins | sample SSSSmetaG_FD_96466 | JGI IMG/M metagenome (GOLD analysis project Ga0123336, IMG submission 96466) | Glacier valley bacterial and archeal communities from Borup Fiord, Nunavut, Canada, to study Microbial Dark Matter (Phase II) - ​SSSS metaG | ecosystem: Environmental > Aquatic > Freshwater > Ice... | reverse complement strand
TTTCAGGACGACCCACGCGAGCACGCCGGTGATGACCAGCGCGACCACCGCCGACGAGATCAGCGGCAGTGGCTGATCGAGTGGAATTGCCGCCCAGCTGAGCTTGCCCCACATGTTCATTTGCCGAGCACCGGTGCTTGCGTCGCGCCCTTGGCCTCGGACTCGGGGCCTGGGCTCGGCGCGATCGCCTGGGAGACGATCTTGTCGAACAGGTCGGCGTCGACCGCGCCGTAGGCCGACGGCGGCGGATTCACGCTCGGCCTGGCGAGCGCGACGTAGTTCGCCGCATCGAGGCGGGACGTGTTCGCTCGCGTCGTGGCGACCCAGGCGGTGAACTGATCGGCCGGCAGCGCGTTGACGTCGAAGTGCATGTCGGAGAAGCCTTCGCCGCTGAAGTGGCCGGAGATGCCGCGGTACGTGCCCGGCTCGTCGGCGTGAAGGTTCAGCTCGGTGCGCATGCCGTTCATCGTGTAGATCATGCTGCCGAGCTGCGGGATGAAGAACGCGTTCAGGACGCTCGCCGAGGTGAGCGAGAAGCGGATCGGCACGCCCGCCGGCACGGTGAGCTGGTTGACGGTCGCGACGCCCTGCTCCGGATAGATGAAGAGCCACTTCCAATCGAGCGACACGACCTGGATGTCGATCGGCTTGTCCGTCGAGAGCGGCTCGGCCGGGTCGAGCTGGTGCGAGCCGATCCAGGCGACGCCGCCGAGCAGGATGATCACCATCACGGGAATCGCCCAGACCACGAGCTCGATCTTTCCCGAAAACGCCCACTCGGGCAGATAGCGCGCCTTCGTGTTCGAGGCCCGGAACCACCAAGCGAAGGCGAGCGTGGCGATGATCGTCGGCACGACGATGGCCAGCATGATCGCCATCGAGTTGATCAGGATCGTCTTCTCGGCGCGCCCCACAGGCCCGCGCGGATCGAGCAGCGCCGAATTGCAGGCCGCCAGAGCGAGCGGCAGCGCGAGGCCCGACCAGCGAAGCACGGCGCGCGAGCGCCCGCAAGCATCGCCGCGGCTGCGATCCGGATGAGAGTGGGAGACCACGGTCTGCACGTTACCGCGTGCGCCGGCATTTGTCGCGCCCGGTCGCCGCGACGGAGCCGATCGCCTGTCGTCACGGTCGATCTCCCAGCCACCGCTCGATGCCGCACATGCCGTCGCTCGCACGACCTCTCTCCTGGTTCCTGGCCTCGGCCCTCGTCGCCAGCGCGAGCGTCGCGCTCGCCGCCGATGGTCCGGCCACCGCGCGCCCGCGATCGCCAAGATGACCCCGACGGCACGCTCACGTCGCGCAAGCAGATCAGCGACGACGACCTCGCCGCTTTCCTGGCGGACTGCCTCGACGACCCGGCCCTGCGCAACCGCATCCTGCCGATCGGCGACCCGGGCGAACTGATCACGCCACGCGAGCAAGGCGAGCGGCTGTTCGCGCTGGTCGGCCGGCCGGCGCGCTTTCGCCATGTGTCGGTCGCGCTCCTCGACGGCATCGCCGGCGCGCTCGGTGTCGCCGGACGGATCGTTCCGGCGCCCTCGGCGAAGGCCGGCCGGCCCGCATCGGCCGCTATTACGCGACCGAATCGATGCGGCCTCGATCCGCAAACCGGGCGCTACGACGCCGCGGCGACGCCCTCGACCGGCAGCGAGACGCTGTTGGACTACGACGCCGGAGTCTTGCGCGGCGAGGCCGCTGCCGAGCCTGGCAACCACGCGGCGTTCTGATCCGGCGCGTGTCAGATCGCTGGCTCCCGACGCGACCACTGCGCTCAGGGCCATCGGCTCCTAGATACCGCGCGGCGGGGACTTTGGTTAAGCTGTTCCGTCCCCAGCTTCGAGTTTATGGAACCCGATAGGAGAAGTGACATGCCCGAGTATCGAAAGACCCCCGAAGCAGTCGCCGCGCTGACCCGCGAGCAGTACCGCATCACGCAGCAAAGCGGCACCGAAGCGCCCGGCACGGGCGAGCTGCTCGACAACGAGGAGCCCGGCATCTACGTCGACATCGTGTCGGGCGAGCCGCTGTTCGCGTCGTCCGACAAGTTCGAGTCGCATTGCGGCTGGCCGAGCTTCACCAAGCCGATCGCGCCGATCCATGTCAACGAGCTGAAGGATGCGTCGCACGGCATGGCCCGCACGGAAGTGCGCTCGACCGGCGCCGACAGCCACCTCGGCCACGTCTTCGAGGACGGCCCGCGCGACCGCGGCGGCCTGCGCTACTGCATCAACTCCGCCTCGCTGCGCTTCGTCCACCGCGACGACATGCAGACCGAAGGCTTTGGCGACTATCTCGATCAAGTGGAGGACGTGAAATGACGCAAGAACGTGCTGTGCTGGCGGGCGGCTGCTTCTGGGGCATGCAGGACCTGATCAGGAAGATGCCGGGAGTGATCTCGACCCGCGTCGGCTATTCGGGCGGCGACGTGCCGAACGCGACCTACCGCAACCACGGCACGCACGCCGAGGCGATCGAGGTGGTCTTCGATCCGACGAAGATGAGCTACAGGAAGCTCCTCGAGTTCTTCTTCCAGGTCCACGATCCGTCGACGAAGAACCGCCAGGGCAACGACCGCGGCGTCAGCTACCGCTCGGCGATCTACACCACGAGCGACGCGCAGAAGCGGGTCGCCGACGACACGATCGCCGACGTCGACGCCTCGGGCCTGTGGCCGGGAAAGGTGGTCACCGAGGTCGAGCCCGCGGGCGCGTTCTGGCAAGCCGAGCCGGAGCATCAGGACTATCTGGAGCGCATCCCGAACGGCTACACCTGCCACTGGGTGCGGCCGGACTGGAAGCTGCCCGTACGCAGCGCGTCGACCGCGAAGACGCCCTGACGATCGCGGCACCCGCACCTGGGCCGGGAGCGCCCGGGCCAGGGCGCCCACGTTCTGTAGCACGATGGCCTCGACGCGACGGTCGACGATCTCGCGGCTGACCTCGAGCGCGCGATCGAAGTTCGCCGATGCCTCGGTCATCCGGCCGGTTTCGCGTTGCACGATGGGTCGCGCCCGACTGGACGTGCGGCAACGCGCACGATCCCGGCATCACGATGCTGGAGTTGTTCGCGTTCGTCCTCGACGACCTGCAGCCCCACAAAGCGACCCTCGATCCGCGCGGCCGACGGCTGGCGCGTGCGCTGGCCGGCCACGCGTCGGCGCTCGCGGCGACGGCGACAACCGGCAACGCCGGCGACTGCCCGCCGGGCCTGCGCCGCGTGAGCCATTTCGCCGGCGAGCTGCTCGGCGTCGACGATTTCCGCACCGAGCAGGACCACGTGCTCGACCGGCGCAACCGCCTCGTGCACGGCGCGGGCATCGTCGACGGCCTGGCGGTGACGGTGACGACGGACCCAGCCGGCGCGCGCGTCGTGATCGCGCCAGGGCTGGCGTTCGCGCCCGACGGCAGCGAGATCTTCGTCGACGCGCCAAGCACGCTGCCGCTGCCTGCGTCGGGATCCGACGCCGCCCTGTTCGTCCAGCTCGCCTACCGCGAGGTGCCGTGCCAGCCCGTCCTCGCGGGCTCGACGTCGCAGCCGAGCCGCGTCGTCGAGACCTTCGCGCGACGCTCGCCGTGCTGCCCGACGCGAATGCCCTTGGCGTCGCGCTTACGCCGCTGACGGCCGCGCTCAGGCGGGCAACATCGCTCCTTCGGCGTCGAGCGTGCGCGAACGCCCCTGCGTCTTGGCCGCGTAGAGCATCGTGTCGGCGCGCTTGAGCATCGCCGCCAGCGTGTCCTCGGGCGAGTCGCGCATCGCGATGCCGGCGCTGTAGGCCAAGCCGAAGCCCAGCTCGCGCTCGGCGGCATCGGCCAGGTAGTGACGCATGCGGCTGTCGAAGACGTTCGCCGCAGCTGCGTCGGCGTGCGTCATGAGGATGCAGAACTCCTCGCCGCCGTATCGGCCGACGAGATCGCCGGGCCGCACCGCCGCCTGCAGCGCCCGCGCGACGAACGCGAGGGCGCGGTCGCCGGCCTCGTGGCCGCGACCGTCGTTGATCTGCTTGAAGTGGTCGAGATCGATCATCAGCACGGCGACCGGCTGCGCATAGCGGATGCTGACGGCGAGCTCGGTCGCGGCGCGTGCCGTCCAGGCGCGGCGGTTGAGCACGCCGGTCAGGCCGTCGACCATCGCCAGCCGCTGCAGCTCGCGATCGGCCTCGTCGCGGTGAGCCAGCAGCACGGCGATGAGCGAGAGCACCGTGGTCGCGTTGGCGATCACTGCGAAGGCGTAGTTCACCGGATGGGGCGAGAGGAAGGTCGGATAGCTCTCGGTGAAGAACGCGCCGAGCACGCCGCGCCACAAGGTGACGACCATCTGCACCAGCAGGCTGACGACCAGCAGCCAGCGCCAGCGGCCGACCGGCAGCACCGGCTTCTTCCACACCGCGGCGACGAGGAACGCCATCTGCACGGTGAGCAGACCGTTGCCCCAGCCGACGCGAAACGGATAGCTCGAAAAGCCCAGCAGGTAGCCGAGCGGCAGGACAACGGCGATGACCATCGGCATCCTGCTGTGCGTCGTGCGCCCGCACCACATGTCGAAGGCCGACACGTTGAGCGCCAGCCCGCTGGAGAGGCCGCCCATCGCCAATGTCGACAGGATGCGATCGGTGGGCGAGTCCTTGACCGTGAGGCCCGAGAGCAGCAGCAGCGCCCACGCCGTGCCCTGGAGCACGACGCCGGCCTGGGCGCGCCGCGCCGGCGCGCTGACCCGGCCCATCACCGCCGGCAACGCGATCGCCATGGTCACCATGCAGACCGTCATGGCGAAGAGAAGCGTGGCGATGTCGAGGTGCATGGGAAGCGAGGCGGCGACGTTGCCGTGCGCTGTCTGCGATTGTCCGGGCGCGACGCGCGCATCTCTGCGCGACGACAGTAACTTCTGCGGAGACCTCACTTCACATGGGCAAAGCGTCACGCTCTCCGTGATTCGTTCGGGGCCGCCCTGAGTCGGCGCACGATGCGCGTCCGATGTCGATCCGTGGAACAGCTGCCGCTTCGCGCACGACCTGAAGGTGGCCGACGCGGACCCGGTGGCGCTCGCCGACACGGCCCGCCGGCTGCAGGAGCGCCTGCTCGTCTTCGTCGCGGACCTGACGCTCGCGCTCGCGCCCTGAAGGCCGCGTCGCACGCGCGCGACGCAGCGCTGGTCACAGGCTCGGATCGACGAGAACCTTCGAGGCCGTGGCGCGCCGGCCATAGTCGGCGATGGCGTCGGCCTGCAGCGCGCCGGCGAGCGACACCGTGCGCGTGTAGGTGCTCGCGAAGGTGGTCTTGAGCTCGCTCGCGACGCGCGTCTTGAGCGCCTGCGCGGCGTCGGGGCCGATGCGCTGCAGGAAGGGAAACAGCAGTCAGCCGCCCATCGCCCAGCTCATGCCGAAGTTGCGCACGAACTCGGTCGGCGCGGTGTCGAGCCCGCCGTAGAGATAGACCTGCTTCAGCGTCGTCGAGCCGTAGCGGCTGTATTCCTTGGCAGTGCGATTGAGCGCCGCTTCCATCGCCCCGAGGATCTGGCCGGCGAGCTTGCCGCCGCCGAGCGCGTCGAAGGCCAGCGTCGCGCCGGTCGCGACCAGCGCGTCGGTGAGCTCTGCCATGAACGCCGGCGACGCGGTGCTGACCACGTGCTTCGCGCCTTGTCCGCGCAAGAGCGCTTCCTGCTCGGGCTTCCTCACGATGTTGACGAGGTCGATGCCGTCGGCGAGGCAGATGCGGTTCAGCATCTGGCCGAGATTCGACGCTGCGGCGGTGTGCACGAGAGCGGAGTGGCCCTCGCGCCGCATCGTCTCGGTCATGCCGAGCGCGGTGAGCGGATTGACGAAGCACGACGCGCCTTCGGCGGCGCTCGTGCCGGCCGGCAAAGGCAGGCACTGATCGACCTTCACCGTGCGGTATTGCGAATACATGGCGCCGCCGAGGACAGCGACGGTGCGCCCGAGCAGCGCGCGCGCCGCGGCGCCACCGCCGGCCTTGACGACGGTGCCCGCGCCTTCGTTGCCGGCCGGCATCGACTGGCCGCGCCGGCCCTCCATCGCCTTCATCGCCGCGGCGGGAACGCGTGCGCGCGCGACGATGCCGTCGCCGCTGCCGCTCACTGCCAGCGTCGACAGATCGGCGGCGCCGAACAGCAGGCCGATGTCGGACGGATTGATCGGCGTCGCCTCGATGCGCAGCACGACCTCGTCGGCCGCGGGCTTGGGCGTGGCGATGCGGGCGAGCGAGAGCTCGAGCGTGCCGTCGTCGGTGATGAGGGTGCGCAGCTGCAAGCCGTTCGCGGGCACGTCGTCGTCCATGTCGTTCGCCTGTCGTGGGAGAGGGCGCGAAAGCTAACACCTTACGATCACGACGGCCATGATCGTTCACCTCGTCGACGGCACCTACGAGCTGTTTCGCCACTTCTACGGCCAGCGCAGCTTCAACAAGGGCAAGGACCGGCTGCTCGGCGCCGTCGTCGGCGTGCTGCAGTCGGTGCTCGAGATCGTCGAGCAGGGCGAGCCCTATGTCGGCGTCGCCACCGACCACGTCGTCGAATCGTTCCGCAACGACCTGTGGCCCGGCTACAAGACCTCGGCCGGCATCGACCCGGTCCTCCATGCGCAGTTCCATCCGCTCGAGGACGCGCTCGTGGCGATGGGCGTCGTCGTCTGGCCGATGGTCGAGCTCGAGGCCGACGACGCGCTCGCCTCCGCCGCCCGCATCGCCGCCGCCGACAAGTCCGTCGACAAGGTCTGCATCTGGACGCCCGACAAGGATCTCGCGCAATGCGTCGTCGGCGACCGCGTCGTGCAGGTCGACCGTCGCGCCAAGGCGATCCGCGATGCCGCCGGCGTGCGCGCGAAGTTCGGCGTCGAGCCGCACCTGATCCCCGACTGGCTCGCGCTCGTCGGCGATGCGGCGGATGGGTATCCGGGAATCTTGGGCATCGGCGCCGTGGGAGCGGCGGGGCTCCTCGACAAGCACGGAGCGATCGAGTCGTTCCCGCCCGAGCTGCTCGGCGACCGGCTCGAACAGGCGCTTCTCTTCAAGCGCCTGGCGACGCTGCGCAGCGATGCGGAGCTCTTCCGGAGCATCAAGGCGCTGCGCTGGCGCGGGCCGACCGAAGACTTCACGGCATGGACAAAACGCGCCGACGCGCCGCGCCTGCTCGAGCGCTGTCTCGCGGCCCGCGCGGCGCTGTCGTAGCGCGGCCGGGAGACGATCCGCACGACTCGTGTACCCTGCCTGTCCATTACACGGAGACACGATGGCCACCCAAGCCCAGAGAAAGCGGACGCGACTGCACGTCCTGCGCGACAACGTCCACCGCGCCAAGCGCGCCGTCAAGCTGAGCCTGCCGGGCGCCAAGGATCGTCTGAAGGCGCACACCGCGGCCCGGCTGGCGTACGCCGAAACCGGCAAGTAGACCGCTCGTCCACCCCGAAGAACGGGGGCAGGCATTCGGTCGCCGGCCGGTTCACACTGAGGGCATGACGCCCTCGCTCGTGTCGATCCGCGCCGCGTTGCTCGCCGCCCTCGGCGCAGCGGCACTGGCCGCGACCCTCTCGCCATCGGTCCGCGCGGCCGGTGTCGTCACTGCCGAAAGCGAGGCCGCGGCGGCCTGCGAGCAGTCGGCACGGCGGACGCTGGCGACCAAGGTCACCGAGCCCGCAGCCATCACCTTCAAGTCTGTGCCGACGGCACAGCCGGCGCAGCCCGGCGACACCCAGCTCGTCCTCAACGGCGAAGGCCGCTGGCGCAGCGCCGAGGGCTTTCGCAACGTCCGCTTCACCTGTTACGTCGATCGCAGCACGCTCGAGACGGTCGGCGTGGTCCTGCGCGACACGACGCCGGCCACCGCGAAGCCGGCGGCTCCGGCGCGAAAGCCCGCCGAGCCCGACCTGAGTCACCTGTCGATGGCGTCGTGCGAATCGAGCGCCGTGCAGGCGTTGCAGAAGCGCTGGCCGCGCGTCTCGCAGATCACCTTCGACAGCGACACGCGAAGCTTTCGCCAGGACAGCATCGACCGCGCCGTGCTGCACGGCCGCGGCCGCGCGCTCCCCAACCTCGGCGCGCCGTCGACCTTCTTCGGCTTCGAGTGCGAGATCGATCCGCACGACGGCCAGGTGCTGAGGACGCGCGTCTCGGGCTGATTCCGCCCTGCCAAGCCGGCTCCGCGCCGCGGGCGCATCGACAATCAGGCGATGAGCGAACGTCCGTCGACCTCGGCCCTGTCGATCACGGCATTCGTCACTCTGCTGCTGATCGCGCTGCTGATGGGCGCGAACCACGTCGCGGCGCGGATCGCGTTCGACCACGGCGTCGACGTCACGACCGCCGTCGCCGTTCGAAGCATCGTGACCGCCCTCGTCGTCGGCTCGCTGATCGTCGTGCAGCGCGTGTCGATCGTGCTGACGACACGGCAGCGACGCTTCCTGCCTGCGATCGGGCTGATCGTCGCGGTGCAGAGCGTCTGCCTCTATTCGGCGGTCGCCCGGCTGCCGGTTGCGCTCGCCCTGCTCGCCTTCAACACCTATCCGCTCTGGACCGCGCTCTGGGCGCGCCTGTTCTATGCGCACCGGCCCGAGCGCCGGGTCGTCCTCGCGATGCCGGTGATGCTCGTCGGGCTGGCGCTGGCGCTCGACGTGCTCGGCGCGGCCTCGGGTCTCGGCGCTGCGCTGCAGTGGCAGCGCATCGGCGCCGGCGTCGCCTTCGCCCTCGCCGCGGCCGCCACCTTCGGCGTCGCGCTGGTGCTGACGCAGCACGAGGCCGGCGGCCTCGACGGCCGCGTGCGCACGACGAGCACGATGGGCATCGTCGCGGTGCTCGCGCTCGCAGGCGTGGCCTGGCAGGGCGGCTTCCACTGGCCCGACGCGGCGCCCGGCTGGTGGGGCCTCGCGCTGCTCACGCTGCTCTACGGCACCGGCATCACCATCCTCTTCACCGTGCTGCCGCGCCTGGGCGTGGTCGGCAACTCGGCGATCATGAACGTCGAGCCGGTGTTCGCGCTCGTGCTCGCGTGGGCGATCCTCGGCCAACGGATCGCGCCATCGCAGGTCGCGGGCGCGCTCGTCGTGGTGGCGACAGTGGTGTGGCTCGGGCTGAGGCCGAAGCGAGGAGCTGCGCGATGACCGTGCACGTCAGACAACGGCGATCAATCGGATGGCGCGGCGCGTTCGCACCGGCGCTCATCGGCCTGGCCTCCGCAGCGAATGCCCAGGACGAGCGCAGCAACGCTATCGACGCTCCGTTCTTGCAGGCGACGCGGGCGCTGCCGACCTGTCCCGTGCCCGAAGGTCCGCTTTACAGGGCGGCTCAGGCGAAGCTCCCGACCCACGGGCGCGCCGAGCGCGGCACGACCTGCCACTACTGGGGCCGCTGCCGCCTGCCGAACGCTACCTGTACGACGAGGAGATCGTCCCGCGCGTCGCGCTCTTCATCCAGCGCGACGACCGCTTCCAGAGCACGAGCGTCTGGATCCTTGGCCAGCGCCGCCGGGTCTACCTCAAGGGCTGCGTGGCGAGCCAGGCGCAGAGCGACGAGCTGGAGCGCAAGATTCGGCTCATCGACGACGTCGAGGCGGTGATCAACGAGCTCATGGTCGGCACCTCGGCGGCGCCGCGCTACGACGTCGACCGCAACGCGAATTAGCGCGACCGACCAGAATGTCGCTTCGGACGCCACCGTCCCGCGAGCGCTGCCGATGACCCCGATCATTTCCGTCCAGGACGTTTCCAAGACCTACGCCACCGGCTTTCGCGCGCTCGATCACGTGAGCCTCGACATCCGCCAGGGCGAGATCTTCGCGCTGCTCGGCCCGAACGGCGCCGGCAAGACGACGCTCATCGGCCTGATCTGCGGCATCGTCAAGCTCGCCGAAGGCAAGGTCACCGTCGCCGGCCACGACATCCTCGCCGACTACCGCGCGGTGCGCACGCTGATCGGCCTCGTGCCGCAGGAGCTCACCACCGACGCGTTCGAGTCGGTGTGGGCGACGGTCTCGTTCAGCCGCGGCCTGTTCGGCAAGGCGCCGAACCCGGCGCACATCGAGAAGACGCTGAAGGACCTCTCGCTCTGGGACAAGAAGGACAGCAAGATCATGACGCTGTCGGGCGGCATGAAGCGGCGCGTGATGATCGCCAAGGCGCTATCGCACGAGCCGCGCGTCCTCTTCCTCGACGAGCCGACCGCCGGCGTCGACGTCGCGCTGCGCAAGGACATGTGGCAGCTCGTGCGCGGCCTGCGCGAGCAAGGCGTGACGATCGTGCTGACGACGCACTACATCGACGAGGCAGAGGACATGGCCGACCGCGTCGGCGTCATCCGCCACGGCCGGATCATCCTGGTCGAGGACAAGGTCACGCTGATGAAGAAGCTCGGCAAGAAGCGGCTGACGCTGCACCTCGAGCCGGCCCTGGCGCGGCTGCCGCCCGAGCTGGCGGCGCGCGGCCTGACGCTCGCCGCCGGCGGCAGCGCGCTCACCTACGTCTACGATCCGGGCGGCTCGCAGGACGCGATCCCTGCCCTGCTCGACGCGCTGCGCGACGCGGGCCTGCGCGTCAAGGACCTCGAGACGACGCAGAGCTCGCTCGAGGAGATCTTCGTCAACCTCGTCCGGGAGGATGCATGAACGCCCCTGCGATCGCCGCCATCTATCGCTTCGAGATGGCGCGCACATGGCGCACGATCACGCAGAGCATCATCTCGCCGGTCCTGTCGACGGCCCTCTACTTCGTCGTCTTCGGCGCGGCCATCGGCTCGCGCATCGAGCGCATCGGCGACGTCACCTACGGTGCGTTCATCGTCCCGGGCCTGATCATGCTGTCGGTGCTGACGCAGAGCATCTCGAACGCCTCGTTCGGGATCTACTTCCCGAAGTTCACGGGCACGATCTACGAGCTGCTCTCGGCGCCGATCTCGCACCTCGAGATCGTCGTCAGCTACGTCGGCGCGGCCGCCACCAAGTCGGTGATCGTCGGGCTCATCATCCTGGCGACCGCGGCCTTCTTCGTGCCGCTGCACATCGCCCATCCGGTCTGGATGCTGGCCTTCCTCGTACTGACCGCAGTCACCTTCAGCCTGTTCGGCTTCATCATCGGCATCTGGGCCGACGGCTTCGAGAAGCTCCAGCTGATCCCGATGCTGATCGTGATGCCGCTCACCTTCCTCGGCGGCCCGTTCTACTCGATCAGCATGCTGCCGCCGATCTGGCAGAAGCTCTCGCTGCTGAATCCCTCGGTCTACCTGATCAGCGGCTTTCGATGGAGCTTCTTCGACAAGTCGGAGATGCACGTCGGCATCAGCTTCGCGATGACCTTCGCGTTCTTCCTCGTCTCGCTGGCGATCGCGACGTGGATCATGCGGACGGGCTGGCGGCTGAAGGCGTAGCGCGGTGCGCATGCGCGATCGCTTTCGCATGGGCGCCGTCGCCGCGGCGGTCGGGGTCGCGCTCGCGCTCGCGGCCTGCGCATCACGGCCAGATGTCGATCCCTCGCCGCGCTTCGCCGCGGCTCTCGCCGGCGCGTCGCCCGCGGTCGTCGGGATCGCCGACTCGCCGAACGACGCCGCCGGCGGCGCGGCAAAGCCCGACCGGCCGGTCATCGGCTCCGGCTTTCGCATCGCCGGCACGAACCTCATCGCCACGGCTGCGCACGTCGTCGCCGGACTGCGCGGAGCGCCGGTCGTCGTCTGGCAATCGCGCCGATGGACCGCGCGGCTACTGCGTTCCGACGTCGAGACCGACGTCGCCCTGCTCGAGGTCGACCCATCGGCGCCCATGCCCGGTCTCGCGCTCGCCGAGGGCGACGCGGGCGCGCCCGGCACCTGGGTGCTCGTGATCGGCTGTCCGTTCGGCGCGTTGCCAACGGCGACCACGGGCATCGTCAGTGCCCGCCCGGGCGCGGTGCTGCGACCGGAGTCGCTGCGCTCTCAGATGCAGCTCAACGCCGCCGTGAATCCCGGCAATTCGGGCGGTCCGGTCGTGACCCTCGACGCGAAGGTGATCGGCATCGCCAACGCCACCGTGCCGGCCGGCTTCGGCCTGGGGTTCGCGGTGCCGGTCTCGGCGCTGCGGCGGCTGCTGGATCTCAGCCGCACTGGGCCAGGAAATTGAGGGCGACCGACGCGATGCCGCCCAACCGGGTGTTCTGCACGATGACCACGCCGACGCAAGGCAGCCGGCCCTGATTGACACGCGGAAATCCGCCCGCGAAGTACAGCATGTCCTGGCTGTCGCCAAAGATCTCGTCGTCGCGGATGCTGTCCGGCGTGACGAAGGCGACGCTGCCCTGGTCTCGGCTGGTCGAGTTGGCGACCGAGTTGACTTTGAAAAGCAGGCGGATGCCCGCAGCGATGTCGTTCGGCTTTCTGAGGGTCAGCAGATTCTTGAGCAACGCCGCATCGACGCAGCCGACCAGGATCACGCCGATCGCCCCCGGGTCCCGGCCGAAGCCGTAGCCGCCGATGCGACTCGGGATGTAGTTCGGGCACACGAACACGAGCGACGAGCTCGCGAGGCAGTAGTCGATGCCGAAGTTGCTCGCTGCACCCTGGTTGACGTAGTTGTTCAGCTCGATGTTGAGGATGCTGTTGGCGAGCGTGAACGACAGTTCGATGATGTTGCCAAGGGCGGCGCCCGACAGGCTGGTAAAGATGCTGAACGTGGTTCCGATGAAGTCGATGAATTGCGTTCGTTGGGTCCCGGCGTACATCGAATCGGGGCGCATCAGATCGGAGGGTCGTGGGGTCAAGTCGATCGCGCGTGCCGATCCGAGGTCGAACGCAGGCCGGGGCGAGACGTCGAATTCGCTCAAGGCCAGCGACGCTCGATCCGGGCGCGTCGCGTAGGCGTAATGGGGCACGTCGCCGCTCGACGCGTGCGTCGTCACGCCCAGCAACTGGCCACTCTTGGTCTTGATGGAGTCGAGCAAAGCGGGCAGCTCGATGCCGATCGCCTGATTGATTGCGTCCTGCTGCTGATAAGAGCCGAGCGTGCTGGCACGCAAACCTTGCAGCGCCTGCGACGCGCTGGTGTACCCATTCGCAGCGGCCTGCAGGGCGTCGACCGAGACCTGTGTCAGGGCTAGAACATTGGTCGCGTCGACTTGGAGTCTGGCCGCGCGGACTTTGGCGACGACATTCGCCACAGCCGACGCGAACGCCGGGTCTTGCGCGGAACCGATGAAGCCTCGCGCCGCGAGCTGCGCCGGCGTGATCGGGCCGCCGTCGGGGGGAGCGAGCGCGCTGTTGACCTTCAACACCGTCGATGAAAAATTAGCGTTGGCATCGACAGCCACGAGCGCCGCAGCGGCTTGCGCGAGCAGCACGGGGTCGCTTGTTTGGCGTGCCTTCACGGCAATCGCCAACGCGTTGCCGAGTTTTCCGGCGTACTGGCTCGCCGCGACGGTGATCTGCGCCGAGCCCGTTGGCAGCACGGTGACGTTGACGCTGCTCGTCAGCGACAGGCTGACGACGCCGACCGTGATGCGGTAGATGCCGCCGGTTTCCTTGCCGTAGCTCGGATCGGCCGGATTCGTGTCGGCGAAGTCGCCGGCGGGATCGAGCGTGGGATTGGAGCTGAGCTTGGCCTTGGCGATCTTCGGGAAGCTCACGGTCAGGCCCGCGACCACCGGCGCGTTGCCGAATACCTGACCCACCGGCGCGACGGCGATGGTGAACTGGTAGCCCGCGTTGCTGATCACGTTGCCGTTACCGTCGCGCAATGTCGGCGTGACGGTAACGCTTCCCGAGGGCGCGACGACGGGATCGGACAGTGCGATCTCGAGGGTGGCGTTGCCGGTCGGCGCGCCGCCCGTGACCGTCCACGCGAGCGAGGCGGGATTGAACGAGAACGTGCGGTCCTGGCGCAGCGTGAATGTGTCGACGCTCGTGACGGTGGCGCCGGCCGCGAGGTTGCCCAGGTCGACCGTGCCCTTGATGATCTGCGTGGCCGGAGCGCTGCTCACCACCGTCGCCTTCGCCGCGGTCAGCGCGGGCGAGACGTTGGCGACCGTGATCGCGTAGGTGTAGTCGTACTTCGTGCGATCGAAACGCACGGTGCTGACGAGTTGCATGCCGGTGACGCTGGCCGCGGCGTCGGCCAGCGACGGCAGCACCAGCGCGAGGCCGGCCAGGGCGGCGAGCGCGAACCGACGCAGGACCGTGCTCATGCCTGCGCTCCTTCGGCCCCGATGCCGACCGGCGCGTTCCTGGCGACCGCCGCCTTGCGGCGCCGCGCCGCCCAGCCGAGGACGCCCAGGCCAGAAACCATCAAGGCGTAGGTCTCGGGCTCAGGCACCGGCGTGATGATTGCGACCTTGGTTGTCTGGCCCCTGACGAGGACCTCGAACGTCGATGACAGGAGCAGCTCGAACATCTGGGCCGCGGGCGTGAGGCCCGGGGCGTAGTGGAACTCCGCCGAGAAGCCGGAGAAGGTGCCGGCGGGCACATTGCCCGCGGTGTGCAACGCGTCGACGAAGCCGCTTGCCGGAAGGCCCGTGTCGGGTTGAACCACGATCGGATCCCACCCCGTCGGCGCGACGAACGAGTCGATGCTCAGGACGTTCGGCAGGTCGAAATAGATCGTGATCTCGTCGAACGACAGGGTCGGACCCGTGTTGTTGAGCGTGTAGTCGTAGCGCCAGGCGTTGCTGCCCAGAGACGTCAGCGAATACTGGACGCCGGCGGCCGCGGCCATCGGTGCGAAGCACGCCGCGAACCACAACCCTGCGGCTGCGACACCGGCCTTGACACCTGATCTCTTCAGATTCATCGAACGCTCCAAGATGCGACGTATTCGGATGGACGACGGAGTGTAGAGGGGAGGTACTGCGCTGCGCGAAGAATTGCGTGCCCCTTGTTCGTGGGGGTTGCCAAGCGCGCGGCGAAGCCATGCGCGCGCCGACCTTCCTGCGGCACACGCAAGCTTGCCGATGTCCGCCGATGCCGTCCTCCAGATCGAGCCCCTCGGCTTTCCATGGGAGACGATCGATCTCTTTCTCTTCTGCGTGCACCACGACGATCGCGCTACGCTCGTGCATGCGCATCGATCCCGAACGGCACTCCAGCGGCGACAACTACAAGCTGCTCACCAACCTCGTCGTGCCGCGCCCGATCGCCTGGGTGACGAGCCTGGGCGACGACGGCGTCGTCAACCTGCGCCGTTCAGCTTCTTCAACGCCGTCGGCGCCGAGCCATTGTTCGTCGTCGTCAGCATCGGCCGACGCGACGACGGCACGCCGAAGGACACGGCGCGCAACATCGCGGCCGGCCGCGACTTCGTCGTCAATCTCGTCACGCCGGAATTGCTGGGCGCGATGAACGTCTCGGCGGTGGAGTTCCCGGAGAACGAGAGCGAGCTGGTCGCGGCCGGCGTGCACGCCGCGCCGTCGGAGCGCGTCGGGTCGCCGCGCCTCGCCGAGGCGCTGGTGAGCCTCGAATGCACGCTGCACCAGGCGATCCCGCTCGGCACCAACACGCTCTTCATCGGCGAGGTCGTCATGTTCCACGTCGCCGATCACCTCGTCGACGCGCGCCTGCGCGTCCATGGGTTCGACCCGATCGGCCGTCTCGGCTCGCCGTCGGTCTACTGCCGCACCGGCGACCGCTTCGAGCTCGCGCGCATCGGCCACGAGGAGTGGCAGGCGATGAGCGACGCCGACCGGGCGCTGGCGCGAGGCTGATCGGACACGATGCGATCCTCGTTCTTCTGCGCCTTCGTCGGCGTCATCCTGGCGACCAGCGTCGGATCCGCGTTCGGGAAGGTCTACAAGTGCGTCGATCCGAAGACGCACGCCGTGACGCTGTCGCAGACCGAATGCCCCGAGGCGAGATCGCCGTCGATGGCTGAAACAGCATCCGGCATCGAGGCGGCGCGCGTCGCGAAGATCGAGGCCGACGCCATCGAGAGCGCCGGGCGCGCGGACCGGCAATTGCTGAAGCGCTTCCCCGACGAGGCGTCCCACCGCAGCGCGGAAGCTACCGAGCTCGACGTCGTGATCCGCAACATTCGCGTCACGATGCGCCGCTACGCCGAGCTCGCCGCCAAGCGCAAGCCGCTCGACGTCGAAGCCGCGTTCCACGCCACCGGGACGATGCCCGCGACGTTGCGTCGCGCCATCAGCGACAACGACGGATCGTTCGACGGACTGGCCGACACGTTCCGCGGCCAAGAGCGCAGCGTGGCCGACATCGTCGCCCGCTACCGCATCGAGCGGAGGCGGCTCCTCAAACTTTTGGCTGACGCTTCAGCGGGATCGATGGGATCGCTCGATGCGGCGTCGGTCCCGGCGCGCGCGAACTAGCTCGCGCGTAGCGCCGACGCCGAGTCAGGTACCGCAGAACGTCTGGTAGCCGGCCGTGACGTCGGCCGGCGCGGGCTCGGCGTAGCGGGCGTTGTCGGCCGTCTCGTCGTACGGCCGTAGCAGGGCCGCGAGCAAGGCTCCGAATGGGGCCATGTCGTCGTCGGCAGACGCGGCCGCCAGCGCTTCCTCGACGCGGTGATTGCGCGGGATGAGCCACGGGCTGACGCGGCGGATGCGCTCCGATCGCGCGGCGCCCGTGATCGCGACGGCCGACGACGCGCCCTCGTCCTCGCGCGCGCAGCGCTCGCGCCAGCGCTCGAGCCATGCATCGGGCGCGTTCGCGGGCGAACCGGCCGCGGAGAAGACCGCACGCAGCGGCGCCTCGTCGCCGGCCGCAGCGTCCGCGAGGCGCCGCCAGGCGAGCGTGAAGTCGGCGTGGCCGGCGTGCAGCAACGACAGCCAGTCGTCGGCGAGCTGCGTGTCTTCGACATCATCGGCGCCGTCGACGCGGAGCAGGCCGAGCTTTGCGCGTTGGCCAACGAGGAGATGGTGGCGAAAGCGCGCCGGAAACGCATCGAGGACGCGCATGACCTGCGCCGTCGCCTCGTCCACGTCGTCGGCGACGAGCGGCAGCAGCGACTCGGCGAGCCGCGCGAGGTTCCAGCGGGCGATGTTCGGCTGGTTGCTGAATGCGTAGCGTCCACCGCGATCGATCGAGCTGAAGACGGCCGCCGGGTCGTGGGCCTCGACGAA
>Ga0123336_10002229_pt1 | contig 17034 bp, 16 predicted proteins | sample SSSSmetaG_FD_96466 | JGI IMG/M metagenome (GOLD analysis project Ga0123336, IMG submission 96466) | Glacier valley bacterial and archeal communities from Borup Fiord, Nunavut, Canada, to study Microbial Dark Matter (Phase II) - ​SSSS metaG | ecosystem: Environmental > Aquatic > Freshwater > Ice... | reverse complement strand
GCGGGTGGCGACGCTGTCCAACCTGTTCCGGCGCCTTGAAACGGTAGGCAAGCCGATCGCCATCGCTGTCAACGGGACCAACATGGGCGGCGGGTTCGAGCTGATGCTCGCCTGCCATTACCGCGTGGCGAGCGATGATCCCAAACTGAAGATGGGTCTGCCCGAGGTGCTTGTGGGCCTGCTGCCCGGCGCGGGCGGCACGCAGCGGTTGCCAAGGCTTGCGGGCGTACAACCTGCGCTGCCCTATCTGCTGCAGGGCAAGACGATGAGCGGCGCAGACGCGCTTGCGATGGGCGTGGTGCAGGAAATCGCGCCCAGGGACCAGATCGTCGAACGCGCGCGCGCGTGGGTGGTGGCCAATCCGACGAAGTCGCAGCAGCCGTGGGACGTGAAGGGTTTCAAGGTGCCCGGCGGTGCGGGCATGTTCAATCCCGGTTTCGTGCAGACCTTCATGGGCGCGAACGCGATGGTGCAGAAGGAGACGTGGCACAATTACAACGCCCCGAAGGCGATCCTGTCCGCCGTCTACGAGGGATCGCAACTGCCGATCGACCGCGCTTTGGCGGTCGAGGTCAAATATATGACCAAGCTGTTCCTCGATCCGCAATCGGGGAACATGATCCGCACGCTGTTCGTCAACAAGCAGGCGGCCGAGCGCGGCGCGCGCCGTCCCGCCGATGTTGCACCGCAGAAGACCGCGAAGGTGGCGATGGTCGGCGCGGGGCTGATGGGCGCGGGCATCGCGATGGTGAGCGCGCAGGCCGGGATCGAAGTGGCGCTACTCGACCGCGACCAGGCGTCGGCGGACAAGGGCAAGGACTACACGCGCGAACGGCTGGAGAAGCGTCGGACCGATCCGGCGAAGCAGGCCGAAGTGCTGGGGCGCATCCACCCGACCGCATCCTACGACGACCTAAAGGGTGTGGACCTGATCATCGAGGCGGTGTTCGAAGACCCGGCGATCAAGCGCGACGTGACCGCGAAGATTGCCGCTGCGGTGTGGCCGGATGTGCTCTACGGGTCGAATACGTCCACGCTGCCGATCACGGGCTTGCAGGCGAACTGGCCGCGTCCCGAGAACTTCATCGGCATCCACTTCTTCTCGCCGGTCGAGAAGATGCAGTTGGTCGAGATCATCGTCGGCAAGCACACCGGCCCGACCGTGATCGCTAAGGCACTCGATTATGTGCGCGCGATCGGCAAGACGCCGATCGTGGTTAATGATTCGCGCGGCTTCTACACGTCGCGTTGCTTTGCGACTTATGTGGACGAAGGCGCGACGATGGTCGCCGAGGGCGTGAACCCGGCGCTGATCGAGAACTGCGGGCGGATGGCGGGGATGCCGGTCGGGCCGCTCGCGGTCGGCGACGAGGTCGCGATCGACCTGATGGGCCGGATCAAGGCGAGCATGATCTCGGAGATGGGCGATGCCTACCGGCCGACCGGATCGGACCGGGTGGTGGACCGGATGCTCGAACTCGATCGCAAGGGGCGCAAGAACGCGAAGGGGTTTTACGACTACCCGCCCGAGAAGGGCGCCAAGAAGCGGCTGTGGCCCGGCCTCACCACCGAGTTCCCGATTGCCGCCGAACAGCCCACCCCGCACGAGGTGATGACGCGGCTGGGGATGCGGCAGGTCGCCGAATGCGTGCGCTGCATGGAGGAGGGCGTGCTCGTGACTGCCGCCGACGGCGACCTGGGCGCGATCTTCGGCTGGGGTTTCGCGCCGTTCACCGGCGGGCCGTTCAGTCTGGTGGACACGCTGGGCGCAGGCAGGGTCGCGGACATCCTCGACGGGCTGGCGGCAAAGCATGGGCCGCGATTTGCCGCGCCCGAACTGCTCCGGCGCATGGCGCGCGACGGCGAAACCTTCCACGCACCCGCGCTCAAGGCGGCAGCCTGAGGCGCGGCTAGAACCCGCTGTCGTCCGCACTTCCGCCACTGTCCGCGCCCGACGAGGCGCTGTCGTCGAACCCGCCGCGATCGTCCGACCCGGCACCGTTCGCAGCGAATGCCTCGCGGTCGGCGGGCGAATAGTGGAGGTCGATCGGCTCGCGCGGTGCGCTGGCGGCGAAGCTCGCGTCTGCACCGGCGCCGCCGAACAGGCCCTGCCCGCCGCCGAAGAGGCCGGCATGCTCGTGCCCGCCCGCGAAAAGGCTTTCGATGGCGTTGGCCGCGAGCATTCCGCCTGCGACCCCGGCTGCGGTCTGTGCCGCGCCCGCGAGGAACCCGCCGCCGCCGCCGAAGCCGCCGCCCAGGCCTGAGGAGCCGCCGCCGAACATGCCCGACGCAGTCGGCGCTGCGGCCCCCCATGGCCCGGGGGCGGGGCAGGCGAGCGGGGGCGCGGCGGGCGCGCGCGTCGGCACGGAAGGCTCGGTGCCGCCACCGAACAGCCCCGAAAGGAAGCCGCCGGACCTGTGCGGCTGCGCGCTGCGGTCGGCCCCGGCCAGCTGCTCTTCGAGCAATTGGATACGCTGCTGCGCGGCTTCGAGCGCGTGCGCGGTGACGATCGCGGTTTGCGTCAGATAATAAGCTGCGCCCGGAATGCGCGCGCTCCACTGCGCGATGCGCGCTTCGGCATCCCCATCGCGGGGCGGGGCAGTTCGCGCGGTTTCCGCCAGCCGGTCGAAAAACTCGTCGATGGCACGCGTTTCGTTCTGGTCCATGGTCGATCGCTCCACTGCCGATGCGGGTTCGGGCGAGCAAATGGGCACAGCAGGGCGGGGCTGGAAGGGGTCGGCTGCCGATGGATGGATGACTTGCACCCGGCATGCGTCTAGGGCGTCCCTATGAGGCAACAACTCTCCCTCCGCGCCCTGCCCGCGTCCACCCGGGCATTCGCTGCACCGGCTGCGATACGCGCGCGCGTGCCAACCTCGCGCTCGCACGTGCGCTTCGCGAGGTTCGGGGCTGAGGCATAAAGGTTTGCGGTGGTTTGTACGCGGTGTCGCTGCGCTGGCCGCGCTGGTGTTGGCCGTGCTCGGCTATGGCTGTGCGGAAGCGACCCGCATCCCCGCGATCGCGCGCTACACGGTGCGCTCGCCCGGCTGGCGGGGGCCGCCGATTACGATCGCGCTGATTTCGGACACGCATGCGGTGCTGCCCGATATGCCGCCCGCGCGCCTTGCCCGCATCGCGGCGCAGGCGAGCGCGCTGCATCCCGATCTGATCGTGCTGACGGGGGATTATATCGGGCGCCTGCAGTCGCGCACCGGCACGGTTGCGCCCGCCGATGCGACGCGCGTGTTCGCCGGGCTGCGCGCGCCGCTGGGTGTCTACGCAGTGCTTGGCAATCACGACATGGGCGATGGCGTGCGTCCGCTGCCCCGGCTGGCCGATGCGGTAAGCGATGGCTTGCGCGCGGCAGGCATTACCGTCTTGCGCAACCGCGCTGTTCGTGCTGGCGGCTTCTGGATCGCTGGGACCGAGGATACCGATTGGGGCCACGCCGATATGGCGCGCGCGCTTGGGCGTGTGCCGCCGGGCGCGCCGCTGCTGACCCTGTTCCACAATCCCGATCAGTTCGCCACCGTCCCGCCCGGTCGCGCCGCGCTCGCGCTGGCGGGCCACACGCATGGCGGGCAGGTAGTGCTGTTCGGGAAACCCTATGTGCTGCCCGTGATACACCGCAACTGGGCGCGCGGGCTGGTCTGGAACCGGGGGACGCCGATGGTGGTGACGAGCGGCGTGGGCGCGAGCTTCGTTCCGATTCGGATCGGGGTGCCGCCTGAGATCGCGCTCGTGCGACTGGAAGCGGCTAGGCGGTAGGCAAAAAGTCCGGCACGCTCAGGTAGCGCTCGCCCGTATCGTAGTTGAAGCCGAGCACGCGTTTGCCCTCCAGTTCAGGGAGTTTCTGCGCGATGGCGGCGAGCGTGGCACCCGACGAAATGCCGACCAACAGGCCCTCGACCCGCGCCGAGCGGCGCGCCCATTCCTTGGCGTCGTCGGGCGTCACCTGGATCACGCCGTCGATCACGCTCCCATGGTAATTGGCGGGGATGAATCCCGCACCGATGCCCTGGATCGGGTGCGGGCCGGGCGCGCCGCCTGAGAGCACTGGGGAGGCGGTAGGCTCGACCGCGAACACGCGCAGGTTCGGCCAGTATGGCTTGAGCACCTCCGCGCATGCCGTGATGTGCCCGCCGGTGCCCACGCCGGTGATGATCGCATCGATCGGCGTATCGGCAAAATCCGCGAGGATTTCGGGCGCGGTGGTGCGGCGGTGGATATCGATATTCGCCGGGTTCTCGAACTGCTGCGGGATCCACGCGCCCGGGATCGTGGCGGCCAGCTCGTGCGCGCGCGCGATGGCGGCTTTCATGCCGCCCTCGCGCGGGGTGAGATCGAACGTGGCACCATAGGCCAGCATGAGCCGGCGGCGCTCGATTGACATGCTCTCCGGCATGACAAGGATCAGCGTGTAACCCTTGACCGCGGCCGCAAGCGCCAGCCCCACGCCGGTGTTGCCGCTGGTGGGTTCGACGATGGTGCCGCCGGGCTTCAAGCGCCCGTCGCGTTCGGCGGCTTCGATCATCGCCAGCCCGATGCGGTCCTTGATCGATCCGCCGGGATTGGTCCGCTCGGACTTCATCCAGACCTCATGATCGGGGAACAGCCGCGACAGCCGGATGTGCGGGGTCCGGCCGATGGTATCGAGGACGCTGGCGGCTTTCATTCGCTGATCTCCTGGGGCGTGGGTAGGCTTATCCGGCGGGAACCGGCTCTCCAAGCTTTTTGCCCGGGGCTTCGCCGAGCTTATCGGCGGTGCGCAGTTCGGGGAAGCCGCGCGCCCATAGCCCGGCGACGATCACAGCGCCGACGCCGCCCGCCACGGCAGCGGCGACCGGACCGATAGCAGACGCTACCACCCCGCTCTCGAACTCGCCCAGCTCGTTCGAGGCGGAAATGAACAGCGAGGAGACCGCCGCCACACGGCCGCGCATATCGTCGGGCGTGTGGATCTGGATCAGGCTCTGGCGCACGTAGACGCTGACCATATCGGCCGCGCCTACCACCACCAGCGCCACTAGCGACAGCGGCAGCGAGCGCGACAGGCCGAACACCACCGTTCCCGCACCGAAGAAGGCGACGGCTGCGAACATCTTCAGCCCTACACGCCCGCCGAGCGAGCGCCGCGCGAGGAAGATCGCCATCGCGGTCGCGCCCAGCGCGGGCGCGGCGCGCAAATGGCCCAGCCCCTGCGCGCCCACATGGAGAATATCGCGCGCATAGATGGGCAGCAGCGCGGTCGCGCCGCCGAGGATGACCGCGAACAGATCGAGGCTGATCGCGCCCAGCACGACGCGATTGTCCCGCACGTAGCGCAACCCCTCGCGGATGCGCGTGAACGGCCCCGCTTGCGAGCGCGGCGGCCGGGCGACCGGTCGGACGAACAGCAGTATGAGAAAGCTGACCGCGAGCAGCACGGTCGCGCTGGCGTACGGCGCGTAAGGCGCGACCGCATAGAGATAGCCGCCCATCGGCGGCCCGAGGATCGCGCCCGCCTGCCACGCGATCGAATTGAGTGCGATCGCGCGCGGCAGGATCGCCTTGGGCACCAGATTGGGCGCGAGTGCCGAAAGCGCGGGCGCGGCGAACGCGCGGCCAACGCCGAGCAGCGCTGCGACAACGAAGATGCCGTTCAGCCCGATCCACCCGCTACGCGTGCCGAGCGCGAGCGTGGCGACGCACGCAAGTTCGAGCGCACCCGCGATGCGCGCGATCCAGCGGCGATCGAAACGGTCCGCCACCAGTCCCACGAACGGGTTCAAAAGCAGCAGCGGCAGGAACTGCGCGAGGCCGACCATGCCGAGCACGAACGCTGCCTCACGCGTGGGCATCGTGCGCCGCGCGAGATCGTAGACCTGCCAGCCGATCACCACCACCGTCAGCAGCGAGCCCAGCGTGGCGGCGAGCTTGGCCCCCCAGAACAGGCGGAAATCGCGGAAGGCGAACGGCGACATCCGTAGCTGTTAGGGGAGGCGGGCCGCCGCGTCACCCTCGCGCGGGACATGCGGGCGGGCTATGTGCGGCGGCGCACGAGGAGCCACACCCAAATGACCGACGCCGAACTCGCCCGCGCCATCGCCGACGAGGCGGGTGCGCTGCTGCTCGCGCTGCGCCATACAGGCGATCATGCGGATCATGCGCTCGGCGACGCGGGCGACGCGCAGGCCAATGCGCTGATCCTCGCGCGGCTGCGCGCCGAGCGGCCCGACGATGCGATTCTCTCCGAAGAGCGCGAGTGCGACGGTGCGCGGCTCGCGGCGCGGCGCGTCTGGATTGTCGATCCGCTCGATGGCACGCGCGAATACCGCGAGGGGCGGGACGACTGGGCGGTGCATATTGCGCTTGCGGTGGACGGGGTGGCGCGCGTGGGTGCGGTGGCGTTGCCCGCGCAGGGGCTGACGCTTTCTTCCGACATGCCGGTTCCGCTCGCCCCCGCGCACACGCCGCCCCGGATGCTCGTCAGCCGCACGCGCCCGGGCAGGCTGGCGGCGGCGGTGGCCGAGGCGATGGGGGCCGAAATGGTGCCGATGGGATCTGCGGGGGCCAAGGCGATGGCAGTCGTGCGCGGGTTCGCTGAAATCTACCTCCACTCAGGCGGCCAGCATCAATGGGACAATTGCGCGCCGGTCGCGGTGGCGGCGGCGGCGGGGCTGCATTGCAGCCGCATCGATGGATCGCCGCTGGTGTACAACGGCGCGGCGACCTCGATGCCCGACTTGCTGATTTGCCGGATGGAGTTGGCGGAGGTGGTGCTTGGGCTTGTTCGGGACGCGGGCTAGGCTTGGAACCGATTAAAGTGGACAGGAAGCAAGCGCCAACTAGCGGCCGTTCAGTAATTGTAGAGCTGCGACACATTTCGGGCATCTTGGGAGCCCTTTGTCCGGCTAGGCATTGAGTGCCCGGTCCGCGAGAGTCGGCACGTGGAAATGATCAAGAGTATTACTAGCCGCGACGGCAAGCACCGCTTCGACATCGAGCGGGGCCGGAGTGGGCTATATCGTTACGTCATCCTCGATGACCGGTATAGGACCGACGAGGATTTCCAGAATCCGCCTTATTGGAGGATCGAAGCGTTTTCCGGGCATTATGAAACGGCCGAAGCGGCCGAGGCTGACGCGAGGGCGGAACTTGCTTGGCTTCGTGAGTGAGGGGAACTGCATATTGGAGCATGGTGCCGATGTCCGCTCCCCACCCATTCCTCACGTTCGTCCCCGGAGCACGCAGCTTCAGTCCCCGCCCACGTCCGCCATTGCAGCCGGCGGTGCGACGCGCGCGGCGTGCCAGCGGGCGATCCAGTCTTCGACCACCGGCGCGATCTGGCCCTTCCAGCGGCTGCCGTTGAAGATGCCGTAGTGGCCCGCCCCTTCGGCCATGTAATAGCGTTTCTGCGCGTCCGGCAGGCCGGTCGCCATGTCCAGCCCCGCCTTCGTCTGGCCCAGACCCGAGATGTCGTCGCGCTCGCCCTCGATCGCCAGCAACGGCGTGGTGATCGCAGCCGGATCGACGCGCACGCCGCGATGCATCAGCTCGCCCTTGGGCAATAGCTGGCGCTGGAACACCATGTCCACCGTCTGCAAATAGAAAGCCGCATCGAGATCGGCGACCGAACGATATTCCTCGTAGAACTTTTTGATACTTTCGGCCTGCTCTCCGTCGCCGTCGGCCAGATCGGTGAACATGTTCCAGTGGCTCTGGATATGATTGCCGAGGTTCATCGACAGAAACCCCGCGAGCTGAACCCATCCCGGGTAGACCTTGCGTCCGGCACCCGGATAACCGAGCGGCACTTTCATGATCACTGTCTTCTGGAACCACGAGAAGGGCCGCTCGGTCGCCACGTCGTTGACCTGCGTGGGGGCCTTGGACGGATCGATCGGCCCGCCCATCAGCGTGGCCGACACCGGCGTGCAGGGGTGCTTCGCCGCCGCCATCAGGGCGAGCGCGGCATAGACCGGCACCGCAGGCTGGCAGACCGCGATCACATGCGTGCCGGGGCCCATCGTTTCCAGAAAGCCGGTGACATAATCGATATAGTCGTCGAAATCGAACACGCCCTCGCTGAGCGGTACCATTTTCGCGTCCGCCCAATCGGTGATGTGAACATCGTGCGCGGGCAACATGCGCTCGACGGTACCGCGCAGCAGCGTGGCGAAATGGCCCGACATCGGCGCGACGATGAGCAGCTTGGGATCGCCCTCGCGCCCCGCGCGGCGGAAGCGCAGCAGGCGGCCGAAGGGTCGCGTCTCGACGATCTGCTCGGTCACCGCGACGTCGCGCCCGCCGATCCGCGTCGTGTCCAAACCGAACGCGGGCTTGCCATATGGCTGCGCGGCGTGCGCGAACACTTCGAGCGCGGAGGCCGCGACCGGCCCTGCTCCGGTGTAGGCAAGCGGGTTGAACGGGTTGTTGAGCCAGCTTGCCCCCACGCTTGCTGCCGCGCTTGCCGCATCGAGGAACGTGCGCTGCATCTGGTAACTGTCGTAAAGCACGAACGAGCCTCCTGTGACGCGGGCCACAACGAGGGTCCGGGCGTTATGATGTGACGACCGGAACCGGGACGGCTACAGCGCGCTGCACTGCAACGAAGGAGACGATATGGCGGACGCATCGTTCAAAGGGAAGGTGGCGGCGGTTACCGGCTCCACCAGCGGCATCGGGCTGGCGATCGCCGAAGAGTTTGCCAAAGCGGGCGCGGATATCGCGATCAATGGCTTCGGCGACCCCGCTGCGATCGACGCGGAAATCGCGCGATTGCGCGCGCTGGGCGGGCGCGTCGAATATTTCGGCTCGGACATGAGCAAGGGCGATCAGGCGGAGGATTTCGTTCGCCAAACGCTGGCGAAGCTCGGTCGCTGCGACATTCTGGTCAACAATGCGGGCGTTCAGCACGTCGAACCCATCGAGACTTTTCCCGCCGAACAGTGGGACAAGATCATTGCGATCAATCTCACCGCCGCCTTCCACACCATCAAAGCGGCAATTCCGGGGATGAAGGCGAACGGCTTCGGGCGGATCATAAACATAGCCTCCGCGCACGGGCTGCGCGCGTCGCCGTTCAAGTCCGCCTATGTGGCGGCCAAACATGGCCTGCTGGGGCTGACCAAGACGGCGGCGCTGGAATTGGCCGAGACGCCGGTCACCGCGAACAGCATCTGCCCGGGCTTCGTCAAGACGCCGCTGGTGGAAGGCCAGATCGCCGATCAGGCGAAGGCGAACAACATGAGCGCGGACGAGGTGGTCCAGAAGATCATCCTCGCCAGCCAGCCCACGCACCGCTTCGTCGAAACAAGCGAGATCGCGGGCACGGTGCTCTTTCTGGCCGGGCCGTTTGCGGCCAACATCACGGGCGCGGCGATCAGCGTGGACGGGGGATGGACCGCGCGATAGGCAAATACGGGGGAGAGGTAGTCTGGTTCGCGAGACGGCATGCTCGTCTGGCGCAATCGTCCGATGAAATAGATGACCTGTCCCCGAATTTCTCTTGATGCGACCCGGCGCGAAGCATAGGTAGCGGATTGCAAGGCCACCCCTCCCCGGGGTGGCTCTTTTCATTTCCGGAGAGGCCCGAATGGCCCAGACGCACCCCCTCATGGCCCACGCGACCGCCGCGTGGCTGGTCGACAACAGCAGCCTCACGTTCGAGCAGATTGCCGAATTCGTCGGCCTGCACATCCTCGAAATCCAGGCGATCGCGGACGATACCGCCGCGACCAAGCTCACCGGCCGCGATCCGATCGCATCGGGCGACCTGACGCAGGCCGAAATCGACAAGGGGCAGGCGAACCCCGATTACCGGCTCAAGCTGATCAAGGGTCCCGAGCAGCAGACTCGCACCAAGGGGCCACGCTACACGCCGGTTTCCAAGCGTATCGAAAAGCCCGACGGCATCGCGTGGATCGTGCGCAACCATCCCGAGATCACCGACAACCAGATCGTCAAGCTGATCGGCACCACGAAGACGACGATCGCCGCGCTGCGCGACCGTAGCCACTGGAACTACGCCAATATCGTGCCAAAAGACCCGGTAACGCTGGGGCTTTGCTCGCAGCGCGAACTCGATGCGCTGGTTGCGGCCGCGTCGAAGGACAAGGCACCCGTCGAGGACAGCGGCCTCGATGACGAGCGTGCCGCGCTGATCGGGCAATTGCGCGCCGAGCGCGAGGCCGCGATCGCTGCGGCCGAAGCCGCCGCCGAATCCGCGCTCTCCGAGCCGGCCGAGCCGCAGACGGGGGTCTCCGCCGAGCGCGCGGCCGCCGATGCGGCGCTGTTCGGGCGGCGCTGACCCGCATCCGCTTGACCCTCCCCGCGCCCCCGTCCAGAACCGCCTTGTAAATGACTGCGCCCGCCGATCTCAGCTTCGAAGCCGCGCTGGCCGAACTCGAGACGATCGTGCGCAAGCTCGAGACCGGGGAGGCCGCGCTGGAAGAATCGATCACGCTCTACGAACAGGGGCAGGCGCTCAAACAGGTGTGCGAGGCGAAGCTGGCGCACGCACAGGCGCGCATCGAGCGCATCCGTGTGGGCGAGGACGGGCAGGCGGCGGGCGCTGTCCCGTTCGACGCTTGAGCACGCGTTCGGCTCCCGCCATGCAGGGATCGCTCAGCTTGAAGCCCGCGCTCGATGCGATCGGGCAGGCGATCGACCACCGGTTCGAGCGGCTGCTCGCGGTGCCGCCCGATCCGCGCGCGCGGCTGTACGAGGCGATGCGCCACGCCGCGATCGGCGGCGGCAAGCGCATGCGGCCCTTGCTGGTGGTCGCCGCGTGCGAACTGTTCAACGTGGACCGCGAGCGCGCGCTGCGTGTGGGTTTGGCGATCGAGTGCATCCACGTCTACAGCCTCATTCACGACGATCTGCCGTGCATGGACGATGACGATCTGCGTCGCGGCAAGCCCACCGTTCACATCGCGTTCGACGAGGCGACAGCGGTGCTCGCGGGGGATGCCTTGCACGCTTTGGCGTTCGAGGTGATCGCGGATCACGCCACGCACGAGGACCCGTTCGTGCGTGCCGAACTTGTGTGCGAACTCGCGCGCGCCTCGGGCCCCAGCGGCATGGCGGGCGGGCAGATGATGGATCTGGTCGCCGAGCACGAACCGTTCGACCTGCCTGCGACCACCCGGCTGCAACAGCTCAAAACCGGCGCGCTGATCGGCTTCTGCCTCGAAGCGGGCGGGATCATGGGCAAGGCGTCGGCCGATGTGCGCACGAAATTGCGCGGTTATGCCCGGGACCTTGGGCTGGCTTTCCAGATCGCCGACGACCTGCTCGATATCGAAGGCGATCCCGAACTCGCAGGGAAAGCGCTGCGCAAGGACGGCGACGCGGGCAAGGCTACCTTCGCGTCGCTGCTGGGCGTGGAGCGTGCGCGCAAGCAGGCGGAGATGCTGATCGACCAGGCGATCGGGCATTTGCACCCGTTCGGGTCCGAGGCGGATTTGCTGCGGGCAATTGCCCGGTTTGCGATCGAGCGGGATCGGTGAGCGCTCCGGCCACCGGTGCAATCACACCGATGGCTGCCGCAGACCAATCGCCGGTGCCGCCTGAGATGGGGAGAACCTTGGCAGTGCAGACGAGCCGACCGTATGCGCTTCCCTATCGCGCGGATATCGATGGTCTTCGCGCCGTAGCCGTTTTGGCGGTTCTTGCGTTTCATTTTGGTAGCGTGGGGGGGAGGGCGCTTCTCCGCGGCGGTTTCGCCGGAGTCGACTGTTTCTTTGTCATATCCGGCTTCCTCATAGCGCGCCTCATCCGCGCGAAGATCGACCGCAATCAATTTTCTCTGATCGGTTTCTACGCGCGCCGAATTCGTCGACTTTTACCGGCGTTACTCGTCGTCCTTCTCGCCACGCTCGCGCTCGGTGCGGTGCTGTTGCTTCCGAGTGACCTACGGCACCTGTCGCGGGCCACGATGTCCGTATTGCTGCTGTTCTCGAACTTTATGTTCTGGCGTCAGTCGGGATATTTTGATCGATCAGCCGCGCTCAATCCGCTGCTGCACACTTGGTCGTTATCGGTAGAGGAGCAATTCTACCTCATTTTCCCCGCGCTGTTGATCCTGCTGAGGGTTCGGTCGCCCGGGACGATCAGGGGTGTCCTTGCGGCTCTCTTCCTGCTCAGCCTTGCGGGATGCATCATTGCACAGCGCGTCCTTCCGGGGGCCGCCTTCTATCTTGCGCCGTTCCGGGCTTGGGAGTTTTTGGCAGGCGCGCTGCTCACCTTGGGAATCTTTGGTCGACCGAACCGCACGGTTTCTGAAGCGAGCGGAATTGCCGGGCTGTTCCTGCTTGCTGGATCTCTTGCATTTATGGAAGGCATCGGCTTTCCGGGATGGAAGGCTTTAATCCCGGTGGCGAGTAGCTGCCTCCTCATCTACGCCGGCTCGGGTGACCATGTCCCGTGGAGCAGCCGCGTGCTGAGTTTGCGGCCGATCGTCTACGTCGGGCTGCTCTCCTATTCACTCTATCTCTGGCATTGGCCGATGCTCGTCTTCTTACGCTTTGTGTTCGATCTTGCACCTCCAGCTTGGGCCTTGATAGGCTCGGTCGTCACGTCGTTCGTGCTTGCAAGCGCCACATATCACTTCGTCGAGCGGCCCTTACGCTTCAGGACGCGCGTAAGTCCGTTGGCCGTCGTGCGGATTGGCATCGCCACAAGTATTGCCATGCTCGCTGTTGCCGCCTTCGTCGGGCTGCGTGACGGGTGGTCAACCAGGGTAACTTCGCTGGTAGCCGAATACGACGCGGAGCGCGATCCAATCGTCCCGCTCGTGGATTGCCAGCGTGATCCCGGCATTGCCGTGCGTCCGGGTTGCACGATCGGTGCAGCGGCAGTGCGCGCGACGGTGCTGGTATGGGGAGACAGCCATGCGCTCGCGCTTGCGCCCGCGCTCGATACCGCGCTTGGCCACCTCGGTGTGCGCAGCGCCATGGCGTTGCACTCCGCTTGTCCGCCATTGTTCGGGATCGATGCTGCCGGAACGCCGGGCTGCGTGGCGCAATCGCAAGCACTACGCCAACAACTCGCAAATCGACCGGAGATTAAAACCATAATTCTCGCAGCGGCGTGGTGGGGCTATTCCAGCAAGAAGGGTCCGTTCCCGATCGCGCGGCCCGGCGCTTCGGCAGACCCTGCCGCTTTCGCGCCCGCGTTGCGCGACACGATCGCAAGTCTGCAGCAGAGCGGGCGATCGGTGATACTCATTGCCACAATCCCCGGAGCGCCGTTCGACGTTCCGCTCGCAAGCGCGCTCGCCGTTCGGGACGCGCAGCCTTGGCCGGCACCGCTCACAATTGCGCTCTATCGCGAGCGTCATCGTGAATTCTTCGAGGCCGTCGACGGCTTGCCGTCGCATGTCTCCGTAATCTGGCCTTCCGCTTGGCTCTGCAATTCGCGGGAATGCAGCTACCGCCGAGACACAACGCTCCTATACCGCGATGACGGTCACCTGAGTTTGGCCGGTAGCGCTTACATCGCGCCGCGATTGGAGCGTGCACTCGCGGCTTCCGGGCTTGGTGCCGCAGCACCCGATCCACTTCGGCCGCGCGGTTAGCGCGGATCCTGCCGAGATGCGCATCGCGGGTACCGGCCACCGGCCAAGATGGCTAGCGCCTGCTCCGGTCGCTCCGGGGAGCTGAACGGGTGACGGTCTGTGCGGCCCGGATATTGCTTTCGGCGGTAAACATCCGCACCGTTCCGCGATGATCCAGAGCCGTATCAGCACCGACGGACGCACGACCATCCCGTTGGCGGTGCGTCGCGCGCTCGGCTTGCGATCGGGTGACTGGGTCGAACACCTTATCCACGACGACAAGGTAGTTCTTAGGCGCGTGGGCCCGCTGAAACCGCAAAGTGATTCCGGGACCGCGACATGATCCGCATCGGCGTCTATCCCGGCACGTTCGATCCGCTGACGCTCGGCCACGTGGATATCATCCGGCGCGGGGCGAAGCTGGTGGACCGGCTGGTGGTGGGCGTCGCCACCAATGCGTCCAAATCCCCCATGTTCACTCTCGACGAACGCCTCGCCCAGGTGCGCCGCGAGGTGGACGATATCGATCCCGGGATCGATGTCGTCACCTTCGATAGCCTGCTGATGCATTTCGCGCGCGCGCAGCATGCGGGTGTGATCGTGCGGGGCTTACGTGCGGTCGCGGATTTCGAATATGAGTTTCAGATGGCGGGCATGAACCAGCAGCTCGATCCCACGATCGAAACCGTGTTCCTGATGGCGGACGTGGCGCTGCAACCCATTGCTTCACGCCTCGTCAAGGAAATCGCGCTATACGGCGGCGATATCCACGCGTTCGTCCCCGCCCGGATCGCGGGCGAGGTGATCGCGCGCGTGGCGCAGCATCCCAGGGGTTGACGCCATCATGTTTCGAACGCTTCTCGCGCCTTTCGCCGCGCTCGTGATCGCTCACGGCGCGTTCGCCCAGGAGACCATGCCCGTGCCCACCCCCGAACCCGCCGCCACGCCCGACAACACGCTGGTGCTCGACCTGTCGACCGGCGGCCACGTGACGATCGTGCTGCGCCCCGACAAGGCCCCCGGCCATGTCGCGCGCATCAAGGAGCTGGTGCGCAGCCACTTTTACGATGGCACGATCTTTCACCGCGTGATCGATGGCTTCATGGCGCAGGGCGGCGACCCGACCGGCACCGGCATGGGCGGATCGAAGCTGCCCAACCTGAAGGCCGAGTTCAACGACCTGCCGCACCTGCGCGGCGTGGCGAGCATGGCGCGCTCGCAATCGCCCGATAGCGCGAACAGCCAGTTCTTCATCGTCCTCGCGCCCTCGCAGTTCCTCGACGGGCAATACACCGCGTGGGGCCGCGTGAGCGACGGGATGGATGCGGTCGACGGCATCGCCAAGGGGGAGCCGCCCGCGAACCCGACGAAGATCGTGAAGGCGTATGTGCTGGCAGACGCGGGGAAGACGGCCGACCACAAATAAGTGTTCGGCGGCCAGATGCTCACCGCCGATTTCGATTTCCCCCTCCCCCCCGAGCGCATCGCGCTGCGGCCCGCGCGGCCGCGCGACGCGGAGCGGATGCTGGTGGTGGGGGAGGGGGGGATCGCCGACGCGCAGGTGCGCGATCTGCCGAGCCTGCTGCGCGCGGGCGACCTGCTGGTGTTCAACGATACGCGCGTGCTCCCCACGCAACTGTTCGCGCGCCACGGCGAGGCCGCCATCGGCGTGACGCTGATCGAGCGCGCCGCGCCGGACCGCTGGTGGGCGTTCGTGCGCAACGCGCGGCGGCTGAAGGAGGGCGACCGGCTCGAGTTCGGACCTGGGCTGGCGGGCACGCTCGCGGCGCGGCGCGAGGACGGGGCGTGCCTGTGGGCGCTCGAAGCGGACGGGCTGGTGGAGGCCGCGCTGGAACGCGTGGGCGCGATGCCGCTGCCGCCCTATATCGCGGGCAAGCGCCCCGCCGACGAACAGGACCGCGCGGACTACCAGACGGTCTATGCCAAAACGGACGGCTCGGTCGCCGCGCCCACCGCCGGGCTGCACTTCACGCCCGAGCTTCTGGCCGCGCTCGACGCAGCCGGGATCGCGCGCACCACGGTTACGCTGCATGTCGGCCCCGGCACCTTCCTGCCGGTCAAGGTGGAGACGCTCGCCGGGCACCGGATGCACGCCGAATGGGGCGAGGTGTCCGCCGAGGCCGCCGACGCGATCAATGGAGCGAGCGGCCGCGTGATCGCAGTGGGCACCACCAGCCTGCGGCTGATCGAAAGCGCGGCGGACGATGGCGGCCACGTCCGTCCCTTCACCGGTGAGACCGACATCTTCATCACCCCCGGCTACCGCTTCCGCGTGGTGAACGGTCTTATGACCAACTTCCACCTGCCCAAATCCACATTGTTCATGCTGGTGAGCGCACTGATGGGCCTCGATACGATGCGCGCCGCCTATGCGCACGCGATCGAACGCGGCTACCGCTTCTACAGCTACGGCGATGCTAGTCTGCTGCGGCCGTGACTACGATCGTCATCCCGGCCTTGAGCCGGGACCTACCTTCCTCCGTGCCGCCGCAGCCAAACAAGGTAGGTCCCGGCTCAAGGCCGGGATGACGGTTTGTATTTATGGGGAGTAGTGCTACCGCACCCCGGCCAGAGGGTCGGGCGGCCGCCGGTGGGTGACCACGGGAGGAAAGTCCGGGCTCCATGGACCCACGGTGCCGGGTAATTCCCGGCGGGGGCGACCCCAGGGACAGCGCCACAGAGATCGAACCGCCCGACGTTTCGGCCAAGGGTAAGGGTGAAAAGGTGCGGTAAGAGCGCACCGGGTGCCGGGCAACCGGGGCCGCATGGCAAGCCCCACCGGGAGCAAGACCAAATAGGGGCGGTGGCAGGGTCCGCCGATGCCGCCCGGGTTGGTTGCTTGAGGCGGCGGGCAACCGCCGTCCTAGAGGAATGGCCGCCACCTCGGGCAACCGGGGCACAGAACCCGGCTTACAGACCCTCTGGCGTTTACCCTTTTCCAGGTCCGGGCGCCCATGTCTCGCTTGGCGCGCTCGCCCGGGCCGCCTATGATCGGTGGTTTACGGGGGGCTGCCGATGCGTTCGATCGCACTTTTTTCAGCCGCAGCAGTCGCGCTCGCCGCGCCGGGTATCGTTCGCGCCCAAACCCCGTCCGCGCCAACGATGCAGCAGGCGTTCGACGCTGCGCAGGCGCTTTTCGACAAACAGCGCTTTGCCGAAGCGGACGCTGCCTTCGGCGCGATCGAGACGCGGTTGCTCGCCGGATCGCACCACAACGCGCGCACGCTCGCGGTCGCGCGCCTGCGCCGTGCGCAATCGCTCTTGCGGGTGGGAGACACCGCGCGCGCGACCGCACTGCTCATCGACGCGCTTCCCGGCTTCGCTACGGCTGCGGACAGCGACTTGCGCGCTGAGGCGCTGCTCGAACTGGGCGAGGCGGAAGAGCGCGCGCTCGATCTGACGGCGGCGTCCGTCCACTACCGGGCGGCGCTCGCGCTGACGCCCGCGAGCGATCCCGGCCAGCAGATCGCGCT
>Ga0123336_10002228_pt1 | contig 17034 bp, 20 predicted proteins | sample SSSSmetaG_FD_96466 | JGI IMG/M metagenome (GOLD analysis project Ga0123336, IMG submission 96466) | Glacier valley bacterial and archeal communities from Borup Fiord, Nunavut, Canada, to study Microbial Dark Matter (Phase II) - ​SSSS metaG | ecosystem: Environmental > Aquatic > Freshwater > Ice... | reverse complement strand
TTGTCGAAGGCGTGCTTGGGCGCGCTGCCCTGGAAGCGGTCCCAATCGACTGTGGTGGGAGCGGCATCGGGCGGAATGGAATATTCCCAGGCACCCATGGACGTGTTGCGGTCAAGCCAGGCTTCCACCATGTTCAGCGTGCCGATGGCGCCCGATTGCAGAAGCTCTTTTGCCTTCAGGTAGACCACAGAAGTTACATACTGGCTGCCGACTTGAAAGATGCGGCCGGTGCGTTCCTGCGCGTCAATCACGCCCTTGCCTTCGCTGATGGCGTGGACCATGGGCTTTTCGCAATACACATCTTTGCCGGCTTCCATGGCCGCGATGGAGATAACGGAATGCCAGTGATCGGGCGTGGCTATGATCACGCTGTCGATATCTTTGCGGTTCAGGATCTCGCGGTAATCGCGTGTGGTAAAGATCTGATCGCCGTAGAGTTCTTTCGCGCGGGCCAGGCGGCCATCGTATAGATCGCAGACGGCGACGAGTTCGACGCCGGGGATGGAGCGCGCGTATCCGGTATCGCCCTGGCCCATGCCGCTGTGGCCGATGGTGGCGATGCGGATCTTATCGTTCGCGCCGATTTTGGTTTGGGCTTGCGCGGCTTGAGCGAGGGCGGCGGTGCCAGCGGCTTGGAGTAGAGTTCGTCGGGTCATTGTTCGGGGTCCTTCGGATATTCGCCAGTATACGCCGACGCGATAGAATAATTTCGCTTGAAGGAGAGTTTATGATCACGCGATTCGCAAGTTTACTGGCGATGGCGGCTACTGGCTTTGCCGCGTCCAACTCCACGATGCCGAAGGGCATGCCGGTGGCTTACAACATTCCGCTGTGGGAGGACGGGCAGGTGCCGCTGGCGAAGGGCGATGGGCCGCTGGATAAGCCATTTTTGACTGTGTTTCAGCCACCGGCGGGGAAGCGAAACGGGGGCTCCGTGGTGATTGCGCCCGGCGGCAGCAACATCATGTTGATGTACGGCTGCGAAGGCATGGAAGTGGCGGAGCATTATAACGATTGGGGCGTGACGGCGTTTGTGCTGACGTATCGCCTGTCGCCGCGCTATGGAGAAGATGCGCGTTTGCTGGATGGGAAGCGCGCGGTGCAGGTGGTGCGGCAACACGCGGCGGAGTTTGGCCTGGATGCGAAGAAAGTTGGCTTCATTGGTTTCTCGGCTGGCTCGAGTTTGGCGCGAGCGGTGGGTTCGGCAACGGCGTCTCATGCGGGTGACGAGCGGCCCGATTATTTAGTGATGGTGTATTCCGCGGGTCGCCCTGGCGAGGGTGAACAGCTCAAAGACTTTCCGCCTACGTTTCTGCTGGCGGCGCAGTTGGATAAGGGCGCGTCGCTCGGTTCGGCGCAGCTGTTTATGGATTTGACGAAGGCGGGCGCGGTGGCGGAGATTCATCTGTATCAGAAGGGTCGCCATGGGTTTGGGACAGGCTTTGCGAGCGCGAACTTCAGCGATTGGATGGGACGGCTGGAGCACTTTTTGCGCTATGACGGATTCCTGCCGGGTGGAGGCGCGGAGTGATTGTTCCTGTTCTGCTGTTGCTGGCAGCGGTGGGTGGACCTTCCACCGCGGATGATGGCTATGGTGAGTTGGTGCTGGTGCCGGCGGGCGCGTTCAAGATGGGTGACAATTTCGGCGATGGCGAATCGCGCGAACGGCCGGTGCATACCGTGGAGCTGGATGCGTTTTATATCGGCAAGTTCGAGGTAACGAACGCGCAGTGGCGCAAGTTTCGCGATGACGCGGGGTATGACGAGAAGAAGTTTTGGCCGGAAGGACGCGTAATGCCGAAGGACCAGATTCCGTATTGGTCGGATGCGAAGAATCATGGCGGCGCGACGCCGGGGTCGGACAATTATCCGGCGCAGGGCGTGAATTACGATGGGGCTGTTGCGTATTGCAATTGGCTGAGCGCGAAGACTGGTAAGACGTATCGGCTGCCGACGGAGGCGGAGTGGGAGAAGGCGGCGCGGGGCACGGATCAGCGCCGGTATCCGTGGGGCAATGCCATTGACCGCAGCTATGCGAATTATGTGGGTTCGAAGCCGTACGATACCGGGGGAGTGGTTGGGTTTTACGATGGCTCAAAGCACGGCGACGTGCAGACACACAATGGAGCTTCGCCGTATGGGGCGATGGATATGGCGGGGAATGTAATGGAGTGGTGCGCGGATTGGTATGGGCGCGATTACTATGCGGTTTCGCCGAAGAAGAATCCGAAAGGGCCGGAGAGTGGGGCGTATCGCGTGATGCGCGGGGGCACTTTTTTTGAAGATGGGTTCGATTTGCGGAGCTATGCGCGGACGGCAGCTTGGCCCAGCGTGCAGGGGCACCGGATGATTGGCTTTCGGGTGGCGCGTAGTTTGTGAAGACCGCGCGCTGCTATGTTGTTCGGGGCACGGTTCAGGGCGTGGGCTTTCGGTATTTTGTGAAGCAGGTGGCCTGCGAATTGGAGTTGCTGGGAATGGTGCGGAACCTGGACGATGGCTCGGTGGAAGTGATTGCGATGGGCAACGAAGAGCAGCTTTCGCGCCTTTCGGGGCATCTGCGGTTGGGGCCGCGGGGTGCTAGCGTGCGGGGCGTTGAGGAGCGCGAGGCGCCTGTGGGACAATACAAGTCCTTTTCAATCGCGCACTGAACCTTGACTCATGGACAACTTGAAGCAACTGATTCGGGAGGTTCCGGATTTTCCTAAACCGGGCATTCTCTTCTATGACATCACCACGCTTTTGAAAGATGCGGGCGGCCTGCGGGAGGTGATTGATCGGTTGAAGAATCACTATAGTGGGACGCCGGTCGATACCGTGATCGGCATTGAGGCACGCGGATTTATTTTCGCGCCGGCTCTGGCGTATGCGTTGGGCGCGGGCTTTGTGCCGGTGCGCAAACCGAAGAAGCTGCCGGCCGATTGCGTGTCCGTTTCCTACGATCTGGAGTACGGCACCGATACGCTGCAGATGCATCGCGATGCAGTTGGCAGCGGGCATCGCGTGCTGATCATTGATGATTTGCTGGCTACCGGCGGCACGGCTTCGGCTGTCGCCCGGATGGTGGAAGAGATGGGCGGCACGGTGGCAGGGCTTGGGTTTGTGATCGAGCTCGATTTTCTCGATGGCCGAAAGAAGCTTGGCGGAAGAGACATCTTTTCGCTATTGCATTACTAGATGGAAACACGGACGGCACGGGTGGCCGCCAACGCGAAAATCAATTTGGGGTTGCGCGTTTTGGGGAAGCGGCCCGATGGGTATCACGAACTTCGCACCATCTTTCAAACCATCTCGCTGGCCGACCGGCTGACCATTTCGTTTACTCCGGCGGACACGGTGTCGGTGACGGTTGCGGGGATGGACGATGTTCCCGATAATCTGGCGGCGCGAGCGGCTCAAGCGTTGTTCGGGGAGATGGGAATCGGCGGCGCGGTTCATATCGGCATTGAGAAGCGTATTCCGATGGGCGCTGGGCTGGGGGGAGGCTCGTCGGATGCGGCGGCGGTTTTGCTGGCTCTTCCGGTTCTGGCTGGCCGAGTGGTGCCGCTTTCGCGATTGCTTGCGCTGGCCGCGCCGCTGGGGAGCGATGTGCCCTTTTTTCTTCTGGGCGGAACTTCGCTTGGGCTGGGGCGCGGCGAAGAGTTGTATCCACTGGCAGACTTCCCCGCCCTGCCGGGTGTGCTGCTTGCTCCTGGAATTCATGTATCGACGCCCGAGGCTTATCGCGCGCTGAGCCCTACTTTGACGGATCCGGAGGGCAAGAAGCGGGCTTTCGAGGAGAGCGTGCGTGAGCCGCTGGTGGCGCCGCTGGTGAACGATTTCGAAGCTGTCGTTTTCCCGCAACATGCGCGATTGGTGGAGTTGAAAAGGCGTTTGCTGGAGCATGGTGCGCAACAGGCGCTCATGTCCGGGAGCGGTTCGGCGATTTTTGGGCTTTGTCACACGAAAGAAACAGTCGCGCGCGTCGTACAATTTGAAAAAGGAGAAGGTGCTGTCGCTATCTCACTCCTGACCAGGTCCCGCTATCGCTCCCAATGGAACAGGCTCCTGCAACCTCATACGCAAGGTGATTTATGGCCGCCCCGAAGCCTGTACGCGCAATGAATCCGGAACGTATCAAGATCTTCACCGGCCGGGCCAACCCCGCGCTGGCTGAGGAAATGGCGCAATCGCTTGGCCTGGAAATTGGGAAAGCGAAGATCAAGCAATTTTCCGATGGTGAGACGAATCCGCAGATTGGTGAAAACGTGCGCGGGGCGGATTGCTTTGTGGTGCAACCCACGTGTTGCCCGGTGGATCAGCACTTGATGGAGCTGTTGTTGATGATCCAGGCGCTGAAACTCTCTTCGGCGGAGAGGATCACGGCGGTGTTACCATACTATGGTTACGGTCGTCAGGATAGGAAGGACAAGCCGCGTGTGCCGATTTCGGCGAAACTCGTGGCCCAACTAATTGAAACGGCGGGCGCTGACCGGGTGATGGCGGTGGATCTGCATGCCGCTCAAATCCAGGGTTTCTTCGATGTACCGGTAGACCACCTGTTTTTCCGGCCGGTCATGATCGAGTACTTTAAACGCCAGGAGATCAAAGATCTGATGGTGGTATCGCCCGATGCGGGCGGTGTGGAGCGGGCTCGTTCGGTTGCCAAACGGCTGAACGCACCCTTGGCAATTATCGATAAGCGCCGCGAGGAAGCAAACGTGGCGGAAGTAATGAACGTGATCGGCGATGTTCGGGGGCGTAACTGCCTGATTGTAGACGACATGATCGATACCGCCGGAACACTGGTGAAGGGTGCCGAGGCCCTGCTGAAATTTGGCGCGACAAGCGTAACGGCTTGTGCGACTCACGGTGTTTTGTCCGGCCCGGCGATTGATCGAATCAATGGATCGGAGTTAAAAGAAGTGATTGTTTCCAATTCGATTCCGGCAACGGAGGCGACGAAGCAAAGCCCCAAGATCAAGATTTTATCGATTGCTCCGCTGCTGGCTCGCGCGGTTCAATCGATACATGAAGAAACATCGGTAAGTATTTTATTTGGTTAGTGTTTTAGAGACGGCAACCCACGAGCAGTAAGTACGGACTTGCCCTAGGAGATTGGTTTTTTGAGAACAGATACGGTAGTAGTCGCGGAGAAGCGAGAGACACGCGGCAAGAATGAGGCACGGCGCACGCGTGTGCGCGGCATGATTCCAGGTGTGGTGTACGGAGCTTTCAAAGACCCCGTGTCCATTGCCATCAACCCCAGGTTCATCACCCAGATTCTTCGTAGCAAGACTGGGCACAATACCATTTTCAACATTGAAGTGGCGGGCGGCGAAACCACTCCGGTGATGGTGGTGGATGAGCAATACGACCCGGTGAAGAGCAATTTGCTGCATGTGGATTTGAAGCGGATCGATCTGGCGAAGCGCATTCGTGTGAGTGTGCCCGTGCTGACGCACGGCGAGGCCAAAGGCATCAAGCTGCAGGGTGGCCAACTGGAGATCATCACGCGTTCCGTGGAAATTGAATGTGTGCCGGACGATATTCCGGGCAGCTTCACGGTGGACGTTTCGGAACTGATGCTGGGCCAGAGTATTCGCGCCTCGGAGATTGCGATGCCGGGCGATGCGCGCCTGCTGAGTTCGGGCGAAATGGTGATTGCGCACGTGGTGGGTCAGCGTGCGGAAGCCGTGGCGCCGGTGGCTGCGGTGGTGGAACCCGAAGTGGCCAAGGCCAAGGGCAAGAAGGAAGAAGAAGCCCCGGCCGCCGATACGAAGAAGAAGAAGTAAGCCACTGTGTTTCTGGTGGCCGGCCTGGGGAACCCGGGGGACGAGTATGCGGATACGCCGCATAACCTGGGGTTTCTAGCGATAGAGAGGCTGGCCGCCGAACGCGGTATTCGTGTGACCCGGCCGGATTCGAAGGCGCTTACGGGCGTGGGAGTTTCGGAATCCGGAGCGGCTCTGCTGTTAGCCAAGCCTCAGACATATATGAATCTGAGCGGCGTTTCCGTGAAGGCGCTGATGGCGAAGCATGAAATTGGGCCCGACCGGCTAATTTTGATGTACGACGAGTTAGATTTACCGTGGGGCGAGATCAGGATTCGCCCGAATGGCCGGCCCCGCGGGCATAACGGAGTTCGTTCCGTGGTGGAGCAATTGGGGACGGAAGAGTTTACACGAGTTCGGCTGGGGGCAAACCCTGGCCATCCGCTGAGAAGCGGAGCGGATTATCTGCTGGCACCGATGTCGAGGCAGCAGAAGAAGGAATTGGAAGAGCCGCTTGGGGCTGCAGCACAAGCGGTGAATTCAATAATTGCTAACGGCGTCGAAACGTCCATGGCGAGATTCAATCGTCGCGCCGCAGGCTAACAAAAGAGGATAGATGAGAATTTACGAAGAGCTGTTCATTATGAAGCCGGATCTTCCGGAAGAAGAAGTAGATACATTCGTCGAGCAGTTGACCGCCAACATTGCAACGGTGGGCGGTACGGTCGACAAGGTGGAGAAGTGGGGCAAACGCCGCCTTGCTTATAAGGTGGACAAGTTTAAAGATGGCAGCTATGTGCTGCTGCAGTTTACATCCGAAGCGGATGCGGTGAAGGAAGTGGAGCGCCGGCTTCGCGTTGCGGAAACGGTGATCAAGTTCCAGACGGTGCGCATCGATGAGACGCTGAAGCGCTTAGATAAGCGGAAGAAAGAGCGCGATAAGCGTGCCGCGCGGAAGGCTTTGCAACCGCAAGCACCGGCTCCGGCCGCGCCGGCGCCGATGTTTGGTGAACCGGAAGGCCATGCGGCTCCGGGAGCACCTGCGCCGGCTACGCCTGGACCTGCTCAGCCTGCTGCCTTGGAAACTTCTGAAGCTACGAAAGGAGAAAACTAACCATGGCCGAATCCTCCAAAGAAACACGCGGCAGCCGTCCGGGTAGCGCTTCACAGCGGCCCACGGGCGGCGACAAAGCTGTTGCCACGGGCAAGAAACAGTATTTTCGGCGCAAGAAGGTTTGCCGGTTTTGTGTTGAGAAGATCGACGACATCAACTATAAAGATGTTCGCTTGCTAAGCGCGTTCATTGCCGAGCGCGGGAAGATTGTGCCCCGTCGCATTTCCGGCGTGTGCGCTCCGCACCAGCGCCGCCTGAGCGACGCGATCAAGAAGGCGCGTAACATTGCGCTGCTGCCGTTCGCGGCGGCCGTCTAAGGAGCCCCGACCATGGACATCATTCTTAGGGAAGACATCGACCATTTGGGCAGCCGCGGCGATCTTGTGAAAGTCGCCGATGGTTATGCCCGCAACTATTTGCTGCCTCAGAAGAAGGCAGTCATCGCTACCGATTCAAACCGCAAGATTATTGAACAGGAGCGCCAGGCCCACGTCCGCAAGGATGCCAAGCTGAAGGAAGAATTTGAGGCGCAAGCCAAACTAGTGACTGGAACGGTGATCACGATTTCGCAGCGCGTGGGCGAGAACGATCATCTGTTTGGTTCGGTTACCGCTCAGAATATTGCCGATCAACTGGAGCTGAAAGGCTTCCAGATTGAGCGCCGCAAAATTCAACTCGAAGAGCCCATCCGCACGCTGGGTGAGCACAAGATTGCGATTCGCCTGCACCGCGATGTGACCGCCGAAATTACGGTCAACGTGGTCAAAGAGGGCTAATTACTATGTTCGACCTTACGGGTCAAACAGCCATTGTTACCGGTGCCGCGACAGGGTTGGGCGAAGCAATTGCCCGGCGCTTCGCGGCTGCGGGGGCGCAAGTGGTGGTAGCGGACCGCGATCTGGCGGGCGCTGAAGCTGTGGCGGCGGCGTTGGCCGGTGCGTTCGCGGTGGAAGTGGATATTACGAAGGCGGCGTCCGTGCAGGCGGCGACTGCTGCCGTGCTTTCGAGAAGTGGACGTATCGATATTTTGGTGAACAATGCCGGCATCGCCGGTAGAGCCGCGCCGATTTGGGAACAGACCGAAGAGGATTGGAACCTGGCGATTGCCATCAACCTTACGGGCCTTTTTCATTTTTGTAAGGCCGTTCTGCCGCATATGCGGGAGCGGAAGTATGGACGCATTGTGAGTATCGCCTCTATTGCCGGTAAAGAAGGCAATCCGAACATGTGCGCTTATTCGGCCAGCAAGGCCGGTGTGATTGGCTTGACGAAATCGATCGCGAAGGAAGTGGCGACGGAGGGCATTTGTATTAACGCGGTTGCTCCGGCTGTGATTCGCACGAAGATTTTGGAGCAGCTTACTCCGCAGCAGGTGAGCTATATGACGGACCGTATTCCCATGAAGAGAACGGGGGAGCCGGGAGAGATTGCGGCTGTGGTTCATTTTCTGGCTAGCCCGGATGCAAGCTTTGTGACGGGGCAGTGTTATGACGCCAGCGGCGGCCGCGCTACGTATTAAACTGACAGCATGGCCGAAGCCAACGGCAGTGGTGGTTACATCAACGAGCGCATGGACCGGGTGGAAGCGATGCTTAACATGGTTGCCGCCGACCACGTGCTTTTCCAAGACCACCATAAAAGTTTTCTAGAGCAGCATAAATACTTTCAAGAGCATCATCAGAACTTTCTTCAGGAGCACCAGTTACTTTTGAGAGCTCAAGTTGTCATGGCAGACAACTTGCAAAAGTTGGAGGAAAGCCAGCGGGCAACCGGTGAAAACCTGAATGCTTTGATTGCCACCGTCGATGGAATCATCCGGAATCCGCGGTAGAGTTTCGCTTGGCTTGTTAGCAGCCATATAAACTGAAAAGCAAGTTGTCCACCTCGGCTTCGGGCTTACTTCGTCAACTCGGGTTCGTCAGCGCTACCGCGCTTGTTGTCTCGAACATGGTGGGTAGCGGCATCTTTGCTACTACAGGCTTTCTTGCGGGCGATCTGGGTAGCGCGCCGTTGATTCTGGCCGTTTGGCTAACGGGAGCTTTGTTCGCGTTTGCCGGTGCGTTGAGCTATTCCGAACTCGGCATTAATTTCCCCTCTTCGGGCGGGGAGTATGTGTATCTCACGGAAGCCTACGGTCCGGTCTGGGGATTCATGTCAGGCTGGGTATCGTTTTTTGCGGGCTTCTCCGCCCCCATTGCCGCGGCTGCTTTGGCGTTCGCGCATTATGTTGGCTTCTTTTTTCCCGCGTTTACAACGCCGTTCTTTACCTTCGGCACTGGTGCTTTAACGCTCCGCCTTGGTTGGGCTGAAGTGCTGGCCGCCGCACTAATTGCATTCTTTACCGTAATCAACTGCTTCGGTGTCGGGCCCGTAGCCCGATTGCAGAACGCGCTGACCGGCACCAAGCTGCTGGTGATCGTGCTGTTCATCGGGCTTGGATTCCTGATTGGGCACGGCAGCATGAGCCACTTTCGCGAACACGCGATTCGCACGTCAGTCAACAGCCTTCCGGTGCAATTTGTGATCAGTCTGTTGTGGGTGATGGTGGGCTATAGCGGCTGGAACGCGGCAACCTATGTCGCCGAGGAAGTGGAGCAACCGCGGCGCACTCTACCGTTGGCCATTGCGGCGGGAACCACAATTGTGACGGCACTGTACCTGGGGCTGAATTTGATTTTTATCTACGCCACGCCGATTGAACAGATGAAAGGACAGGTTGCGGTGGGGTCGCAAGCGGCTGTCAATTTGTTCGGCACCGGCATTGCGAATACGTTCGCGGTTCTGATGGCGATTTCCATTACCTCCACCGTGAATGCGATGATCACCATCGGCCCGCGAGTATATTACGCAATGGCTAAGAATGGAGCTTTCTTCGCTTCGGCCGCTCGCGTACATCCGCGCTTTCGTACGCCCGTGATTGCAATTCTGGCGCAAGGGGCTTGCGCGATGCTGATGACGCTGACTCCGTTTCCAGACCTGATTCTTTACATCGGCTTCAGCCTGACGGTTTTCACTGCGCTCTCGGCGGCTTCCGTGTTTTTATTCCGGCGAAGGCCGCACTGGCAGCAGTTGCCCGCGCTCAACTTTGCATGGCCGGCGATTCCGGCGGCGTATGTTTTGGCTTCCGCCGCGATGGTCATCTATGGCATTATCTGGCAGCCACGCGCTTCGTTAATGGCGATTCTTACAGTAGGTCTGGGCGCGCTAATGTACCAATTCACTTCGTCGCGAACCACGCCAGGAACATCCCGTCCGGAGCGACATCCTCCCAATACGAAATAGGGCGGCTGAAGACTTCGCGGCAATCGCGGCGGAGCAACTGCTCCAGCTCTTCGCGGCCGAACCAACGTTCCCAAGCCGGCGTTTGCAAGCGGCCGAAGTGCTCCGCGTTTTTGTCGATAATCACCAAACGGCCGCCGGGCTTCAGAACGCGGCACATTTCGCTGACGGCCAATTCCGTTTCGACGGCGTGCTCTAACGATTCGGTTGCGTATACGAAATCGAAGCGGCCGGATGGGTAGGGCAGCGCCGTCATCATACCTACTTGTGTCGCGATGCCCGCGGGCACAAACTTCAGCATCGCAGGCGAGATGTCGAGCCCGTGAATCTCAGCTTCGGGAAAACTCTCTTGCAGGACACGGGCAAACCGCCCCTTGCCACACCCAACATCGAGCACCGATTTGCCGGTTAAGTTGCCAAACCATTTCAGGATCTCCTGGACATGCAGAATCCTGGGATCTATCGTTTCGGGGAAGTGCTCGGGGTCGAGTGAGGCGCGATCGAACTCATCGCGAATCTGCCGTTCCAAAGCCGGCGTCAGATGGCGTGGCGCGCGCCGGAACCAACCGCGCCAGTTCACGCGCGAGTGAGGAAAATAGGCAGCCCGGTCTTATCGGAATAATAGGGCCGAAAGCGTTCCACGTTATACATGCTGGGGATATCCACCTTGCGTGGACCCAGCTTCGGATCGGGAATGGGCACAGCTTCATAACAGCCATGGTTGATGCCCATCATCACGCCGTGCTGGCCGGCTTTGATGCAATCGACGGCCATGCCGGCGAAGGTGGAGGCGACCAGCTTGTCGACAAAGTCAGGGCTGCCGCTGCGTAGATCGTATGTCAGGTCGCTGACGATTGTTTCTTCGCCCACGCGCCGTTGGATTTCATCGCTGAGCACCTCACCCACGTTGGCTTTCTTGCGATGGCCAAAGGCATCGGCTTCGCCTTTTTCCTGCTGCGCGTAACCTTCCCACTGCGCGCCTTCGGAAAGGATGATGAGCGAATAATTGCTGGGGCTCTTGTGCTTATCGGTCATCACCACATCAATGAGCTTATCGAGGCTGAACTTGTATTCAGGAATGCAGCAACGCAGCGACGTTACATAAGCGGTGTAGAGCGCGGTGTAGCCGGCGTCGCGCCCGAAGATGCGGAAGATGCCGATACGTTCATGCGAACCCACCGTGGTGCGCTGACGCTCAATGGCTTCCATGGCACGCGAGATTGCGGTAGAAAAGCCGATGCAATATTCAGTGTTGCGCACATCGTTATCCATCGTCTTCGGAATCGCAATCACCTTGACACCCTGCTTATCCAAGTGCGCGGCGTAGCTCAACGTATCGTCGCCTCCGATGGCGATGAGGTAATCGAGGCCCAAGTGCTCAACATTCTTCATCACGCGCGGAGTCATATCGTAGACGGTGCTGGTGACACCATCTTTGGTGTTCTGCGAACTCTGAAAATTTTCGGACTTGAGAAACTCCGGAACTTTTTTCATTTTCGTCGGATTGGTGCGCGACGAATGCAGGTACGTACCGCCGGTGCGGTCGATGGTCCTGGTGTTGTCGGTGGTGAGGGGGAGGATGTAGCGCGTCACGCTGGCGGGGTCTTCAAAGTTGACGTGTGTTAAGCCCTCCCATCCGCGGCGGATGCCAATGACTTCACAATCGATTTCGCGGCAGCGATAGACCACGGTCTTGATTACGGCGTTCAACCCGGGGACATCGCCGCCACCGGTCAGGATTCCAATTTTCTTCAAACTCATCGTCTCTGATAACTCTATCTATTTATGACGGATTTTGCGGCGAATGTCAGGCCAGAATTCGCGGAAAACATTCCGGCCGGCATTGGTGACGAGTTGTAACCCGGCATTCACCAAACCGTCACCAACTTTTCCATCGGTGCGGCGAGGCAGCCAAAGCGCCGTAACCTGTCCGGCGGCAAACGCGCCGATGACCGAACCATACGCAAACGTGCGTTCACCACCGCCATCTTTGTGGGCGATTACCGCTTGCGAGGCGGCATGGAAAAAGCGCGATCCATTGCTTGCTCCATCGGGAGAACGGTAAAACCTCGGATCGATGTGCAGTGCCGAATCGAGCCCAAACGCAATGGTATTGCGGATTCCAATTCGCGCGTAGGCCGTGCCGAAGCGCTTGCCATAGCCTTCCCAAGTGCGGCCGTAATCTCCAGGAGAATTCGTTGCTTCATTGAGGCCTGCTGAAAGCGCCGCTCCGATTACAGCGCTGGACGAGAAAATTCGCTTGCCATAAATCCTGAACTTGCCCTCGACGCTCAACGGCGGGTCTGCGTGTGTAGCGCCGGGATTCAGAAGGCCATCGTGATACGGTCCCTCGAGGGTCGGAACCACGGTTTGCGCGCTCGCCAGCATCGGCGTCAGCAGAAGCAAAAGCGGGAAAATCTTCATATTTCAACTTAGCAGAGCGCATTCGATGCCAAAAGTCGTTTGGCGAATTGCGTGCAGGGTTAAGTGCTATTCATCTAGTGCATTCCTGAGGAGACTATGGAAATTGCGGGTAAGCCTTACATCGTGCCAAACATCGGCAAAATTGAGCGTGCGGCGTCCATTGTGGGCGGGACGGTGCTTGCTGTCATCGGGGCAAAGCGTCGCGACGGGTGGGGTGCGGGCCTGGCAATTCTTGGTGCTGGATTTCTGCGCCGCGGCATCACGGGCTACACATACACCTACCAATTTCTGGGCATGCGGACGGCCCCCGTGGGGCAGGGCAAACAGGTCAGCATTCCTTATGAGTTGGGCATTAAAGTGGAACGGGCGATCACCATCAACAAGCCGCGCGAGGAAGTGTTCGGATTCTGGCGACACCTGGAGAATCTGCCCCGCTTTATGAAGCACCTGAAAACAGTTCGGGTGACGGGCGAAAAGACATCGCACTGGGTGGCGAATGCTCCGGCTGGGCGAACCGTGGAATGGGACGCCGAAATTATCAATGAGGTGGCGGACGAATTGATTGCGTGGAGGTCGCTTGAAGGAAGTACAGTGCAGAACGCGGGGTCAGTGCGCTTCAGCGATGCGACAGGAAATCGCGGCACGGAAATTCGCGTCACGCTGCAATACAACCCTCCCGGCGGTGTGATGGGCGCATTGTTCGCAAAGCTGTTCGGCGAAGAACCGGAACAGCAGATCGCCGAAGACCTGGGCCGGCTGAAGGCGATGGTGGAATCCGGGCAAGTGCCCACGAATTTCGGCCAGGCGTCGGGCCGAGGCCAGGAACAGGAACAGAAGAAACGCTCAGCGGAAGAATCGGTTCGACAAGCGTCGGAAGATTCATTCCCTGCGAGCGACGCTCCGGCGTATCGCTAAACAAGGACACAGGACTCTATTCATGAAAGCAATTTGCTGGCACGGCACAAACGATATAAGAGTGGATACGGTTCCCGATCCGAAGATTATCAGCACGCGCGATGCGGTGATTCAGGTAACCTCCACCGCGATCTGCGGGTCTGATTTGCATCTGCTGAACGGCTTTATCCCGACGATGGAAAGCGGCGACATCTTGGGCCACGAATTTATGGGCGATGTAGTAGCCGTAGGGACTGACGTCCCGAATTTGAAGAAGGGCGACCGCGTGGTTGTGCCGTTTACACTTTCCTGTGGAGCGTGTTGGTTCTGCAAAGCGTCGTTCTATTCCAGTTGTGACAATTCAAATCCGAATGCGGCGATGGCGGAGAAGGTGTACGGATCGAGCGGCGCCGGCCTGTTCGGCTATTCGCATTTGAACGGAGGCTACGCGGGTGGGCAAGCGGAATATGTTCGCGTGCCGTATGCGGATGTAGGCCCGATCAAAGTGCCCGATTCGCTGACCGACGAACAGGTGCTATTTCTTTCCGACATTTTTCCCACGGCGTACATGGCGGCTGAGAATTGCAACATTCAGCCGGGAGACACGGTGGCTATTTGGGGTGCGGGCCCGGTGGGCCTACTGGCGATACGATGCGCCTATTTATTGGGCGCGGAGCGAGTGATCTCGATTGACAGCATTCCTGTTCGGTTGAAGAAAGCGAAAGAGGCGAAAGCCGAAACACTGAACTACGAAGTGGACGATGTGGTGGCGAAGCTCAAAGAAATGACCGGCGGTCGCGGGCCCGATTCGTGTATGGACGCGGTGGGTCTGGAAGCGCATGGTACTTCCGTGGATGCGCTCTACGATAAGGCGAAGCAGGCCGTGCGACTGGAGACGGACCGCACACATGCGCTGCGGCAGGCCATTCAAGTTTGTCGAAAAGCGGGAACAGTTTCCATTCCGGGTGTTTACGCCGCGATTGTGGATAAGTTCCCGCTGGGCGTCGCTTTCGGGAAAGGCCTAACGCTGAAGATGGGCCAGACGCATGTTCAGCGCTATACGAAGCCGCTGCTGGAGCGCATCGAGAAGGGCGACATTGACCCCTCGTTCATCATTACGCATCGTGTGAAACTGGCCGATGGACCGGCCGCTTACCAGACGTTTAAAAACAAAGAAGACGATTGCGTGAAAGTTGTGATGACGCCATAGGGCGGCGCCACAGGGGGCTTAGACCCACCAGGGCGCGGCTGGATCTTCCTTGATGATGATGGAATCGAGGAAGCGGATCGCCTTGGTGAGACCTTCTTCGGGCGAAAGAATGGTGTCTTCGTGTTCGATGGAGAGCACGTAGTCATAGCCGAACATTCGCAGCGTGGAGATGAATTCGCTCCACCATTCGGCTCCGTGACCATAGCCGCAAGTGCGAAAGATCCACGCACGATTGCGCTCATCGGTATATTTTTTGGTATCGAGCACGCCGGTGAGAGGCAGGTTGCGTTCGTAAATCTGCGTGTCCTTGGCATGAACGTGAAAGATGGAATCGCCCAGCAGACGAATGGCGGCGATGGGGTCGATAGCCTGCCAGAACATGTGGCTGGGGTCATAGTTGCAGCCGATGGCCTTGCCGGCGATGGTGCGCAAGCGCAGCATGGTTTCGGGACTATAGACGACGAAGCCTGGGTGCATTTCAATGGCAATTTTCACGCCATGCGATTCGGCCAACTTCGCGCGCTCTGTCCAATAAGGCGTAACGCATTTTTCCCACTGCCAATCGAGCACGTCGAGATATTCTGTGGGCCAGGGGCAGGTGACCCAGTTCGGATATTTGGCAGTGGGCGAATCGCCAGGGCAGCCGGAGAAATCGATGACGATGGGCACACCAAGTTTTTCGGCTAGTAGGATGGTCTTGCGACTCGTTTCCGCGTAGGCTTTGGCAACGGCTTGATCGGGATGAAGTGGGTTGCCATGACAACTAAGGGCGCTGATGGTGATGCCCTCATCGGCCAGAGTTTTCTTGAAGGTGTCAAGCTCAGACGGGTGGTCGAGCATGGACAGTTTGCAATGCGGGTCGCCCGGATAATTTCCGGTCCCCAGTTCGACGGTGGACACGCCGTTCGATTTCAATTTCTTCAGGACATCAGGCAGCGGCATCTGGGCCAGCAGCGCGGTGAATACTCCGACTCTCATACCGCAATAGCTTATCGCAAGGGTGTTGAAGTTGCAGCGTTGGGCAAGAACACGGTAAATTGAGAGGAGTCTTTCACCGAGCGCACCCGTAGCTCAGCTGGATAGAGCGTCTGACTACGAATCAGAAGGTCGCATGTTCGAATCATGCCGGGTGCACCAATAAGAGATTCGTTTGCAATAACTTAGACGAAATTAGGATCGGGCCAGAATCATTCATGTGGGAACTGTGCCCGCATTTGTGCCCACCCTGAGCTTTCCAAGTTGTTTCTACTGCCTTGCGCGTTCCTGCGTCGCTCATTTGAACATAGCGGCCCGTAGTGGCAATATGCGCGTGTCCCGCAAGTTTTTTTAGCGTGAACGTGTTCCATTCCCGGATTTCGGCCCACACCGCGCTCCGAGGGCGAATGAATCCGAGAACTAACGGGCGAGCCCAGCGCGTTTTTTAACTAATCTTCTTTCCACTTTTCGCAAGCATTGCATTCATCCGAGCAGTTTTCCTCTACCGCTTTCTTGATTGCATCAGTGAGTTCTTTTCTGTCATTGAAGACGTCTTTCAACTCACCTTTTGTGAATTTGGCATTACCGAGCCGATAAGCTGACTCACTATCACTCCCCGTTCCCAGCAAAGTTCCGTGAAATTCACATTCGCGAAGGACTCCGGCCTGAACAGCGATCCTTTCAGCACTCTGCCGTTGCTCATCAAGCCTTTCCATCTCACGTTTGGCGAAGCTCATCTTCGAAGGATCGCATACTGGAGCGCTGTCACTCAAAGCGATCTTTCGCCCAAGCGACAAAGGAGGCAGCAGGCTTAAGGCGGTGCACTGTGCCCGGATTTGTCCACCCTGAACCTTCCATGCTGCTTCTACTGCCTTTCGTGTGCCTACGTCGTTCATGTGGACGTAACGACCGGTCGTAGCGATATCCGAGTGCCCAGCAAGCTTTTTTAGGGTAAATGTGTCCATTCCCGATTCGGCCCACCGAGTCAGGCAAGTATTCCGCAGTACGTAAAGAACGAATGGCGCAACACCCGACGCCTTTATTGCCGCCGCGTGCTGTTTTTTCAAGCTGTCATCACTGATGTGTCCCGTTTTGGTAGGTGCCGGGAAAATCCAGTCGTCGGCACTTGCCGCGCCGCGCCGTTCTTCCAGCATCGCCATGACACGCGGAGAAGCTGGAATGCTCCTACGGGATTCTTTCGTTTTGCCGGTGTGGATCTCAACATTGCCATTGCGAATCTGACCCCACTTCAGCCGGTGAGCTTCTTCTGGCCGCAACCCGCAGTCGAATTCTAGGATCGCGAAGTCTTTTAGGAGCGGGCCCGCCTTCTCAAGATAGGCATGCTCTTCCCCAGGTGACACTACGCGTTCGCGCCTGGCTTCTCCTGG
>Ga0123336_10002224_pt1 | contig 17055 bp, 14 predicted proteins | sample SSSSmetaG_FD_96466 | JGI IMG/M metagenome (GOLD analysis project Ga0123336, IMG submission 96466) | Glacier valley bacterial and archeal communities from Borup Fiord, Nunavut, Canada, to study Microbial Dark Matter (Phase II) - ​SSSS metaG | ecosystem: Environmental > Aquatic > Freshwater > Ice... | reverse complement strand
CGGGCCACCGGCGATGGGTCGGACGAGGAAGGTGAGCGAGAGCGCGGCGAAGCCGTCGCGAACGACGCGCACGACGGGCCGTGCATCGGCCGCGACGGGCTCGCCCGCGAGCGCGACCGGCAGCGCGATCGGAACGAGATCGGCGAGCGCGACCGCGTGCGAGACGAGCGCGCCTGCCGCGGAGGCCGGAAAGATCGCGGCCTCGCTGGCGAGCGCCGCGATGGCGAGCGCGCGCCGCGCGCCGACGTGGGCGAGCAGCACGCGGCCCCCCGCCTCGTCGACGAAAAGGAGGTAGCCGCGGCCGTCGAGAGCGGCGCGGACCGAAGGAGCGTCGATGGGCTCGCCGGCGACGTCGAACGCGATGCGGAAGCCATCCTCGACCTCCGCGAGCGCGACGCCGAGCTCCCCCTCGACGATGCGCAGGGCCGTGCCGGCGCGACCGCGCAGGCACCCGCGCGGATGCCGGGCGAGGAGCGAGAGCGCACGGAAGGAGCGACCGCGCTCCTCCTCGGCGAGCGCGCGAGCGTCGCGCGGGTAGTAGGAATAGCCTCCGCCGTGGGCCTGCGGTACCCACAGGGCGCTCACCACCGCCTCGTCGCGGGGAGCGATGTGGCCGATCATGCCGAGCGCGATCGCGTCCACGGTGGTCGCTTGGTACGACTCTGCCGCGCCAGCACGCATCGCGAGCGCCAGCGGCGCGATCTTCACCCCGCGGTCCGCGGTGATCTGCCACGCGAGAGGCGTCTCGGTCCGCAGCGGCGCGTGGGCGTTCTCGGCGGCGAGTGCCTCGAGGTTGAGGAGGACACGGGCCCACGGCGACTCGTCGAGGTACGCGAGCACCGGACCGTGGAGCGCGTGCGCCGGATCCAGGATCACGCGCCGCGCCGCATCGAGCACGAGGGCCGCCGCGCCGCCGGTCTTGCCCTCCTTCGATTGACTGCGGAGGAGCGACCGGAGCGGGGCCTCGCGCCAGTCTTCGAGCACGAGGGAGACATCGATCGCGCGCGCGCGACCGCTGTGATGGGGCACGAGCGAGAGGCGCGCCAGGAGACGGACGGGCTTGCGCTCGAAGGAGAGCCTGGCAAGCGCGACGCCCTTCGACGGAGCCTCGTCGAGCTTCGCGAGCGCGGCATCGAGGGCGCTCAGGAGATCGCGCGCCGCGCCGCTGGGGGGCACGTGACCGAGCGCGGCGACGCGCCCGGCCTCGCGTCGCGCGGCGAGCAGCGTCTCGCCGGCCTCGGTGACGTAGGCGCGAGCGTGCGTGGCGAGCGCGACGCGGTCCTCTTCCTGGATCCAGCCATTCGCGAGCTCGAACGTGCCGGCGACGAGATCACCGATCGTGCCGCGGCGCACGTTGCGGAGCACGCGTCGCAGATCGGTGTCGGGCACGCGCTGCATGAGGACGCCGGAGGGATCGCGCAGGCGCGGCGTGACGCCGACGTCCTCGGCCCAGCGGATCAGCGCGAGCGCATCGCCGCCATCGGAGCAAGCAGCGAGATCAGCAGGAGCGGCGGGCAAGATGTGCTCCTCCTCGGCAATCACCCCGCAGACGATCGCCAGCTCCTTGACCAGCTTCTTGCGCACGGGCGCGCGATCATCGAGGCGGGCCCACTGGCGGAAGCGGGCATCGGCGAGCACGATCCGGAGCGTGGGGCGGCGGTGCGCCCGCACATAGCCCTCGAACAGCTGCGCGACCTCCGGGAAGGCCACGTCCGCGACGTACTCGTCGAACGGCATGTCGAGGATGCCGCCCGGGCGGACCGGCGCAGCGAGGAGTCGAGCGAGCAGTTCCAGCACGGGCGGGGTCTGCCATGGACGAAGGGCCGCGAGAAGACACGCCAGACTTCCGCGATGGCGTCGGCCCGGCGCCTGCATGCGTGGCGCGTCCAGAGGGCCTGCCTCGCTCAGCGCCCGATCGCCTTCTTGAGCAGATCGACCTTGGCCGCCGGAATGCGCTCGAAGCGGAGGTCGGCCCCCTGCCCGGCCTTGGTCGCGACCGCGGTGACGCGCGCCCGCTCGAGCCCCAGCTTGCGCAGCTGCTTCTCCAGCATCGCCGCGAGCGCGCGCTCCTCCCCGGTGGTGGTCCGCCCGACGCCCCGCTTGCCCGCCCCGTTCTTCTTCGTCGCCTGCGCCCGACGCACCGCCACCGCCGCCGACTCGATCTCGAGCGCGCTCGCGGTCCGCGGCGACACCTTTCGCCCGCCGGGCAACGCCACGCTCTTCTTCCGGTAGAGGCCGGCCGCCGTGTCGTCCTCGGGCGTGGCCGCCGCGAGGTTGACCATGGCCGTCGCCTTCGTCTGCCCCATCGCCAGCGCCTGCTCGCGCGTCATCGCCGCCACGATGCGCACCAGCCGCTCCGCGGTCGACGTGGAGAGCCCAGCGTCCTTCTCGCAGACCTCGGCAAACGACTTCCGCCCGAGCGCGAGGATGACGTCCTTGGCCTTGAGAAACGTGAGCGCGACGCCGATGTCGTAGAAGGCCTCGGTGATCTCGCGCTTGCGGCGGGCGATGAGGGAGAGCTGCTCGCGGGCCTCGCGGAGGAGGCGCGTGGTCTTCGCGGCAGCGGCGGCGGTGGCGCGCTTGGCGAGGGCGGCGGGGAGCTTCGGCTTGGCGGGCTTGCGGGTCGTCAGCTTCGTGGACATCCGCGGATGGTAACGAGTCCGCGGCCTGCGCGCGCATCCACAGATCACCGCGATCGTCGATGCCGCCGCCCTTGACGAACGCGCTCATGACGACGGCGGCAGTGATCGATCGCCTGGTGCACCACTCGGTGATCCTGGAGATGACGGGGACCAGCGTCCGAGCTGACGCCGCGGAGCAGGCGCAGTGCAGCTTCGCCCGGTGGAACATGATGTCGACGAGGTTCTCGAGGATGCCACGCATCGCCACGAGCGCAGCGAGGCCGATCGCACGGAGCGTCACGGGCCGACCGCAGGCGCGCTGGCGCCCCGCGTCGAGGCGAGGTAAGCCGCGCTTCGTGACCCCCATCGACCAGCTTTGCACCACGAAGGAGGAGCTCTCCCCCGACCTCCGTGCGCAGATCCTCGCCCTCGGGGCCGAGGCCGTTCCCGCCCTCCTCGAGATCCTCGACGACGAGGACCTCGGAGCAAGCGAATCGGCCGCGGAGGGCTGGCCACCGATCCACGCCGTCAGTCTGCTCGCGGAGATCGGCGCGCCCGAGGCGATCGGGCCGATGCTCGAGGCGCTCGCCAGTGCGTCGTGGGAGGAGATCCTCCACAGCCAGCTGGTCGTCCGGCTACCGGTCTTCGGTCCCGCCGTGGTCGAGCCCGCGCTGGCGATCCTCGCCAGTGAGGAGGCTTCGTCGGCGCGCCACTCGCTGTGCTGCGTCCTCTCGAAGGTCGGCGTCCGCGACGAACGCATCTTCGGTGCACTCTGCGCGCTCTTCGACGAGGACGAGGCGCTCGGCGCGATGTGCCTCTCGGACTACGGAGACGAGCGCGCGCTTCCCATCCTCGAGGGCGCCATCGAGGACTTCGCGCCGGACTTCGATGATCCCGAGAGCATCCTGAAGCTCCAGAATCTCGTGAGCGCCTACGAGATGCTCGGCCGGCACCTGCCCGACGATCTGCGCGCGCACGTCGAGCGGATCCGCCAGGACTGGGCGGCGCGAAGCGAGGCGCGCAGCGCACCCGCGGCCAGCGGGGCCAGCAAGAAGACCGGGCGCAACGATCCCTGCCCCTGCGGGAGCGGCAAGAAGTTCAAGAAATGCTGCCTGGGAAAGGCGCCCGCAGGCCCGGGCATCGTCGCCAGCCCCGGCATCTCGCGCGAGAAGCTCGCCATCGCGGCGGACTACTTCCGGGACAAGGATGCCGGAAGGGGCCCGGCGCAGCAGTTCGTCGCCTTCGCCCAGCCGCTCCTCGACGTGACGGACGGCACCAAGGCCACGACGGAGCACGCGCTCACCTGCGCGCAGTTCCTGTGGAACGTCGCCCACACCCGCGACCCCGAGCAGCGCGAAGCGATGCTCGGCAAGCTGCTGAGCGACCTCCCCGGAGAAGATCGCGAAGAATTCGAGCAAGTCGCGCGGAAGATGATCCGGCGACAACTCGACAAGCTTCCCGCGCAGTAGTACCGGAGGCCCATCAAGGCCAGCGCGGACACCCAGGCAACGCTGGGGCTCAGCGCGCTCTTCGTCACGCGGAAACGCGCGCCGCCGGCGGTCGCCTCCTGCGTGATCCGGTCATCCCGCAGGTACTCTTCCACCGGGCTGCCGCCGCCGCGTCACGGCGCGTGGCGCGGATCGACGGTACGGGACGCGTGCTACCCTCGATGAATGTCGCAGGCACCTCGCCACGCCACGTACGAGGACCTGCTCGCCGTGCCGGAGCGCCACCTCGCGCAGGTCGTCGAGGGTACGCTCCACGTCCATCCGCGACCCGCGAGCCCGCACGCGCGCGCGGCTTCGACGCTGGGCGTCGATCTCGGCGGGCCGTTCGACCGCGGTCGCGGCGGGCCCGGCGGATGGCTGCTGCTCGATGAGCCCGAGCTCCATCTCGCGAGCGACATCGTCGTCCCCGATCTTGCCGGGTGGCGCCGGGAGCGGATGTCCGAGATGCCGGAGGCCGCGTTCTTCACGCTCGCTCCCGACTGGGTCTGCGAAGTGCTCTCGCCGAGCTCGAGCAAGCTCGATCGTGGCCCGAAGCGGCGCATCTATGCGCGGGAACGTGTCTCGTATCTCTGGCTCGTCGACCCCGGGACGAAGACGCTCGAAGCGTTCCGCATCGAAGGCGACAGCTACCTGCTCGTCGCGACCCACGAAGACGACGACAAGATCCGCGTCCCTCCGTTCGATGCCGTGGAGCTCGAGCTCGCGGCGCTCTGGTCGCGGTAGCCGCGAAGATGATGCGGGACAGCTCGAGTGCCCGGTGTCGACCTCGCTGGCTACTTCAAGGTGAGGTTTGGCACGGCTTGAAGGGCGAGAATCCGTGCTTCTGCGCGTACTGCGGCCACGAAGCCGGCCGTCGCGAATCCACGACAGCTGACCAGCTGAGGTACATCGAGCCCTTCGCGTTCAACCTCGTTAGTAGCGCGGTCCTCGGAGACTTGCGCGAGGCGTTCGACCGGCAGTCCTACGCAGGTGGCCTCATCCAGATACGACCTCGGTTGAGGGAAAGCCCCAGCCGATCCGCCACCGCCGTGAGCGCCGTGTTGCAACAGCTGTGACCTGGAACGCCTGTACTTTGGAATACGCCGTCTTCGGCGCATTCGCGTTCTGCCCCCGATTGCCGCGCGGCAACTTTTCTCGACATCGTCGAGAAGAACTTCGCTTCGGCCGAGAGGACTCTGGTGCTCGTCCGCAACCGGAGCCCGGGCCGGCACACCAAGTTAGGGGCAATGCGAAGACGCCCACCCCGTCAGTTCGACCCCGCTGGCTTCGGCGATCGCACTTCCACGTGCAGCCCGTTGCGCAAGTCTTCCGAGCCCCGCTTCGCAACGACGTCGCCGGCTTGTACCGCGCCGAAGACCTCCACGAGGTCGCCTTGATTGATGCCTCGCTGCACGGGTACTTGCTCGACGGTGCCATCCTTCACGCGCGCGACGAACGTGCGCTCTGTCGACTGCACGATCGCAGACGGAGGGACGAAGATCGACGGCGCCGCTCGCTTCACGGGCCAAACCACGGCGGCGAACATTCCGGGCGCGAGGCGGCCGTCGGCGTTGTCGACGTCGAGCTCGACCGGCATCGAGCGGGTCTTTGCGTCGATGGAACCCGCGACTCGCTTGGTGATGCCCGTGAACTTCACGCCAGGAAACGACCGAACGCTGAAGGTGGCCGTGACGCCCTCGGCGATGCCGCCGACGAGGCTCTCCGGGACGGACACCGTGAGGCGCAGCTTGTGGACCTGCTCGATGCGGAGGAGCGGCGCGGCGGCGTTCCCGCCCTGCGGACCGACCAGCGCGCCCGGATGGACGCCACGCTCGGTGACGGTCCCGTCGAACGGCGCCGTGATCGCGAGGTACTGCTCCATCGCACGTAGCGCATCGAGTCGCGCCTGGTCCGCTTGCATCGCAGACTCCGCGACTTCGACCTCGTGTCCTGCGACTGCGCCGGGGGTCTGGGATGCAGCCTTCAGACGGTCGAACGTCGTCTTGTCCCCCTGGAGCTTGGCCTGCGCTTCGGCCCGCTGCGCGCCGAGCTCGGGGGCGACGACGGTGAGGAGCAGCTGCCCTTGCTTCACGTGCGTGCCGCGATCGACGAGCACTCGAGAGACGAACCCGTTGGCGCGCGCGAAGATGGCGACGCGCTCGTAGGGAGTGAGCTCGCCCTCGAGCTGGGTGGTCGTGTCGAGCGGCTTCGATGCCACCGGAACGACCTCGACCGTCGGCACTGCCGCCGCGGCGCTTCCGCTCGGGGCAGCGCCTGGCGAGGGCTCGGTTCGAGCTCCGTTGCAGGCGGTCGCGAACAACACGGAGACCATGAATACAAACCTCACGCGTGCACCTCGACGCCTGCCGGCGCGGCCTTTGAGGCCGCATGGGCGGCGGGATCATCAGGATCGAGTGACGGTGAACGCGCTGCCCCGCTGCGCGCGAAGATGGCGTAGACGCCGGGCAACACGAACAGCGCCGCGAAGGTCGACGCGAGGAGGCCACCGATGACCGCGCGGCCCAAGGGGGCGGACTGCTCGCCGCCTTCGCCGAGCGCCAGGGCAGTCGGGACCATACCGGCGATCATGGCCGTGGTGGTCATCACGATAGGCCGCAGCCGGCCCCGCGCCGACTCAGCGATCGCATCGCGCTGGCGGGCGCCGGCTTGCCACTTGCTCTTCGCGAACGTCACGAGCAGCACCGCGTTGGCGACCGAGACGCCGACCGACATGATCGCCCCCATCATCGACTGCACGTTGAGCGTGGTGCCCGTGAGCCAGAGCATGATGACCACGCCGGCGAGCACGGCCGGGATCATCGCGAGGACCACCAGCGGCTCACGGATGGATTGAAAGCTCACCGCCAGCATCAACACCACGACGATGACCGCGAGGCCAAGGCCTTCCCGGAGGCTCTGCATCGTCGTTCGCATCTGCTCGGCCTGTCCGTGCAAGGCGACCGTCATGCCTTTGGGCGAAGGACCAAGACGGGCAATCGCGCGCTCGACGTCGGCTGCCGCGCGGCCCAGGTCGGAGCTCGCGATGTTGGCCGTCACGTGAACGGCACGCTGGCTGTTGTAATGATCGATCTCGCCGGGCATGGCCCCCTCGCGGACGGTCGCGACGTCCCGCAGGAAAGCCCGCGCCGATCCATCCTGCATCACCGGGAGACCCGCAAGATCTTCGAGCGATTGAATCCGGTTTTCCGGCACGCGAATCTGCACGCGATAGCCGACGCCGGAGACGGGATCGGTCCAGAAGATGGGCGTGGTCAGTGCGCTTGACGACGTGGCGGACACGAGCGACTTCCCGACCCGGTCAACGGTGAGCCCGAATTGTCCCGCCCGCTCGCGATCAATGTTCACCTCGAGCGTCGGGTAGTCGAGGGCGAGAGGGATCTGGACGTCTCGCAAGTCGGGGATTTCCGATAGGGCGACGACGATGCGTTGCGCGAACGCACGGGTGTCCTTCATGCTCTTGCCCGACACGCTGACCTGGATGGGCGTGGGGGCGCCGAAGTTCAAGACCTGGGAGACGATGTCTCCGGCCTCGAAGGAGAATCGGGTGTCCGGGTAGGCAGCGCCCAGGCGCTTCCGGAGTCGCTCCTGCAGTACATCCATCGAGAGGCGATCCTGACCCTGGAGCTGCGTGAGAAGCATGGCTTCCTGCGGACCGGCGTTGAAGACGTAGACGGCGTTCACCGGATACGTCCACGCGGGATTGCCGACGTTCGCGAGCGTCATCCGGACGTGGCTGGGCCCCACCTCGTCACGGATGGCCTGGTCGACGCCCCGGACGATGTCTGCGGTCCGCTCCACCTGCGTGCCGGCGGGCGCTCGAACGTGAAGCTGGAACTGTCCGGTGTCGACTCGCGGGAATAGCTCCGTGCCGAGGCGCGAGATCAGAAAAACCGCAGGCACGCAGAGGAGAACGTAGAGCGCGAGCACAACCCAGCGCCCGCGCACCGCGAGCGCGACACTGCGCGCGTAGGCATCCTGGAGGCGTACGAGGACGCCGGGCTTGCGACCTCTCCGTTCGTCTGCCGCGTCCGCGGCGTGTGCCCCCGGCGACCAACGAGCGAAGAGCCATGTGGCCAGCACCGGCACGACGGTGCTCGACAGCAGGTACGACGCAATCATCGAGAAGCCGACGGCGAGGGCGAGCGGCGGAAACAGGGCTCGGCTGATGCCGACCAGGAAGAAGGTCGGCACGAAGACGGCGAGGATGCAGGCCATCGCGAGGAAGCGCGGTTGCATCACCTCGGCCATCGCGTCGACGACCGCTCTCCCTGACGCTTTCCCCATCGCGAGGTGCGTGTGGATGTTCTCGATGGCGACGGTGGCCTCGTCGACGAGGATGCCAATCGCGAGTGCGAGGCCGCTCAGCGTCATGATGTTGATCGTCTGCCCCGCAAGACGGAGCGCGATCAACGCCGACAGGACCGACAGAGGGATCGTGATCACGACGATCAGCGCCGACCTCCAGCTGCGAAGGAAGATGAGGACCGTCAGCGCCGTGAGGAACGCGCCCAGGACACCTTCGAGCGTCAGCCCGCGTATCGCGTTTTTCACGTAGACCGATTGATCGAACTCGAAGTCGACGTGTACGTCGTCCGGCACCTGCGCGCGCATCGCAGGCAAGGCGTTCTTGATCCGCTCGACGACGTCCAGGGTGGACGCGTCGGGCAGCTTGGTGAGCGGCATGTAGACGGTGTCTCGCCCGTTCACGAGCGCGATGTTCGTCACGACGTCGCTGCTGTCCTCCACACGCGCGACGTCACGAAGGAGCACCGGAGCGCCCGAGCCTGGCCGCAATGGGAGTGTCTCGAGCTCCTTCGTCGATTCGACCATCGCGTTCGTCGCGGCGATGGTGGTGCGCCCGCCGATACGCACGTTGCCCGCGGGCAGGGTGAGATTGCCCTTCGCAATCGCGGACGCGACCTCGTCGGTCGACAGGTTGTACGAGCGCAGTCGGTCCGGGTCGACGTAGGCCACGATCATGCGGACCTTGCCGCCTGACGGCGGTGGCGCCGAGACGCCCGGGATCGTCGCGAGGAGTGGCCGCACCTTGAAGAGCGCGGCGTCCTGCACCTCGCTCCCCGTCTTGGTCTCGCTCGAGAAGACGAGCTGCCCGACGGGCACCGATCCAACATCGAAGCGCACGATGAACGGCGGCAGCGTCCCTGGAGGCATGAACGAGGTCGCGCGGAACGCCATCGCTGTTACCTGCGAGAGCGACTGCGCGATGTCGGTCCCCGGGTGGAAGTACAGCTTGAGCATCGCCATCCCCTGAATGGATTGCGATTCGATGTGCTCGATGCCGTTGATGTAGAGGAAGTGGTACTCGTAATACCCGACGAGCTGGCCCTCCATCTGCGACGGCGACATGCCACCGAACGGCTGGACCACGTAGATCACGGGGACGCCCAGGCTCGGGAAGATGTCGGCCGGGGCGCGCCGAAGCGACAGGCCGGCTCCCGCGAAGATCGCGAGGACGAGCACCAGGATCGTGATGGGACGCCGGAGCGCCATGCGTACGAGCCACATCTCAGGGAGCTCCGGTGCGCGACTGCGCCATGAAAGGGCCAAGATCTCCCGAGGCGCGGGCCAGAAGGAGGAGCGCTCGACGCACCTCGAGGCGCGCGATCGCGTCCTCGACCTCGGCCTGCGCGAGCAGTCGCTCGGCATCCGCGACCTCGACCACCGGCGTGAGCCCGGTCTTGAAGCGCGCCGCGGCCTGTTGCTCGGCAGCCCGCGCCGAAGCGAGTGTCGCGGGGGTCTGCTTCGCTACTCTGAGTGCGCCGCGCAGGACGGCCGCCGAGGTCGCAAGCTGGCTGGCGACCGCCAGGTAAGCCTCGTCACGCTGCGCGACCGCAACGCCGTGAGAGGCAGCCGCGGTGCGGGCTCGGGCACGGATCGTGGGTATATCGAGGAACGACCACGTCACGTTTGCACCGGCCGCCCAGTTCGCCGTGTCCGGGACGAGCCCCGACGCGGGGCTCTGGAAGAAGCCGCTACCGCGCGTCCAGAGCGCCGCAACGAGATCGACGCGAGGCAAGTACTCGACGTTGATGACGTGCTGCGCTTCCGCCGCTCGCGTCACCGCTGCATTGCTCTGCACGATGTCGGGATGCGAGGGCGACGGCGCGGATGCGCGAGCCGCGAGCCCATCGACGGACCCGAGCAACCCAGCCGGGACGGCCTCCGCCACGAGCGAAGGATTGCCGACCGCTTCGGCGAGGAGCGCACGTCGCACGTCCCTCGCTTGCTCGGCACGCGCCAGCGACGTCTCTGATGCGGCGAGCTCCGCTTCCGCGCGGGCCGCATCGGCACCGGGACGAAGAGTCTGGTCGACGAGCGAACGGGTCACAGTCGCCAGCACGCGAGCACGGTCGATGCTCGCTCGCGCGCCGCGGACAGCCTCTTGTGCCTCGAGCAGCACGATGAAGGCGTCGGCCGCGCGGTATGCGATCTCGAGACGACGTGCCGACGTTGCGGCACTCGCCTCGGTCCGGCTCGCGAGCGCAACGTCGATGGCCGCGGCCTGCCTCGTGAGGGACAGCACATCCCACGTCCACCAGAGGCTCGCGCCAGTCTGCCACGCACCATCGTCGAGGCTCTTGCCGCGCGTCGGTCCCGCGATCGGGGCAAAGCCCGTGGTCGGGAAGAACGCTCCGGGCACGGTGTTGCCCGTCGACCGATTCACCTGGGCGCTGACTCCGACGTCGGGCAGGCGCGCGGTCTTCGCCTCGTCGATCCGGGCGTCGGCGGCCGCCTCTTCGGCGACGGATGCGCGCAGGCGCGGATGCGTCGCGAGTGCGTCCGTGATGGCTTGTTCGAGGGAGTACGCGCGGGCGGCGGGCTCAGGGGCCTCATCGCCAGAAGCGCGAGTGGGCAACGCAAGCAGCGCCAGCGTGAACATGGCGCCAACCTGGGCTCGCATCCTCGATGTCGTCATGGCTGTCATGAACGCTTCCGCCGGTAGAGCTCGAGCAACGCGTCGAACATGCGTTCGCCTAGCTCGATGCGGTCCTCGTCCTTGGCGTGGGCGACCGCGATCCCCGCAATCATGGCGGCGATACCGGAGGCCTCGGCGCGCGCAAACTTCCCATCCTTGACGTCGATGTCGTGGATGATCTCCGCGAGCGAGGCCAGCCCTGGCTCGCGAATGCCGAAGCTGTCGATGAGGGTCTCGAAGGAGCAGCGATCGCCGACGTGGGTGAACTCCGCCTCGAACATGTCGAAGGTCACCTCGCCGGCGTGCGGGACGTAGCCCTGACCCGGCACGAGCTTGAAGGATGCCTTTGGGTCGATGAAGCGCTTCACGAGCCATGCGCACCCGATGCGGTCGACGTGGACGTTCTTCCGGGTGACCCACACGCGGCCGCGATAATCCGCGAGCTTCGGCTTCGACGGGGTGCTGCTCGGCGCGGCCGCCGGGGGAAGCGCGCGATGACGTAGTCGCTCCTCGAGCGACGCGACGCTTGACTCGACCGCTTCGCGACCCGGCGCACCGAAGAAGTCGATCGCGAGCACGTCGGCGATCCGCTTCTTCCGCCGGGCGAGCTCGGTTTTGACCTCGGCGAGCTTCGTCGCGTCGTTGCGCTTGCCCAGTGGCCGCTGCGCGAGCTCGCGTACCTCGCCTGCGATCTCCTCGTAGTCCTTCTGCCGCGCAGCCTGGAAAAGAGCTTCGACCTGCTCATCCTTCAGCCCAAAGGCGAGGTGCGCCTCGCAGACCGTGGCCTCGCCACCCTCTTGCGCGATCTCGCGTGCGACCCACAGGAAGTCCTCGCGCGTCTGCTCCGCCTTCGGCAGCACGTAGACGGCGTTCTTGATCGCGACGGCACCCACGCGCTGGAGACGGCGCCCGACCTTGGCCCGAAAATAGGCAGGCGTGGGAGGGATCTGGTGGATGAGGAGCAACCAGCGAGGTTCCTTTCCTGCTCCCCGCATTCGGCCTTATATATCACAGCTGTATGAGCGCGATCGAGAGGTAGTGACATCTGCGCTGTAACGCCGCTGGCCGCCCGTGGAGAGCTGGACTATCCGGGAGTGGTGACGGCCGAGCAGAGCGCTTTGCATGTGGAGGGCCTGTGCGTGACCCGCAGTGGGCGCCACGTACTCGACGGCGTCTCCTTCGCAGCCGCCTCTGGGGAGATCGTCGCGGTCGTCGGGCCCAACGGCGCCGGTAAGACGACCCTGCTCGAAGCGATCGTCGGGCTCGTTCCGTCCACGACCAGACTCCTCACGGCGCGGGGCACGGCGATTCCATCGTTCGCGCAGCGCGCCCAAACCTTCGCTTACATGCCCGACGAGGCGCGGCTTCCCGAGGAGGTAACCGTACGGACGCTACTCTCCGCGGTGCCACACGTAGGCGCCGCTGCCGACTACGCCGGTCGTCTCGGCGCCGGCAGCCTCCTTCACCGGAGAGGCGGGGAGCTGTCGCGCGGTGAAGCCAAGCGCGTCAGCCTGGCGTTGACGCTGTCCCTAGGCCGCGCCGTCGTCGTTCTCGACGAGCCATTTGGCGCTTTCGATCCGCTGCAGCTCGACGGCGTGCTCGGCGTGGTTCGCGACTGCGCGCGCTTGGGCGCCGCGGTCGTCGTGACGATCCATCAGATGTCGACGGCCGAGCGCATCGCCGATCGCATGGTCTTGCTCGCGGAGGGACGAAGTGTTGCGAGCGGCAGTGTCAGCGAGTTGCGAACGCTCGCAGGTGCGCCCGACGCTCCATTCGAGGACGTCTTCCGGGGCCTTCTTTCCTTGCGAAAAGCGCATGCTTCGCCGTGAGTTCGCCATCGCCTTTCGCGCGCGGGTCACCTGGCTCGTCTTCGCGTTTGCCGCCGTCCTGATCGGCCACGGCTTCGTTCTCGCCGTGGACCTGTACTCTGCCGCGTCACGCTCGGCGCTCGAGAACGTGCTCATGCGGCGTGAGCTCGATCCCCTCGCCGGAGTCGTGCGCCCGACGTTCGGCGGAGCGCAGCTGGCGGCCGCGATGCTCGTTCCGATCGTCGCGGCGCGACTCCTCGCTGTGGAAAAGGAACGAAACACGTTCGGCGCCCTGGCCTTGGCGCTTGGCTCGCCGGTAAGAGTCTTGCTCTGGAAGCTCGCCGCCGCATGCCTCGTTGCATCGGTCATCCTCGTGGCGCCGATCGCGCTGTTCGGCCTCTTTGCGGTGCTCGGCGGCCATCTCGATCCGCTCGAGGTAGGCATCGGTCTCTTCGGGCACCTCCTGCATCTCGGCCTCGTGGCCGTGATCTCCGTTGCTGCAGCCGCATGGACCCGGACCGTGGCGCAGGCGACCACCCTGGCCATCATCGTGTCCCTCGCCTCGTGGGCGCTCGAAGCGGGTGAAGGCTTTGCGGCGCTCGCATGGCTGGGACCGCTCGAGGCGGCAGCGGTCAGCCGGCAGCTTGCGCCCTTCGAGCATGCGCTGCTCAGCGTGGGGGCGCTGGGGTGGTTCGCAGCGGCCCTCACGGGCGCGCTCAGCCTCGCGCTCCTCGGTGCTCGTCTCGATCTCCACGCGTGCACGAGGGCGGGCGGTGTGGTCTTGATCGCGCTCGTCGCAACGGCGGCGATCGGCGCGACGACGGGGATCCACCGCGCGTATGACTGGACCGAGCTGCGCCGGGCGTCGCTGCCTCCGGCCGCCGTCTCGGAGCTCCGCGGCATCGAAGCGCCCATCGAGATCGCGGTTTGGCTCGACCGCGAGGACTCGCGGCGGCGCCAGCTCGAGCGAGACACGCTGTCGAAGCTGCAGCTCGCGCGCCCCGACATCCGGATCGTGACCCCGCTTGACGACAAGGACAGCGGCGATCCCGCGGTACATGACGACGCGTACGGCCGGCTGGTCATACGCGTCGGTGATCAATCACGCGAGACGCGATCGACAAGCCGCCGAGAGATCACGCTCCTCATCTTCGAGGCCGCCGGACGTCCGCTACCCGACTGGTCGCAGCCGCCTTACCCGGGGTACCCCGTGGTGATCGCCGGCGGGCGCGCCACGCTGCTGCGCTCGGTCGCGTACGGACTCCTTCCCGGTGCGTTCTTGGTCCTAGGTTTCACGCTCACGAGACGAAGGAGGATTTCATGAATCGGTCATCAACCCCGCTGCTGCCCGTCTGCGCCCTCGTGCTGATCCTGACGGCTTGCGACCGCCCGACGTCGTCGTCGAACGGCCCCGCGAGTGCCGTGCCACCCGCGCCCACGAGTGCTTCGCCGCCCACGACCCCGAGCGCTGGCGCCGCGACGCCCGCTCCGGCGACGTCCGCCATCACCAACGAGGCCGGTGTGGTGCCCGCCCTTGCCGCCCACTTCGATGGCGAGCCGGCCCTCGGACCGTCCAGCGCCTTCGAGGCGGTCGTCGGCGATTGGCACATTGCCCAGGCTGGCGGTGCCACGGGCTTCGAGGTCGACGGCTCGAAGTGGCGCGACGGCGTACCTTCCTCGAACCTCGCCGAGCAGGCCAAGCGCCTTTACGGGGATCGCTACGCGGAGTTCCTCGACGGGGTGAAGGCCTTCGCGTTCTATCCGCTCGCTATTTACAAGGAGCCGCCCCCGGGCGGCGATCTGCGGCTGAGCGTCCGCTTCTATCCGATCGCGGGCAAGATCGATCAAGGGGCGGGCATCGCCTTCGGCATCACACCGAGCGGGAGTTACACGGGCGTCCGCGCGAACGCGCTCGAGGACAACCTTCTCTATTTCACGGTGACGAAGGGCAAGCGAAACGTCATCGACACAGTTCGCAACGTACCCACTCCAACGCGCACGTGGCACACGCTGGTGCTCGAGATCCGGGGCAAGCAGCTCGTCGTGGAGGTCGACGACGCAAAGCGCTTCGAGAAGAACCTCGAGAGCGTGCCTGTTGGCCGGGTCGGGCTTTGGTCGAAGGCCGACTCTCAAGTGCTCTTCGACGACTTCGAGGTGACGAAGCTCTGATCCCGAGTGCCACCCGCGCTGCTCGCGCGATTCGACCTTCGGAAGAACGTGACCGGCGTTCCCTTCGGGCCGACCATCAGCGGGAAGTAGACGCGGTGGGTCGCGGGATCGACGGCCACGCTGTGCGCGTTGTCGCCTGGGTGCTCGTGGTCAATTGCCACGAGGCCCGGCTGCCCGATGTCGAAGACGGTGAGGTCACCGCTCTCAGCGGCCACGTAGAGCCACCCAAGGCCGGGATCGACGCTGAGCACGTCTGGGCCGTTGCCCGTCTTTGCGGTTACGACCGCATGCGCGTCGGCAAGATCGACACGCGCGAGCGTCGAGTTGCGCTCGCACGCGATGAACGCACTCTTGCCGTCCGGATGGATACGAAGCCCATGGGCGGCCTCGCCGTCTCGACGCTTACCCAGAACTGGGCGCGACTCGCGTCGAAGACGACGTTGCCGGTAGCGCTGCCGAGCTTCACCTGCGCGCGTGCGCCAGCGCCCGATGCCGGAATGAGAGACACCGCACCATCGCCCTGATCGGAGACCGCCACCACCTCGTGCACGGAATCCCAGCCGACGCCGTCGGGAGATCGGCCGGTGGAGGCGCGCGAGACCTCGGTCAGCGAGGTCTTGACCCATCCGTTCGACAGCGACGCCCCACTCACCACCGGAGACATCAAGGAGTGGGAGGCGACCGCGGGCGTGCGCGGCTCGGGCGTCGACGCCCACTTCTTCAGCGGCCGAGCGATCGCGTTCCTGCGCCCCTTCTCGGCCAGGTTCGAGAGCCACAAACGGTTCGGTACGCCTCCGCTGTCGGCCGACGTTCACGTGTACGTTCACGACAACTCCCAACGGAACAGTCTGGGCACGAATGCGTATGCGTCGAGGTCCAGTTGCAGCGAGACCCGCGGAAGAGGATGACGTGGCCCGTCTACGTCACGGGGCTGCGCGCTCGCTTCGAATGCCCGGCATGCGTGCTGGTCGTGACCCCCGATGAGAAGGTCGCGGAATGGGCACGCGTGCCCATCGAGCTCGGCCCCGGAGCACGCATCGACCCCTGGGTGGTGGGCCCGAGCGCCATCCCCATCGTCCGCGACTTCGAGACCGCACACCGCGACCCGGAGCTTGCGGTGCTCTCCGTCATGGCCCACGGAAGGGCGGCGGGCGGCGACGAGATCGGCCATGCCGCACTCGAGGGGACGCGTGGCCTGATCGACGAGCGTTCGCTGCTATACTCGGATCTGATCTATGCCTCGCTCAGCGAGGCGAATCGCACGGCGATGAAGGTACTGATGGCGGCAGGAAAGTACGAGTATCAAAGCGATTTCGCCAAGACACACCAGGCTCTCGGCCGCGCAGAGGGACAAGCAGAGGCTTTGCTCGCCTTCCTCGACGCGCGCGGCTTCGTTGTTTCGGAGACCGACAAGGCACGCGTCCTCGCCTGCATCGATGCCGCCATCCTCGATCGCTGGATCCGCAACGCCGCCACCATCAGCTCCGTCGAGGCGCTCTTCGACTGACGCGAGCCCGGGCCGAGTCGACATTGTGCAGACGGTGTCTGCACAATCTCGCGTGCGCGCCGCTGCGGCATCCCCGGATGCTCAGCTCGGTCCACATCCCCTGCTCGGGCACGTCGAACACCACGGTGCACGGTCGCCACTCGAAGTCGCCCGCGAGATCGCACGACCCGCGCCCCACGCGTAAAGGGCAGCGCGCACGCGCTGAAACACTGCCTCGAGCTGGTCGTAGGGGTCGTCGTCGGGCTCGCGGTCGGTGTCGTTCCAGACCCGAGGCAGGTCAACCCCCTGAAAGGCGCTCACGGAGATCGCCTCGAGACGCAGCTCGCCGAGCGGATTGCAGGAGGCCTTCAGCTCGGGGTCCCCCCAGGGCAATCGCATCAAGTTCCGTCACGGGAGCGCACCAAGAACGCGGAGCAGAAACTCTTGGTCCCATCCCGCGCGCAGTCGACGGTTCTTGATTCCGACCTTCGAGCCCTTGACGGCCTTGAGAAGATTGAGAGCGATG
>Ga0123336_10002223_pt1 | contig 17055 bp, 11 predicted proteins | sample SSSSmetaG_FD_96466 | JGI IMG/M metagenome (GOLD analysis project Ga0123336, IMG submission 96466) | Glacier valley bacterial and archeal communities from Borup Fiord, Nunavut, Canada, to study Microbial Dark Matter (Phase II) - ​SSSS metaG | ecosystem: Environmental > Aquatic > Freshwater > Ice... | reverse complement strand
TGCCGATAACTGCGTCTTCGATAATGAAGACGGAATATTCATGACGATTTCTTAGGTTGGTTATTGGGCCGAGAGTTATAAAGGAGTTGGCGTTAGCGTAGTAGTCTCGTAGTATTACGAGTAGTCGCTTGGCAATCTCGTCAAAACTGGCGAATGAACCTAATTCAGCAAAACTTCTAGCACTTTCACAAAAGAGTATGATAAGCTCGGTTATCTGAGCCAAATCAGACTCAAACTCAAGAATGTCTTTATAGTGAGTGGAAAATATAGAAAGTTTGGTGAAGTTTTCCGCCAATATGACTTCTCTGCTCCCGAGCGCAGGATGACTAACTACCCGCTGAAACGCGTCTCGCATCGAGCGGGGGGCAGTACCGGGCATTTCGTTGAGCGGCGTGAGTGGTCCGCCGCAGAGAAACACAATCTGCGTCGGGGCCTGGACGTGAAGCCTTGTCACGTCCAGGTCCTCAACGAGTGGCAACATCCGCTTACCTATGCTCCAGAAAAGAGCGGTGGGAAATCGAGCGGAGCGTCCGAAGGCGATTTTCCACCGCTCTTTTCTGGAGCCCCAAATGGAACCAATAAAATGAGATTCGGCGAAGCACCGAACCAAGCACCCCAGCACCCGAGGGCGCTTAACGCGTAAGCGGCTTTTCAGCTAGCGTAACGCGCGGTCGGGGGCAAGCACCGGGCGGCTCCACAAAGCGGCGCCCGCGTCTCCGCCCCGCACCGCCCGGTCGTGTCCGCCCGTGTGTCCGCGCCGCACCCGGGCGCGCGGGCTTTCCCGATCCGTGCCGGGCCATTAGCGTGCCCGGCAGCCTGTCCCGCCGGAGCGCTCCCTTGAAGCCCATTTTGCCCCTGCTCGCCGCTTTGCTTGCGGCCACCGCAATCCCCGCGCTCGCCGCCCCGCCCGCCGCCCGGCCCGCCGCCCCGCAGCCCGCCGCCGTCGCGGACCTCGTCCGCGCTGTAGACTTGCCCTATACCGCCTTCACGCTCGCCAACGGGTTGCGCGTGGTGGTGCACACCGATCGCAAGGCGCCCATCGTCTCGCTCCACACCTGGTACGATGTCGGTTCGGCGGACGAGCCCATGGGGCAATCGGGCTATGCGCATCTGTTTGAACATCTGATGTTCGCAGGCTCGCAGCATGTCGCAAATTACGATCTGCCGCTCGAAAATGCGGGCGGCACCAATAACGGCTCGACAACGCAGGATCGCACCAACTATTACGTCAACATGCCCAAAGGGGCGCTCGATCTGGCGCTGTTCCTCGAGGCCGATCGCATGGGCCATCTGCTGCCCGCGATCGATCAGGAAAAGCTCGATAACCAGCGCGGCGTGGTGCAGAACGAGAAGCGCCAGGGGGACAACCGCCCCTACGGGCTGATCTATTACGCGCTGCTCGAGGGACTGTTTCCGCCCGCGCATCCCTATCATCACAATGTCATCGGCTCGATGGCCGATCTCGATCGCGCCAGCTTGCCAAATGTGCAGGCATGGTTCAACGATCATTACAGCCCGAACAACGCAGTGATCGCCATCTCCGGCGACATCTCCCCCGCCGAGGCGCGCGCGAAGGTGGAGCGCTTTTTCGGCGCGATCGCGCGCGGCCCCGCCGCCGCGCCTCGCGCGCCCGATGTGCCGCCGCTAGCCCCGCTCGCACGCCGCACGATGCACGACCGCGTCCCCGCCACGCGCCTCTATTTCGCGTGGGTCGCGCCGCCCACGGTCGATCCGCAGGGCACGCCGCTCTCGGTTGCGCTGACCGTGCTTGGCGGCGGCAACAGCTCGCGCCTCTACAACGATCTCGTGCGCGAGACGAGGCTCGCCACCAATGTCAGCGCGGACGGAATCGACGGCCGCCGCGCGGGGCTGTCGCTGATCGTGGTGGACGTGCAGCCCGGCGCGGACCCCGGCAAGGTCGAGGCGCGCGTGGACGCGGTGCTCGCGAAATTCCTGCGCGAAGGGCCGACGCCCGATGAGGTCAGCCGCGTCGCCACCCGCGCGGTCGCGGACACGATCCGCGGTCTGGAAACCGATAACGCCACTGCATCGACGCTCGCCGAGGGGTGGCTCTTCGCGGGCGACCCGGGGTTCTACAAGACGCAGCTCGCGCGCTACGCCGCCGCCACGCCTGCCGCCGCGCTTGCAGCGGCGCGCGCGTGGATCGATCCGGGTCACGGCTTCCGCCTGTCCGTGCTGCCGGGCGAGCGCGGTGGAGCCGAGCTGGCGCTGGTCGGTGCATCGGGCGTCGCGCCCAAAGCCAAGGCGAACGCGCTGCCCGAGGGCGACGCGAGCCTGCTGCCCCCCGTGCAGCGCGTGGATACGCTCACCTTCCCCGTGCCGCAGCGCGCCACGCTTTCCAACGGGATCCGCGTCACCTTCGTCCCGCGCCCCGGCATTCCGGTGCTTGAAATGCTGGCCAGCTTCGATGCGGGAAACGCGGCCGATCCGGCGCGCGCGCGCGGGACGGAGGCGCTGACGCTCGCGCTGATGGACGAGGGCACGGCGCGGCGCACGGGCAAGCAGATCGTCGAGGAAGGCGAGCGGCTCGGCGCAAGCATCGGCATCGCGGCGGGATCGGATACCACGCGCGCCACGCTCTCGGCGCTCACTCCCAATCTGCCGCAAAGCCTCGATCTGTTCGCAGACGTGCTGCGCAACCCCGCCTTCTCGCCCGATCAGGTCGAACGGCTGCGCGCGATCCAGCTCGCCGAAATCGCGCAGGAGGAAGCGAACCCGGGCGCGATCGCGTCGCGGCTGCTGTCGCGCACGATCTATGGGCCGGACCATCCCTATGCGGGGCCGTCCTCGGGCGAGACCGCCGTGGTCGCGCGGCTGACGCGGGGCGATCTGGTCGGCTTCCAGCACCGCTGGCTGCGGCCAGACAATCTGCAACTGTTCGTGGTGGGCGATACGAGCCTCGTCGTGCTGCTCCAGCAGCTCGAGACCAGCTTGGGTAACTGGCGGCCCGATCCCGCGACACCGCGCGGGGCGAAATCCTTCCCTGCCGCGCGCGCGGACCGGCCTGCGAATATCGTGCTGGTGGATCGCCCCAATTCGCCACAATCCTATATCGTCGCGGGGCATCCGCTGGCCACGAAGGGCACCGACGATCCGCTGCCGCTGTCGGTGGCGAACGACCTGTTGGGCGTGGCGTTCACGTCGCGGCTCAATACCGATCTGCGCGAGACGCGCGGCTGGGCCTATGGCGTGCGCTCGGCGGTGCCCGAGACGCGCGAGCAGATGGCGTTCCGGCTCGCGGCCCCGGTGCAGGCGGACAAGACGGGCGCGTCGATCGACGTGCTGCGCGGCGACATCGGCGCTTATACGGGCGCTAAGCCGATCACGGCAGCCGAACTCGCGCGCACTGCCAATTTGACCGTGCTGTCGCTGCCGGGTGCGTTCGAGACTTCGGGCGCGCTGGTCGCGGCGTTGCAGTCGAACGCGGTCCTGGAGCGGCCGGACGATTATTATGTGCGGCTACCCGCGCGCTATCGTGCCCTGACCACGGCCGAGGTTCTCGCCGCCTCGCGCGCGATCGATCCGGCGCGCTTTCAGTGGGTGGTTGTGGGCGATGCCAAGATCGTCGCGCCGCAGTTGACCGGGCTGGGCCTGCCCGTCGAGGTGCGCGCGGCGAAGTGAGCCGGGTCGCCGGACCCCCTCCGACCCGCTACGCGGGCCACCTCCCCCGTAAACGGGGGAGGACGAAGCCTGTCCTCCCCTGCGCAGCGGGGGAGGTGCCCGAAGGGCGGAGGGGGCCCGGCCGCGCCCACCCATGATCCCCGCCACCCTCCCCCCGCCGCCACCCGCCCCGCTGCCCCCCGAACTCGCCGGGCTCGTCCTCGCGCACACCCCCCTCGCGCACGCCGCCGCCGCCGCATGGGCGCATGCCCCGTTCCTGCGCGGCCTGCTCCGCGGCGGCGGCCCCACGCTCGCGCGCCTTGCCGCAGATGGCCCCGCGCCGATCCTCGCTGAAGCGCACGCTTACGCGCTCGATCCGTCCGTTCCCGTCGCCGAACGACTGCGCCGCGCGCGCGGCACCGTCGCGCTCACCGTCGCGCTCGCCGATATCGCGCAGATCTGGACGCTCGTCCCCGTGGTGGGCGCGCTGTCCGCCTTTGCCGATCTCGCGCTGCATGAGGCCATCGCTGCCGCAATCGCGGAGCGCGTGCCCGGCGCGCCGCCCACCGGCTTCGTCGCGCTCGCGCTTGGCAAGCTCGGGTCGCACGAGCTCAATTACTCCTCCGATCTCGATCTGATCTTCCTCTTCGATCCCGTTATCCTGCCGCGCCGCACGCGCGAGGAACCCGAGCAGGCGGCCGTTCGCATCGCGCGCCGCGTTGTCGAACTGATGCAGGCGCGCGACGCGCACGGCTACGTCGCGCGCATCGATCTGCGCCTGCGCCCCAGTTCCGAGATCACCCCCATCGCGCTGCCTATCGAAGCCGCGCTCTCTTACTATCATTCCGAAGCGCTCCCGTGGGAACGCGCCGCCTTCATCCGCGCGCGCGCGTGCGCCGGAGACATCGCGCTCGGCGAACAATTCCTGCACGAGGTCGCGCCGTTCGTTTGGCGACGCAGCCTCGATTTCCAGGCGATCGCCGAGGTCCGCGCGGTCTCGCACCGTATCCGCGATCATTTCGACGCAACGCAGCATCTTGGGCCGGGGTTCGATCTCAAGCGCGGCCGCGGCGGCATCCGCGAGATCGAATTCTACGCCCAGTCGCACCAGATGGTCTTCGGCGGCCGCAACCCATCGCTGCGTGCGCCCGCCACGCTCGATGCCTTGGCCGCGCTCGCCGCCGCCGGGCGGATCGATCCCGCGCAGGCCGGGACGCTGGCGCGCGCCTATACCTATCTGCGCGCCGCCGAGCATCGCGCGCAAATGATCGAGGACGCGCAGACGCACGCGATCCCCGAGGCTGCCGACGCGCGCGCCAATTACGCTCGGTTCAGTGGCTACACGGACTGGCCTGCAATGGAGGACGATCTCGCGCGTGTGACAGGTGCCGTCGCCCCCGTTTACCAGACGATCGCCGCTGCGCCCGCTGAAACTGCTCTCCCGCGCGATCCCGTCATGCTCGCGCACTGGCTTGGCGCGCTTGGCTTGGCCGATGCCGCAGAGGCGGCGCGGCTGGTCGCGGGCTGGCTCGACGGCAACCGCCGTGCGCTTCGCTCCGCCCCCGCGCGCGCCGGGCTGGAAGCGGCGCTGCCCGAACTCCTCGCCGCCTTCGCCCGCGCCAGAGACACCCGCGCGCCGCTGATCCGCTTCGATCGCTTCCTCGATCAGCTTCCGGCGGGCGCGAGCTTCTTCACCCTGCTTGCCGCCAACCCGCCGCTCGTCGGCCTGCTCGGCCGGATGCTCTCCGCCGCGCCCGCGCTTGCCGACGCTCTCGCGCGAAGGCCCGCGCTGTTCGATGTGTTGCTCGATCCGCACGCGTTCGCATCACTGCCGCCCGCACCCGTCCTCACCGCCGAACTCGCTGGGCTCGTCGCAACCGCCGCCGATCCCGAAGAGCGCCTGACGCGCGTGCGGCAATGGACCGGCGAGCGGCGCTTCCAGATCGGCGCGCAACTGGTGGAGGGCCGCACCGATCCGCTCGACGCAGCCAGCGCCTATGCCGGGCTCGCGGATGCAGCGCTGGCGGTGCTGCACCGGGCGGTCGAGGCGGACTATGCCGCGCAGCACGGGCGCATCGCGGGCGCGAACCTGATCGTGCTCGCGCTCGGTCGCTATGGCGGCGGGCGGCTGACCGCGCGGTCGGACCTCGATCTGGTCTATCTGCATTCGGGGCCCGGGGACGGGGTGGCGGACGGCCCGCGCCCCGTTCCCGCAAGCCTCTATTTCCATCGCCTTGCGACGCGCCTCACCGCGGCGCTCTCGGTCCCAACGGCGGCGGGCGCGCTTTACGAGGTGGATACCCGGCTGCGGCCCTCGGGCGCGAAAGGTCCGCTCGTGGTCAGCCTCGACGCGTTCGCCCGCTACCAGCGCGAAGAAGCGTGGACGTTCGAACATATGGCGCTCACCCGCGCGCGCGTCGTGATCGCCACGCCCGCCGATCGCACTTCCGCAGAGCAGGTAATCCACGAAACGCTGTGCATGCCGCGCGACCCGTTGGCTCTGCGCGCCGACGCGCTCGCGATGCGCGCGGAGATGGACCGTGCGCGCCCCGGCGGGGGGCTGTTCGATGTGAAGAACGGGCCGGGCGGGCTGATCGATATCGAGTTCGTCGTACAATATCTGCAACTGCGCGAACGCAGTCACCTGACGCCGCGCTTCCGCGAGGCGCTCGCTGAATTCGCCGAGGCAGGCGCGATCGACCCCGCGGTCTGCGACGCGCACGCGCTCCTGATCCGTGCGCTGATCGTCGAGCGGCTGATCTACGACGCGACGCACGGCCCGTTGCCCGAACCGCCCGAAGCGGCGCAAGCGTTGCTGGCGCGTGCGTGCGGGCAGGTGGACGCACCCGCGTTGCACGCCGCGATAACAGCCGCCAAAACCGTTGTGCGCGCACAATGGGCCGCGACGTTCGATACTCCACGGGAGGGATGATGACCGAATTGAACCCAGGCGACGCCGCCCCCGATTTCGCGCTCGCCACCAGCGACGGCCGCACCTTGCGTCTCGCCGATCACGCGGGCCGCAAGCTGGTGCTGTATTTTTATCCCAGAGACGATACGCCGGGCTGCACGACCGAGGCAAAAAGCTTCTCGGACCATGCGCAGGCTTTTGCCGACGCGGACACCGCGGTCGTGGGGGTCAGCAAAGACAGCGCCGCCAGCCACGGGAAGTTCGCTGCCAAATATGATCTCAAGCTCGATCTCGGGGCGGACCCCGAGGGGACGACAGTTGAGGCCTACGGCGTCTGGGTCGAGAAATCGATGTACGGCAAGAAATATATGGGCATCGACCGCGCGACCTTTCTGATCGGCGCCGACGGGCGAATCGCGTCCGTGTGGCGCAAGGTAAAGGTGCCCGGACACGTGGAGGCCGTACTCAGGGCCGCAACCGCGCTCGGCTGAGCGGATCGCGCAAACGTTTCATCGCGTTAATACCACGATCAGCCGAGCGCCGGTGCGCGCGAACAACGATTTATACAAGCGATTCAGCGGGTTATAGCGCTGCCGAAATAGTTCCCGTCATCGCAAACAGCTCGTCGCAAACTTGTCATGCAGGAAAGTCCCTGCCTACAACCGTCCACGTCATCGCGACCTGCAGCGCACCGATGGAGGCCCGTCGTCCGGCGGGAGGCGCGTTGCAACATCGCCATTCTTCGGGTGGGAAATCCAAACGTGAGCATTGCTGCCAACGCCGCAAAGACCAGCGGCTTCGATCTCGATCGCTTCTTCATCGATTGCCGCGTCCGCGCTTCGGCACTCCCCGCCAGCAGCAAGCAGTTGCTCCTCGCCGGCCTCGGCATCGGCCTGCTCGCCACCGCCAGCTACACCGCGCACACGATTGATCGCACGCAGCGCGCGAACGAAGTCGCGTCGGCCGAACTCTCCGCCAAAACGGCCGAACTCGCCGCGATGCGCGCCGAAGTTGCGCGGATGCACATCGGCGTCGCCGCGCTCACAGCAACCGTGCAGGCGACCACGCAGCGCATCGAAGCGCGCCAGAGCCAGCTCGCCGCCGTGCTGACCGGCGCGCGCGGCGCGGTCCAGCTCGCCGCCGCCCCCGCCGCTCCCGACGCGCGCCTCGCCGCACTCGCGCCGGGCGCAGCGCAGGTGCTCGCCCCGCTCGCGCGCCTTGAAACGCATCAGCTCGCGCTCGTCGCCTCGGCCACCAGCGCCGCGCGTGCGCGCTACATCGGGGCGACTGCCGCGATCCGTGCGCTCGGTCTGGATCCGCACCGCTTCGTCGCTGCGAGCAGCTTCGGCATGGGCGGCACGCTCGAGCCGATGCCGGCCGACAGCGCGGCCGCATCCGCGCTCGCCAGCCAGGCGAAGGTGCAAGATTTGTATCAGGCGTGGACGAAGCTCAGCCAGCTCGGCCATGCGGCGGCTGCGATCCCGAGCCGGATGCCGGTGGTCAATTTCAACTACACCAGCGGCTTCGGCGGTCGCTACGATCCGTTCAACGGCGGTGCGGCCTATCACGCGGGCGTCGATATGGCGGGCGCAACGGGCGAGCCGATCCTGTCGGCTGCGCCCGGCACGGTGGTGCGCGCAGGCTGGATGGGGGGCTACGGCAATTGCATCGAGGTCGATCACGGCCACGGCATGGCGACGCGCTACGGCCATCTGAGCCGCATACTCGTTCACGCGGGCGATCGTGTCGGCGCAGGCGACCAGATCGGCCGCATGGGATCGACCGGCCGCTCTACCGGCAGCCATCTGCACTTCGAAGTGCGTGTCGATGGCCGCGCGGTCGATCCGATGCCCTATCTGCGTGCGATGCCGCAAATGGCCGCGATCCAGGTCGCCGCCGCCGCACCCGCTGCGAGTGCGGTGGGTGTGGGCGGCCCGGCGATCGCAGCGCAGCCCTGATTCGAACACGCGTGATTGACCGGGACGCTGCCGCGCCCCACGTCCGCACGATGCAAGCCCCCACCCTCACCGCCGCCGCCGCCGCGCGCGTGGCGTTCATCGCCGCCAAACAGGGCAAGTCCGCCGCGATGTTCCGGCTGGGCGTCGAGGGCGGCGGTTGCTCGGGCTTCCAGTATCGCTTCGGCCTCGCCGATGCACCCGCGCCCGACGATATCGCGGTCGTCACCGATGGCGTGACGCTGCTCGTCGATGAAACCGCGCTGCCGTTCGTGACCGGTGCCTCGATCGATTACGTCGAGGCGCTCGGCGGATCGTCCTTCCAGGTCAAGAACCCCGTGGCAACGGCAGGCTGCGGCTGCGGATCGAGCTTCGCGGTCTGACGCGCGTTGCATAGCCGGACGTAACAGGGCATCCTTCCTGCTCCAACCGTCGGGGGGTCGAAGCGATGGCAGTTGCGGGAACGCGCCGCCGAACCGAGCACGTCTTCTTTTTCGGCATGGCATCCCTGTTGTCCGTTTATGTGCTGCTGGGCTTCTGGAAGAGCTATCTGGGCGTGGGCCTGATGCTCGCTCCATTGCCGAGCCTCCTCGTTCACGTTCATGCCATCCTGGTCGTCGGCTGGATCGCGTTGCTGCTTGGCCAAATTCCCGCGCTGATCAGCGCGGGAATTTGGCGCTTCACCGCCGGCTTGGGGCGATCCTGGGCTGGTGGGCGGCGGCGATCGTCATCATCGGTCCAGTGACGACGGTGATCGCGCTCCGGCGTCCGGACTCTGGCGTTAATGCAGTCGTGTTTGCGGGCGATCTCGGGCAGTCCCTCGCTTTTGCGATCCTGATCCGCGCTGGACTGGTCCACCGGCGTGACACGTCCGCGCACAAGCGCCTGATGCTTCTCGCGACCGCGGCCATCATGGCACCCGCAATCGTCCGCTGGCCTTTCGACTTCATTCTGGGCGGGCCGCCTTTCGGTCTGGTGGCTTTTTACATGCTTCCGCCGCTGCTGCTCGTCGCCTACGACTTGGCGATGCGTGGCGAGGTCCACCGTGCGACAGGTCTCGGGCTTGGGATGATGACGTTGGCCGTGGCCAGTTTCCTCGTGCTTCCTGCTTTGCCGGGCTGGTTGGCGATCAGTCGCTGGATCCAGCGGGTGTGGCCGGGCGTGACGCTGCTCGTCGATGAAACCGCGCTGCCGTTCGTGAGCGGCGCGTCGGTCGATGATGTCGAGGCGCTCGGCGGCTCGTCCTTGCAGGTCAAGAACCCGGTCGCGACGGCAGGCTGCGGCTGCGGATCGAGCTTCGCGGTGTGACAGTATAAACGCCGAAACTGGATGTCCGTTTGCGATCCATAGCGGAAATACGAACTTACGCGCTTCCTAAATCGGCAATCACGCACGCGATGCGGAGAGCAGTCCATGTCGAGGGTAATTCGCACAAGCTTAATAGCACTTATGGCCTTGGGGATAACTCAGAGAGTATTTGCGAAAGCTCCCTTCACTCGAGAAGATCGAACGGGAATTTGCGCTAGAAAGCTGGACTGGTTTGATGACCACCGCCAGTTACAGCATCACCTAGAAACGGTGATATTCAAGCAATCTGCCAATATTAGAACGGATGTCAGGCGCAAGAAGCTTTACGAGCGTCAGGTCTTGCGTCCGTATCTACCAGATATGAAGCCATACACTTGGTTCGGTGCATGGATCTCTGATACTAAGATCGATCAGGTCCATGGTCCAGATTGCTCAAAACTGCCGCTTATTTTTGAGAGGTGAACGGCTTGTTGGCCATTCTGTGACGTCGGCTTTTTACGAACCACCGCTATCCGCACCAAAACATTCCAACCCGCCGCGCCCTCGGCTAAGCCTCTACGATGCGCATCGCCACCTACAATGTGAACGGCATCGCCGCCCGCCTGCCGCGCCTGCTCGAATGGCTCGAGGAGACGCGGCCGGACATCGTGTGCCTCCAGGAAATCAAATGCGTCGATGCCGCCTTCCCGGTCGCGGCGGTAGAGGCCGCAGGCTATCGCGCGCTCGTGCGCGGCCAGAAGGGCTTCCACGGCGTCGCCATCCTGTCGCGCGCGCCCGCAATCGAAGTCACCCGCATCCTGCCCGGCGACGAGGCGGACGAGCAATCGCGCTACCTCGAAGCCGATATCGAAGGCTTGCGTGTCGCGTCCATCTACCTTCCCAACGGCAACCCGCAGCCCGGCCCCAAGTTCGAGTATAAACTCGCCTGGTTCGCCCGCCTGCGCGGGCACGCTGCCGCGCTGCTCGATCGCGACCGGCCCACGATCCTCGCGGGCGACTACAATGTTTGTCCCACCGACGAAGACGTGTTCAGCGTCCGCGCGATGGCGAACGACGCGTTGATGCAGCCGCAATCGCGCCGCGAATACCGCCAGTTGCTGATGCAGGGCTGGACCGATGCCTTGCGCGCGCGCCACCCAAGCGGCCCGGTCTACACCTTCTGGGACTATCAGGCGGGCGCTTGGGACCGCGATCACGGGCTCAGCATCGATCGGCTGCTGCTCGATCCCCTCGCCGCCGATCGCCTGCGCGCGGCAGGCGTGGACAAGGCCTATCGCGGCCGCGAACGCGCGAGCGATCATGCGCCCACATGGATCGATCTCGCCTGACTGCGCGGCCGTCACGCCATACGCCCGATCCGCGAAACCCGGGTTCGCATATCGGCGCAGACCCGCTAAGGCCCCGCGCGATGCAACGCCGCGCGCACACCGGACCGATCGGCAGAGCGGTGACGCGCGCGCTGCTTGTCGGCGTGCTGCTGCTCGGCGGCTGCGCGCACTTCCGTCCCACGGCGCTTGGCGACGGTGCGGACGCGCTCGCCCCCCCGGTGGCAGCCGCGCTCAGCGCGGACGCCGCGAAGATCGACCGGCCGTATTTGTCCCCCGTCGCACTCGATCTGACCAAACCGCTCGACGCCAACGCGGTCGCCGTGCTCGCCGTGCTCTCCAACCGTGACTTGCGCGCGCTGCGCACCCGCGCGCGCGTCGCCGAAGCGCAGGCGTTCGCCGCGCGCCTGCTGCCCGATCCCACGTTCAATTTCGCCTACGATGCGCTGCTGGCGGGGCCCGATCCGTTCAACAACATTGTCGGCCAGCTCGTGCAGGATATCGCGCTGCTGCGCACGCGTCGCATCGTGGCGGCATCCAACCGCGCGCTGGTGCAGCAGGTGCGCTTCGATCTGGCGTGGGCCGAATGGCAGGCGGCGGGTGCCGCGCGCGTGCAGGCGGTGCGTGTGGTAGCGCTGACCCGCATCGTCGCGCTCAACCGTGCGACCAAGGCGAGCGCGGACGCGCTGTTCGATGTATCGCTGCGCGCGTCGCTGCGCGGCGATATTGGCGCGGATCAGGTGCAGGCGAACCGGCTGGCCGCCCTGGACGCGACCGACAAGCTCCACCAGACCGAGCTGGCGCTGTCCGCCGCGCGCGGCGAGCTTGCGCGGCTGCTGGGTCTGCCGCCGGGAACGATGCTGCGCCTCGCCGACCCGCTCGCGCCCGCGCCCGCGCCCGCGCCCGCGCCGCTGCCCGATGCGGCGCGGCTGTTCGCCATTGCAAGGACACACCGCTTCGATCTGGCCGCGCTTGCACAGGGCTACGGCGCGCAGACCGCGGCTGCGCGCCTCGCGATCGTCAACCAGTTCCCCACGCTCAGCCTTGGCCTCACCGGCACACGCGATACAGGCGGCAACAAACTGCTCGGTGGATCGGTCAATCTCACGCTCCCGCTGTGGAACCGGGGTCGCGGCGCGATCGCGGTTTCGGACGCAACGCGCGCCGCGCTCAAGGCGGAGTATGAAGCCCGGCTGTTCCAGACGCGCTCGGAGATCGCCACGGCTACGAGCGGCATCGCGATTGCGCGCGCGCAGGCGGACGCGCTGGGGCCGCTGATCCCGCCGCTCCAGCATTATGCCGATGCGTCCGCGCGCGCAGCGGCGCGCGGCGATCTTGCGCGCGCCACCGCCGCCACTGCCGCGCAGACGCTGCGCGACCGGCAGGCGCAATTGCTTGCCGCCGAACAGGCGGTCGCCGAACAGACGATCGCGCTCGAATTACTGACCGGCGTTCCGGCGGCGCAATGGGGAACGGCATGACGCATTTGCGGCATTTCTGGATGGCGGGGCTGTGCGCGCTCGCCGCGTGCGCGAAACCCGCCGAGGAGAAACCCCCCGAACCCGTCGCGCTGGTGACGCTCGCCCAGGCGACGGCGGGCGCGGTAGCCGAGCATGTGACGCTCTACGGCCAGATCGAGGCGGGCGCAGGGTCGGAACGCACTTTGTCCGCACCGGTCGAGGCGAGCGTGGTCGCGATCGACACGCCCGTTGGCGCGCGGGTGGGGCCCGGCACGCTCGTGGTGCGGTTGAAGGGCAGCGCGCAGGCCACGCTCGATCTGTCGAAAGCGACAACCGATGCGGCGGCCGCCAACGCGGCGCTCGCGCGCGCGCAGCGGCTTCGGGCAGACGGGCTGGTGGGCAATGCCGAGGTCGAAACCGCGCGCACCGCCGCTGCTTTGGCCAATGCGACCCGCGCGAGCCTCTCCGCGCGCGCGGGCGATCTGGGGTTGCGCGCAACCGTGGGCGGGGTGGTCGCCGCCGTATTGCAGAAGCCCGGCGATCTGGTCGCGGCGGGCGCGCCGATCGTGCGCATTGCCGCCGGGGGTGCCACACGCGCGCGGTTCGGGATCGATCCGGTGCTCGCGGCGCGCCTGGGCGTGGGCGGCGAGCTCGAACTGCGCGCGCTGGGCGGCAGCGGCACCGCGATGACGGTGCGCGTCAGCGGGGTGGACCGCATCGTCGATCCCGCGACCAGACTCGCTTCGCTGTTCGCCGATGTGCCCGCAGGCGCAGCGCTGGCGGTCGGCCAGCCCGTGCAGGCCGAACTGGTGCGTGGCGGTGCGGCGGGCGGCGTGACGATCCCCTATGCCGCGCTGCTCGACGATGGCGGGCAGCCTTACGTGTTCGTGGTCGCGGGCGGGGTTGCGAGGAAGCGCGAGGTCGTGCCGGGGCCGCAGGACGGCGACCGCGTGGCTGTCACCCGCGGGGTGGGCGCGGGCGAACAGCTCGTGATTGCGGGGGGCACCGCGGTCGAAGACGGCATGAAGGTGCGCACGAAGTGAGCATGGCCCGGCGGCACCACCCCCTCCGTCGGCTTCGCCGCCACCTCCCCCAGAGGGGGAGGACAACTACCCTCCTCCCCCTCTGGGGGAGGTGCCCGAAGGGCGGAGGGGGCTGCGCCGCGTGACCAACCTCATCACCCGCTACGGCCGCGCGATCTGGCTCGCGCTCGGCCTGCTCACCATCGGCGGCATCGTCGGCGCGCTGTCACTCCCCGTCAGCCTGTTCCCGCAGATCAATTACCCCCGCATCGTCGTCAGCATCGATGCGGGCGAACGCGATCCGGGGCAGATGGCGGCGCAAATCACGCGGCCGCTCGAAATCGCGCTGCGCGGCGTGCCGGGCGTCACGCGCGTGCGCTCCACCACCAGCCGCGGCAGTGCGGAGGCCGCGCTCAGCTTCGCATGGGGCGAGGACATGGTCGCGGCCACGCTCGCCACGCAGGCGGCACTGGCGAGCATCGTCCCCGATCTGCCGCCCGGCGTGCGCTTCAGCGTGCGGCGCTCCGATCCCACGATCTTCCCCGTGCTGGGGCTGGCGCTGACCTCGAAGAACCACGATCCGCAGGCGCTGCGCCAGTTCGCCGAACTGCGCCTGCGCCCGATCCTGTCCACCGTGCCCGGCGTGGCCGCCGTAGACGTGCTCGGCGGCGCACCGCGCGAAGTCTCGGTCGAGGTCGATCCCGCGCGGTTGCAGGCGCTCGGGCTGGGGATGGCGGACGTGGTGACCGCGCTCGCCAACGATAACGCGATCCAGGGCGTCGGACGCATCGAGGACCGGCACCGGCTGTATCTGGCGCTGGTCGACAACCGCGTCGTCAACATCGCCGATCTCGCGCGCACGCCGATCAAGGCGGGGGCGAGCGCGGGCGCAGGGCTGGTGACGCTGGGGCAGATCGCGCGCATCGTGCCGTCCTCCACCCCGCAATATGTGCGCGTCACGGCGAACGGCACCGATGCAGTGCTCGTCAACATGCGCCAGTCGCTGACCGGGGATACGGTCGCCATCGCGCGCGCGATCACCGCGCGGATCGCCGCAGAGGCGATCCCGCCGGGCATCGCCATCGTGCCCTTCTACGATCAGTCCGAGCTTGTGACCGGTGCGGCGAACGCGGTGCGCGATGCGATCCTGATCGGCGCGGTGCTGGCAGGACTGGTGCTGTTCGTCTTCCTGCGCTCGCCCAGGCTGATGCTGATCACCGGGCTGATGCTGCCCGCCGTGCTCGCGGCAGCATGTCTGGCGCTCTACGTATTCGGTCTCAGCTTCAACATGATGACGATGGGCGGGCTGGCGGCGGCCGTGGGCCTCGTCGTGGACGATGTGGTCGTGATGCTCGAACATATCATGCGCCGGATGCAGGAGGGCGCGCGCACCACCGCCGAACTGCTCACCGCCGCAGCCGAGATGGGAACGCCGCTGGTCGGCTCCACACTGGCCACGATCGTCGTCTTCGTGCCGCTCGCGTTCATCAGCGGCGTCACCGGCGGCTTCTTCAAGGCGCTCGCGGTCACGATGGTCGCCGCACTCGCCACCAGCCTCGTCTACGCGCGCTTCGTCATCCCGCTGATGGCGGCGGGCTGGCTTAGGCCGCGCGATGCCGAACAGGCGGAAAAGGCGGCGGGGTTCATGAACGGCCTGCACCGGGGCTACGCGCGCGCGACCGGCGGCATCCAGCGGCGTCCCGCGATCTTCGTCGCGCTGGTGACGCTGGTGCTCGGCGGGCTGGGCGGCCTCGCCTATACCAAGGTGCAATCGGGCTTCATGCCCAAGTTCGACGAAGGCGGCTTCATCCTCGATTACAAGACCAAACCCGGCGCGGCGCTCAGCGATACCGACCGGATCGTGCGACAGGTGGAGGGTATTGTCGTCTCCATCCCGGAGGTCGCAAGCTATTCAAGGCGCACCGGCCTCCAGCTCGGCGGCGGGCTGACCGAAGCCGACGAGGGCGACATGTTCGTGCGCCTCAAGAGCGGCTCGCGCCGCAACATCCAGGCCGTGATGGCCGATTTGCGCGCGCGCATCGGCGCGCAGGTGCCCGGGATCGACATCGAGACCGCGCAGTTGATGGAAGACCTGATCGGCGATCTCACCAGCGTTCCGCAGCCCATCGAGATCAAGCTGTTCGCTAACGATCCGGCGCTGCTCGCCGAGACGGCAGGCAAAGTCGCCGCCGGGATCGGCAAAATCCAGGGCGTGGTGGAAATCCGCAACGGCCTGCGCGTCGCGGGCGATGCGATCGTGGTGCATGTCGATCGTGCGGCGGCCGAGCTGAACGGGCTCGATCCCGATGCGGTGGCCAAACAGCTCGAAACTGCGATCGGCGGCTCGATCGCCACGCAGTTCCAGCTGGGCGAGCAGGTGATCGCGGTCCGCGTGCGCGCGCCTGCCGAACTGCGCCGCCGCGCGGGCGAACTCGCCGATCTGCAACTGCGCACCGCCGACGGCCACCGCGTCGCGGTGCGCCAGATCGCCAGCGTCGAAATCCGCGCCGGGCAGCGCCAGCTCACCCGCGAAGACCTCGCCCCCTTCGTCGCGGTGACCGCGCGGCTCGAAGGCCGCGATCTGGGCAGCGCGATCGTGGACGTGAAGGCCGCAGTCGCGCGCCTCAACCTGCCGCCGAGCGTGCGGGTGGATTATGGCGGCCTCTACGCGGTGCAAAAGGCGAGCTTCCGCGATCTGGCGGGCGTGTTCGTCGCCGCCCTCCTGCTCGCGGCCCTGCTGCTCACGATCCTGTTCGATCGCTGGGCCTATACGCTCGCCACGATCGCCACCGTGCTGCTGAGCGCGGCCGCCGTGCTGGTCGGCCTGTGGGTCACCGGGACCGAACTCGATATCAGCGCGCTGATGGGCATGACGATGGTGATCGGCATGATTACCGAACTCGCCATCTTCTACCTTTACGAAATCGACCGCGCACGGCCCTACGACAGCGCCGCCCTCGCCGAGGCAGGCGAAGGCCGCCTGCGCCCCATCATCATGAGCGCACTGATCGCAATCCTGACGCTCGCCCCGCTCGCGCTCGGCCTGAGCCGCGGCGCAGGCCTGCAAAAGCCGCTCGCGACCGCGATCATCTTCTGCCTCACCGTCGGCGCACCGCTGGTCCTGCTGTTCCTCCCCGCCGCACTAAGAGTGGGGGAGCGGCGGGCGCGCGCGGCGCCGCCTGCAGGCGGCACTCCGGCGGCCTGATCGCGCCGCCACCGGTCAGGCGTCGGCGAGCACGCGCTTGGGCAAGCGCCCGATGGCGTCCCCCGCGCGCTCGGCGGCAAGGCGCAGATCGTGGGCGTTCTGAAGATTGATCCAGAATTGGGGCGATGTGCCGAACCAGTGCCCCAGCCTGAGCGCGGTATCGCCCGAGATGCCGCGCCGCCCGCGCACGATTTCGGACAGGCGGTTCGCGGGCACCTCGATCTGCCGCGCGAGCTCGGTCGGCGTCA
>Ga0123336_10002221_pt1 | contig 17071 bp, 15 predicted proteins | sample SSSSmetaG_FD_96466 | JGI IMG/M metagenome (GOLD analysis project Ga0123336, IMG submission 96466) | Glacier valley bacterial and archeal communities from Borup Fiord, Nunavut, Canada, to study Microbial Dark Matter (Phase II) - ​SSSS metaG | ecosystem: Environmental > Aquatic > Freshwater > Ice... | reverse complement strand
TGGACCTTCATCCTGAACCGCGACACCGCCCAGTGGGGCGCCTACGGCTACAAACCGGCCCTCGACGTGGTGCGCCTGAAAGCCAAACCCATCAAGCTGGCCGCGCCCGTCGAAACCATGTCCTTGAGCGTGGAAAACCTCAAGCCCAACGCCGCCGACCTCGTCATCAGCTGGGACCATACCCAGGTGGCTCTGCCCCTCACCGCCGACCCCGACCGCGTGGTGATGGGCCAGATTGAACAAGCCATGAAGGGCGAAAAGAAGCCCTACATCACCGCCGCGCAGTACTACTTCAATACCGGCAAGGACCTGACCCCGGCCGTGGGCTGGCTTGAGGAATACATCAAAGCGAATCCTGCCGAATACTACGGCTACTACTGGAAGGCCAAGCTGCTGCAAAAGCAGGGCAAGAGCAAAGAGGCCATTGCCGCTGCCAATAAGTCGCTGGAACTGGTGCAAGCCGACAAAAACGAGGTGTCAAAAGCCGAATACATCCGCCTGAACCAAGAAGTGCTGGCCGCCGCCGGAGCAAAGAAATAGCATCTTCATTCCTGCTGACGCTGAACCAAAAAAGGGCCCGTGCAGTTTGCACGGGCCCTTTTTACTTTCTAAGTCAACTTGGGTTGTTCAGCGGGCTTGCCCTGCTGCACCATTTGCGTGAAGCTTTTGGCCGCGTTGGTGAATTCCGACGGGATGAGCACCACCGTCGTCGTGTTGTTGTCAATCCCGATTTCCGAGAGCATCTGCATCCGGCGCAGCTCCAGGGCAATGGGGCTTTTTTCCATCTCCAAAGCACCCTGGGTGAGCTTGATACTGGCTTCCAGTTCGGCCTCGGCCTTGATGATGCGGGCCCGTTTCTCGCGGATGGCCTCGGCCTCGCGCGCCATGGCCCGCTGCATGGACTCCGGAATTTCCACGTCCTTGATTTCGACCAGCTCAATCTTCACGCCCCAGGGTTCGGTGGCCGCGTCGACGATGGCCAGCAGGGCGGTGTTGATTTGGGCGCGCTCGCGCAGCACCTCGTCCAGCTGGTGCTGGCCGATGATGTTGCGCAGCGCCGTGACTGACAGCTGGTACACCGCCTGGTTGAAATTGGCCACTTTGATGATGGCATCGGCCGGGTTCACCACCCGGAACCACAGCACGGCGTTCACCTTAATGGTCACGCTGTCCTTGGTGATGGTTTCCTGCTGCTCCAAATCCACGGTTTTGGTGCGGATATCAATGGTCTGCTGGCGCTCCAGAAACGGGATTATCCAGTAAATGCCCGGCCCGCGCAGCCCCGTGAACCGGCCCAGCCGAAACACCAGGGCCCGTTCGTATTCCTGCGCAATGCGAATGCCGGAAAGCAGGAGAATTGCGACGATGAGAATGATGGCGAACAGCGACATGGTCGATTGGGGGTTAGGTAGCTTGCAAGTGGTGAATCGCGCTGGGCACAGAGGCATTACAGACGCCTAGTATATCGGGTCGCTGCCAGGTGCAGGAGATTATGCGGCACACAGCGCTGGCTATTTAGTCAGCGTGTATACGTCTTGGTATAGGGAAGTGGTTCTAACCATTTTCACGTCGTTTCCAATCATGTTCAACTCGTATTGTTGCGACAGAATTAGCGACCAGTCAAAATCTGCAGTCCAGAAACAGGAGTTGGTAAATAGTATTCTGTTAATGCCATTGATTTGGTATGTGCCGTTGCACAGGGCCGGGTATTTGGGCGTTTGGCTGGTACCAGTCCATTTGCCATTCGAAAAAACGATGCTCACTTGGGAGATTTGCCCGCTACCCCCGGACTGTCGTTGGAAGGTGCCGGTATAGGTGCCGTTGAGGCTGGGAGCCGGTAGGGTAGTTTGCTTGCAGGCAACTGCCAAAAGCAGGAAAATGGAAGAGACAAGGGCGTAGCGCATGGCAGAGAATTTTGTTTTTCACCTGACCAGTGAGGGGGCTCACCCGTTGCGTCTGCACTATACTTTTTGAAAGACAGTATTTTCGCTGAATTCGCCTTTAACGCCCCACCACCGGCAGCACGGCCACGCTCTCGTGCCCGGCGGCGTCCACGCTGGCCACGCCGAAAATAAAGTTGTCCTTGCTGATGGGCAAATCCGCCGTGAGGCCGGCCACCGGGAAGCGCTGCTGCCACTGGGGGGCGCTGGTTTCGCGCACCAGCACCACGTAGCCGGCGGGCCTGGCGCCGGTGGCGGGGGCCTGCCAGCGCAGCTGGGCGCGGTTGGTGAGCTCGGCGGTGAGGACTTCGACCTGGGCCGGGGCGGCGGGGGCCAGGGCCAGGCTGGCCATGGTGGCGAGATTGAGGCCGGCGTTGCGGCGCAGGTAAGCGAAGTCCACGCCCTCGGCCACGTCGCCGTAGGGGCGGTTTTTTTCGGTGCGCAGGTCCTGGTGCTGGTGGGTGTAGTCCTCGTTCATTTCGGTGAAGCGGACGGCGGCAAAGCCCTGCTGGTTGAAGGGCGTGTGGTCGCCGCCGCGCAGGAACCGGTCGGGGCGGTACACCAGCGTGGCCCGGTGGCCGCGGCCGTAGAGCTGCGCCGTGCGGGCTATGTAGCGGGCCAGCAGGCGGCTGGGGGCGTCGTTTTCGCTGCTGAGCTGGCGGCGCACTTTGGCCTGGTCGGCCGTCTCGTTAGCCGGCACGCCTTCGCTGAACACCCGCACCTGGGTGGCGTCGTTGATGACCGGGTCGAAGCCGTGGGAGTTGCCCACGATGTCGTTGTTGAGCATTGCCACCAGGTTCCATCCTTCTTTTTTGGCCCGCTCGGCCAGGTGGCCCGAGCCGTAAAGGCCCTGTTCTTCGCCCTGCACGGCCACGAATTTGAGGGTGCAGGGGAAGCGTTGGTCGGCCAGCACCCGGGCCAGCTCCATCACCAGCACCGTGCCCGAGCCGTCGTCGTTGGCGCCGGGGGCGTCGGCGGTGGCGTTCATCACGTCGCTCACCCGCGAGTCGATGTGGCCGCTCACCAGGATGATGCGCGTGTCGGTGGGGTCGGTGCCGGGCAGGGTGGCCAATACGTTGGCCATCAGCACGGGCTTGTTGATGCGGCGGCCGTCGGGCTTCACCGTGAAGGTGTCCATCTCCACGGTCAGGCGCCCGCCGCCGGCTTTGCTGTACTTCAGAAACTCGGCGCGCACGTAATTGCGGGCCGCCCCAATGCCGCGCGTGGGGCTCTGCGTGTCGCTCAGCGTGTGGCGCGTGCCGAAGGAAACCAGCTTGCGAATGTCGTCCTCCAGGTTTTTGGTCGAAATTTCATCGACCAGCTTCTGAATTTTAGGGTCGGCGGCCGGCAACAGGGGTGCGGATTTGGTTTGGGCGAGGGCCGCAAAGGGCGCCAGGAGCAGGAGCGTAGCGAGTTTCATGCGGGGAAGGTAGGACGGGATGAGAAAGAAAAGAATAAAAACGAACGCCATGCCGAGTTTGCTGAAGCATCCCTCCTCCGCAAGTAAAAACTTACTGCTGCGGGAGGGATGCTTCGGCAAACTCAGCATGACGTTAAGGCTGAGCAAAAAGCTATTTATCCTTTCTTATAAAACGGTTCCGCGGTGCGGAAATACGGGTTCACGCCCTCATCTGAAGCCTTGTCCAACAGCATCAAATCCACGAATTGGAAGGCGTCGGTTTTGCCTTGCAGCACGGGGCCGAGCTCCTGCATAAAGCTGGGGTCGGGGCTGCTGCTTTCGAAGGCCAGGAGCAGGCGCGGCACGTCGGGGTTGTTGGCCAGTTGCATTTGGGCCAGGTAAGCGGTTTCGAGGTGGGGCTGGGTGGCCGCCCACGCGCTGATGGCGTCGGCCACGGCGGCGGGGTGCTCGGAGGGTGCGCTGAGCAGCACCTGGGCGTCGCCGCCGGCGGGCGACGTGGGGCCGGTGAGCTGCCCGGCCAGCAGGGCCGCCAGCTCGTCTTTTGGGAGCAGCTTACCGGCGGGCGAGAAGGGGTTCAGCACGCAATCCTGGCCCTGCACCATGCTGAAAAAAGCGTGGCCGGGCAGGCGCACGTAGCTCACCGGGCCGTTGTCGACGCCGCCATCGGTGAGGCGGGGCACGGAGGAAAACAGGGGCAGCTTGCCGTCGGACAGAATCTGGAGCTGAATTTCCTGGCCTTCGGCGAGGACGACTTCGCCCGGGGCAATGCCATCGGCGGGGGCCAGTATCATCAAAATTTCCTCCTGCAACAAAGCCTGATAAAACGCCGGGCGGGCGTTTTCGTCGGTCGCGGCCAGCAGCAGCAACTGCTCCAGCACGTTTTCGGGCTCAAAAGGAAAAGGCTCGGGGTCGGGCAGTTGGTACACCGGCTCGGCCGGGGCGGGCGGGGCCGCGAATTTGGCACCTTGGTAGCGGGGGCCGCCGGCGGGTTTGTCGGCCGGGGCCGGGGGCGTGCCGGGCGGGGTGGGCGTGGCCGGCGCTGCAGCGTCGGGTTTATTTTTCAGGAAATCGAACAGACCCATAATCGAAAGAAGGAATAAGGCTGCAAAGTACGGCGCAAACCAACGTGGGGGCCGAATATGTCCGCGAATGGTCAAGGCTCGGGGCAGGCATCGAGCTGATGCTGCACCTCGCTGATGGTGCGGGGCACGGCCTCGTTGCCCCAGTGGCTTTCGATGTAATTCAGCAAATTGGTAAGCTGGGCGGGGCTGATTTTTTTGTTGCCGGGCATCACGTTGTGGTACCCCACCCCGTTCACCACGATGACTTCGTTTTGGCCCCGGCGGATGAGGCAGGCCAGCGCGGCGCGGTGGTCGGCCAGGTAGTCGGCGCCGGCCAGCGGCGGGATGAGCCGCGCCAGGCCCTGTCCTTGCTCGCCGTGGCAGCCCGAACAGTTTTGGGCGTAAAGGCGCTCGCCCTGGTTCCGGTTGTTGCTGAAACAGCCCGGCAGCCCGCAGGCTACCAGGAAAATTATAAGCAATGCAGAGAACTTCGAAATCATGCAGGCAATGTAGGACGACGTGCTGCAACCGCGCGCAGCACAACGCTAAGAAGCTGTTTGAACCAGTTCAGTGACCTTTAGAACGGTATAGAGACGCATAATTGCGTCTCGTCGGCCGCGCCGCTGACCTGCGGTTGAACGATTCTCGTTGTTACGGCGCGGCCGACGAGACGCAAGTATGCGTCTCTACAGCGAGCGACTGCTAACGCAAACCGCTCCTTGGAAACGGTAATTACCGGCCGGCCGCGCCTTTTTTACGGGCGTCAATTTCGGCCAGCAACACGGGCAGCTGCTCGATGAGGCGGGCCACTTCGGTGGGGTTGAGGCTGTCGTAAACGCCGCGGATGTGGCCCTGGTCGTCGACGAGGGCCAGGGTGCCGTTGTGCGCGTAGCCGCCGGGGGCCAGTTTGTTGGGCTCGGCGGCGGTGAAGTAGGCGCGGGCCAGCTGGAATACGGTGTCTTTGGCCGTGGCCTCGCCGTGGGCGCCGGTGGTGGCAAAGTGCCAGCGGCGGGCGTCGGCAATGCCCAAGCGCTGGGCGTAGTCGCGCAGCACGGGCAAATTGTCGTGGCCCGGGTCGATGGTGTGCGAGAGGAACGTTACACGCGGGTCGGCGGCAAATTTGGTGTACACCTTCAGCAACTCGCCCTGCATTTTGGGGCAAATGCCAGGGCAGGTAGCAAAAAAGAAGTCGGCGACGTAAGCGCGGCCGGCGAAGGTGTGGTTGGTGAGCACCTGCCCGGCCTGGTCGGTGAGGCGGAAGGCCGGAATGGTGGCGTACACCGTGTCGGCGGGGCCACCGTCGGCGCGGGGCCGCACGTCGCGCTCGCCGATGTAGGGCAGGCGGGCGAGGGAAGCACCGGCGGCGTCATCGGCCGGGTGGGCGGCGGAATTGGTGCCGGGGCCGGAGCAAGCGGTGAGGCCGGCGGCCGCCAGCAAGGACAACAGGAACAGGCGTTTGAGCATGGCTTATTTGGAAGGGATGGGGGCGGCCGGGGCGGCCGGCTCGGGGTGCTGGCTGATAAACAGCGCAGCCGAGTCCATCGTTGCACGAAACTGCCGGCTCACGCCCGCCAGCACCTGCTGCTGCTGCTGGTAGTAGGCCAGCCGGACCGCCGGGGTGGCCGCGCTGTCGGGGGCTTTGTAGGCGTGCATCCAGCCCATCATGGCCGCGTCGGCGGCCGCGAGGCCGCGCAGGTACGGCCCGGCGGCGGGGGAATGGGAGGCGTTTATTTCGGCTTTGAGGGAAAATAGTTGGTCCTCTTTGGCCATCAGGGAGTCGTGGCGGGCCAGCAGGTTCATCTCGGCGGCCGTGGCGGGGGAGGGCTGCCCGTTTTCGGCCACGGGGCGGTTGGGCGAGGAGCACGCGGCCAGCACCGCCAGCCCGGGCGCCAGCAGCGCCACCGGAAATCGAAAGAAATTTTTCACTGGGCAAAGGTACGGCCAGGGGGCGGGGCGGGGGCGGCTTCGGGCGGCGTGGGCGGCGGCATACCTTGGCCGCTGGCGGCAAATTGAAGGGCGGAATTGGCCGGTTAGGGGTTTTTTGTCGTAGCAAGCGCAGCTGCCTCGCAGTTTGCTCAAACAGTCTTCATTCCAAGGCAACCTCCTATGAACACCCGCCAACTGGGCCGCTCCGGCCTTACCGTTTCCGCCCTCGGCCTCGGCTGCATGGGCATGTCCGACTTCTACGGCGCCCTCGACGACGCCGAAAGCACCCGCACCATTCACCGCGCCCTGGAGCGGGGCCTGAACTTCTTCGACACGGCCGACATGTACGGCCCCTACAAGAACGAGGAGCTGCTGGGCCAGGCTCTGCGGGGCAAGCGCCAGCAGGCGGTGCTGGCCACCAAGTTCGGCATCGTGCGCGACCCGAACGACCCCGCCAAGCGCGGCATCAACGGCCGGCCGGAGTACTTGCGCGCCGCCTGCGAAGGCAGCCTCAAACGCCTCGGCACCGACCACCTCGACCTTTACTACCAGCACCGCGTGGACCCCAACACGCCCATCGAAGACACTGTGGGCGCCATGAGCCGGCTGGTGGAAGAAGGCAAGGTGCGCTACCTGGGCCTGAGCGAGGCCGCCCCCGCCAGCCTGCGCCGGGCCGTGGCCGTGCACCCCATCGCCGCCCTGCAAACGGAGTATTCGCTGTGGAGCCGCGAGCCGGAAGATGAAATTATTGCCACCTGCCGCGAGCTGGGCATTGGCTTCGTGCCCTACTCGCCGCTGGGCCGCGGCTTCCTGACGGGCCAGATTCAAAAATTCGAGGACCTCGAAGCCGACGACTACCGTCGTAATTCGCCCCGCTTCCAAGGCGAAAACTTTCAGAAAAACCTCGATTTGGTGCACCGCATCACCGAATTGGCGCACCAAAAGCCCTGCACCGCCAGCCAGCTAGCCCTGGCTTGGGTGCTGGCCCGCGGCGAGGACGTAGTGCCCATTCCCGGCACCAAGCGCGTGAAGTACCTGGAAGAAAACCTCGGCGCGCTTGATGTGGAGCTCTCAAAAGCCGAGCTGGCCCAACTCGATGAAATTGCCCCGCAGGGTGCCGCAGCCGGCCTCCGCTACCCGGCGGCCATGATGGGCTCGGTGAACGGGTAAATGGCCGTGTCATTGCGAGCGCAGCGAAGCAAACCGTCCTGTTCTCGGCGACAAACCGAGTATTGGGACAAGCCCGGCACGGCGCCGGGCCGGGCCTTGCCGCTTCATTGAGCTTTCTGGCACTGACGGGAAAAATTGCTTCTCCGTTGCTCCTCGCAATGACAGGCGTTAGCTGGGCAGCAAGTCAATCCAGCCGTCTTCGCTGACGACAATGGCCAGGGTGGGGTATTTGCTGCTGTTGACGTAGCGCAGGGCCCCGTTGTAGCGCGAGCCGCGGGAGGAGTCGCCCTTTTCCGTGGCCAAGCCGTCGAGGATGGCGCCGATGGCGTGGCACATGCCGTTGGGCTCGATGAGCACGGCCCCGTCGATGTTGGTGACGAGGCGCAGCACCGAGGGCGTCATGATGCGCGGCACCACCCGGAAGCACTGGCGGGTGAGGCGCTTGGCTTCCTGCGGCGCGCCGGTGCTGATGAGCAAAATGGTGCCCGTGGGCTGGGTGGTGGCTTTTTGGGCGAGGTCCCAGAGGTAGTCGGTGCTGTCGGCGTCGAGGCTGGGGAAGACGATGCGCACAATGCGGGCGAAGTTGTCGGCGGCCACGCGGCCCTGCGGCAGGCGGGGCGTGTTGCTCACCACGCGCATCAGCACGTGGCCGGCGTGGCTTATCTCCCAGCTGTAGTGGTTGGTGAAGTGCACCGTCACCAGCGGCTCGTACTGGCCGTCGGACTCGGGCACCAACTGGCCCAGCCCGAACACGTGCGAGGCGTCCGAAATCAGGGCCGTGTGGCCTTCGCTCAGCTCCAGCAACTTGCGGATGGAGCGGTGGTCGCGCATGGGCACGGGGGTTTCCAGGGTGAGCACCGGCACGATGGACGGGTGCTGGCGCCGGCTCACGAGCATGGTGCCGATGCCTTCGTCGCCCTCGTGGCGCAGGGCGGCCACGCCGTTGCAGGCGTCGTAGAGGCCGTGGGTGCCGGCCGGGGCCACGCGCAGCATCAGCCGGCGGCCGGCCGAGCGCAGCACCTCGTTGTAGTCGCGGTCGAGCACGGGCTGGTCGTTGTCGGCGGTGTCGGCTTCGCGCAGGGCGCGGGAGCAGTCGTGCATAAACTCCATCACCGCCGCGTGGGGCAGGTTGGCCGCCCGCCCGTTGGCCGACTTGGGCAAGGAATAATACCCGTCGTAGCAGTCGTCCACCAGCTGCAGCACCACCGTCACGAGGTATCCTTGCAGGCTCACGGGCACCGAACAGAAGGAGCGCCGGTTTTCGTGGCGGCCCCGCGTGAGGCCGTTGAGCGTGGTTTCGGTGGCCTGGCACACCAGCTCGTACCAGTGCTGCTTTTCAAACCGGTCGTGGTCGTTGGGGTGCAGGTGGTACACCGAGCCCTGCGGGCCGGCATCGGCCTCCAAGCCAGCGGCGTGGTCCTTCACGTGCCGGAAATCGGCCGGTTTGTAGCGGATGGAACTGGGCTCCAGCACCACGGCCTCGGGGTCGTCGGCTTCTTTGGCCGAGGCGAAACCCAGCAAAAACACCTCGGGCCGCAGGCTGCGGTCAAGCAGGTTGAAAACCCCCTCGGCGAAGAGCTGGGCGGAGACGCGAAACAGGCTTTGGTGTTCCCACATGGGCAAATTCAGGACGGCCGGGCCGCGCTACGGCCCCGACTTCGCCCCGAACTACGGAAAAAACCGGCGGATAGTGGTGCGCCGAAACAAAATTCCTCCGGCGGGGCTTCCCCAACCGTCCACAAAGTTGTATCTTCGAAACCGCGCCGCCCCTCCGCCGCGCCCTCACCTTCCACCGCCACCGCCTATGCTCTTCGTCGACATGTTGTTCGTGATGGCGGTGGCCATTTCGTTTATTCCCATCCTCACCGGGTACTGCGCCCACAGCCGGGGCCGCTCGTTCTGGCTGTGGTTCACGCTGGGGTGGGTGCTGCCGCTGGCCTCGTTCTTTTTGCTCTTCGCCCTCATTGCCCGCGACGAGCTGAACCCCGGCCGCCGCCTGCTCGGCGAAGCCCGCCAGATTCTGCGCGACGCCGAACAAGCCGCCAAGCTGGTGCGCGAAGGCTGAGCAACCCTCAGCCTGGCTCGCCCAAGCGCCGCAGCACCCCACGGGCCGCCCAGGCCCCGGTGCTGAAGCAGCCCTGCAGCAGGTAGCCGCCGGTGGGGGCTTCCCAATCCAGCATTTCGCCGGCCACGAAGGTGCCCGGCCGCAGCCGCAGCATCAGGTGCTCGTCCACGGCCGCGAAGGCAACGCCCCCGGCGGTGGAGATGGCCTCGTCGAGCGGGCGCAGGCCCCGCACCGGCAGGGGCACGGCCTGCAGGAGCGTAGTTAGCTCTTCCGGATTCAGGGTTGCCACGTCGGGTCGTGCTTCGCGCAGGAGCGTGGGCACGGGCGGGGCCAGGTGCAGGGCTTTGCGCAAGAATTCGGGCAGCGAGGTGCCGGCCCGGCGGTGCTGCGTTTTGGCCAGCAAGGCGGCGGGCAACAGGTCGGGCTTGAGGTTGAGCAGCAAGGTCGCGGTGCCCTTGGAGGCCAGCGCCGCGCGAATCTGGGCGGTAAGGGCATACACGGGGGTGCCCTCGAGGCCGTACTCGGTGAGCAGGATTTCCCCGCGCACGGCGGGCCCTTCGCCGACGCGCAGGGCCAGGTTTTTGAGCGGGGTGCGGCCGGTTTTCTCCTTAAAAAAGGCCGACCACGGCACCTCGGCCCCGCAGTTGGCCGGGGCAAAAGGCTGCAACGGTACCCCAATGGCGGCCAGCAGCGGCGCCCAGGTGCCATCGGAGCCGGTTTTGGCCCAGCTGGCACCGCCCAGGGCGAGCACGGTGGCGGCCGGGGCCAGCACCAGCTCGCGGCCGGCGCCCGGGCCCGCGCCGCCGTCGCGCAGCCGCAAGCCGGCGGCGCCCGTAAAGCCCAGCCAGCGGTGCCGCGTGTGGATTTCCACCCCCAGCTGCCGCAGCCGGCTCAGCCAGGCGCGGAGCAAATCGGCGGGCTTGTGCGCGGCCACGGGGAAAATGCGCCCGCTGCTGCCCACAAAGGTTTCGATGCCCAGCGCCGCCGCCCAGGCCCTTAATTCCGCGGGCGAGAAATGCTGCAGCAGGTCTCGGAAACGCGGCGCTTCGGTGCCGTACCGGCTGGCAAACCGGCCGGTTTCCTCGGCATTGCTCAGGTTGAACCCCCCGTGCCCGGCCACCAGAAACTTGCGCCCCACCGTAGCCTGGGCCTCGTAGAGCCGCACCGGCCAGCCGGCCTCGGCCAGCCGTTGGGCCGCGAGCAGGCCCGCCGGCCCCCCGCCGATGACGGCCACAAACCGGGTGCTCACGCCTCGCTCTCCTGGATGAGCTGGCGCCGGTAGCGCACCAGAATGGCCGATTTGAGGATGAACCCCAGGTAGCGGCCGTCTTCTTCGCACACGGGCAGGGCCCAGGCGCCGTGGCGGTCGAGCAGGCCCAGGGTGTGCTCCAGGTCGTCGGTGGGGCCCACCACGGCGGGGGCGGGCTTCATTAATTCGCGCACGCTGGTGGTGGCGTAGTGGGCGTCGTCGAAGAGGGCGTCGCGCACCGAGTCGAGGCTGACCACGCCCAGCAGCCGGCCGCCGGCCGCCACCACCGGAAACAGGTTGCGCGACGCGTGCTTGAACACCTCGACCAGCTCGCCCAGCGTGGTGTTGGGCCGCACGGCAATAAAGTCGGTTTCGAGGAGCTGGCGCGGGTCGAGCTGGGCCAGCAGGCCGCGGTCGCGGTTGGCGTACACGTCCACGCCCTGCTTGCTGAGCTTGCGGGTGTACACCGAGTAGGGCTCGAAATATTTTGTAATCAAGTACGACGAGCTGCTCACCACCATCAGGGGCACGAACAGGGCGTAGCCGCCGGTGATTTCGGCGATGAGGAAGATGGCCGTGAGCGGCGCGTGGATGACGCCGGCCAGCGTGCCGGCCATACCCAGCACCACAAAATGCACCTCCGGGATGTGAATCAGCCCGCTCAAGTTGATGAGGCGGGCAAAGAAAAACCCGGCCAACGCGCCCGCAAACAGCGACGAGCCGAACATGCCGCCGTTGCCGCCCCCGCCCACGGTGATGCTCGTGGCCACCACCTTCAGCATCATGCTGAAGAGCACGAGCACGAGCAGCAGCCAGGGGTTGTTGTCCTGGTACACCGAAAAAATACTGCCGTCGGTGATGCGCTCGGCGTGGCCGCGCAGCAAGAGCTCCACGGTGTTGTAGCCCTCGCCGTACAGGGTGGGAAACACGAAGATGAGCCCGCCGAGCGCCGTGCCCCCGATGAGAACTTTGCGCCAGTTCAACCCCGGCCAGCGCTCGAAAAAATGCTCGAACCAGTGATAGGTCCGAATCATGTAAACCGAGAAAAAGGCCGTGAATAAGCCCAGCAGCACGTAAAACGGCACGGCATCGACCGGCCAGCTGGTGGTGATAAGCACGAACGGCTGGCCCGCGTACAGGAACTTGGACACCACCGTGGCCGTGGCCGAAGAAATGAGCAGCGGAATGAAGTACTGCGCCGGCAGCTCCAGCAAGATGGTTTCGACCGCGAACAGCACCCCCGCAATGGGCGAATTAAAAATGGCCGCCACGCCCGCCGCCGCCCCGCAGCCCGTGAGCAGGCGCCGCCGCCGCCGGTCGAGGTGCAGCACCCGCCCGGCGTTGGAGCCGATGGCCGCGCCCGTCACCGAAATCGGGGCCTCGGTGCCGGCCGAGCCGCCGAACGTGACGGTGAGAAACGCCGTGATGAGCTGCGAATAGAGCTTGGAGCGCGGCACCACGCTGCCCTCGCGGGCGGTGTTGTAGATGATGGGGCCGATGCCGCGGCCCAGCTGCCCGCCCAGCAGGTACTTGGTGACTAGCACCGTGAGCGAGATGCCCACGATGGGGTAGAGCGACAGGGCAAACACCCGTTTGGGTTCGGAAATGCCCATTTGCAGTATTTCCTGGCCCCGGCGCACCGCTATTTTGAGCAGCACCGCCGCCAGGCCCGCTGCGGCCCCCACCAGCACGCTCAGGATGAGCATGTACATCCGCTCGCTGATGTGGCGCGCCCGCCAAACCAGCAGAGGGCGCAACAAGCGGTGGACGGCGTGGTGGGGCATGAACGGCAGCGGGAAATTAGCGCATCTTCAGCAACGCAAAAAACAGGCCGACAGATGTTATTTGCCGTCCGTTTAAAGGAAATAGCGGGGCACCCCGCCCCTTTACCTTCGGGCCGGACGCGCCGGGGGTTGCCTACAGCTCCATAATATCTTCGTTCCAGAGGGCGGGCTCGGCCGCAATGAATTCGTCCATCATGTCGACGCACTCCTGCAGGTCGAGGTCCACCACTTCCACGCCGTGGCTTTCGAGGAAAGCCCGCGATTCGCCAAAGGTCCGCGACTCGCCCACCATCACCTTCGGAATTTTGAACTGCACAATCGTGCCGGCGCACATGTAGCACGGCATCAGGGTGGTGTAGATGACGGTGTCGCGGTAGCTGCGCTGGCGGCCGGCGTTGGTGAGGCAGTCCATTTCGCCGTGCTTGATGGCCGAGTCTTCCTGCACGCGCTTGTTGTGGCCCTGGCCCACAATCTGGCCGTTGCGCACCAGCACCGAGCCGATGGGGATGCCGCCCTGCGCGCGGCCCAGGCGGGCTTCATCGATGGCGGCTTGCATGAATTTGTCTTTGGCCTGGTTGTTCATGAGTTAGTGAAGTCGGTTTTTAGTTGTCATCCTGAGCATTCTGCGATTGAAGCAGTGACGAAGGACCTTGACACGTTGCATTTATTGAGATTTCGGCCAATCGTTCAGCGGTGAGAGGGTCCTTCGTCTCTGCTTCAATCGCAGAATGCTCAGGATGACAAAAGGCTACCGGGCGCAAATGCCCCGGTAAAGGCAGTGTTCGCACTGTTTAAAGTCGTCGGTTTTGCGAATGGGCTCGGCTGGGTCCAGGATGCGCAGCACAATTTTACGCACCAATTCTTCCGAAACCTGCACAAAATCCTGCCCCTCGCCGGTCAGAAAGCCCAAATCGGCCGCCAGCAGCCCCTTGTCGAGGTTGCGCATCGAGACGATGGCCGTGTTTTCGGTTTCGCGCTTTTCGGTGCTGGCCAGCATGAGGCGGTAGAGCCAAAGCTGGCGCACCTTGTCGGCGCTGGGAGTGGCTTCGCTCAGCAGGCGGGCGGTGGCTTCGGCCGGTGTGAAGCGGCCCCGGCCGGCGAGGTTGAGGTCGTTGGCTTCGACGAGGCCGGTTTTGTAGTCGACCACGCGCAGGCGGCCGTCGGGCAGCTGGTCCACGCGGTCGGCCTTGCCGAAGATGCGCACCGCCAGCGGGCCCGAGCCGGGCACGTCGACAAATACCGTGGCGGCCAGGTCTTTCTCCAGGCTGAACAGGTGCAACGGCAGGCCCTCGTTGGCTTCGAGGCCTTCGAGGTAGCGCGCGACGAGGCGGGTGGCCACCTGGCCGTACACGTGGTTCAGGCCTTCGTCGGGGCGGGCGTGCTTTTCGGTTTCTTCCTGGCGCAAGGCCTTGCGCACTTCCTCGGGCGCCCGTTGCACCAGGGCCGGGATGTCGGCGGCGGTGATGGGCCGGGCCTGTTGCTCGAAGGGTCGCAGCAGGTTTTCCAGGGCCGCGTGCACCATCGTGCCAAAGCTGCCGGCTTCCAGCGTTTCTTCCACCGCCTCGTTTTCGTGGAAGCGCGCCACTTTCATAAAGTAAAAGCGCAGCGAGCAAGCCAAAAAATCATTGAGGCGCGAGGGGGAAATGTTGCGTTCCAGCACGCCGCGCAGGGCGGCCAGCATCTCGGCGTCCTTTTCGAGGACCAAGTCGCCCAGCTCGCTTTCGGCGCTGAATGAGGAATGAGGAATGAGGAGTGAAGAATTGTCGCCTGAAAATTCTTCATTCCTCATTCTTAATTCTTCATTAAGGGAGGCGGCGCCGACCGTCAAGTCCTCCAGCACCAGCTGCGGGTTTTGCGGCAGCAAGTCGTTCGCCAGCTGCAGCAGAAACCGGCTGCGCTCGCCGCTGCGGATGCCCTCGGCGCCCGGCAGCACGTGCACCAGGTCGATGCGGGCGGCACGCTGCAGCAGGCGCCAGAAGTTGTAGGCCGTGATGGCCTCGGCGTCGGCGTAAGTGGGCAGGTTGAACTCCGTCAGCACGTCGTAAGGAAACAGCGACTGCTGCTTTTTGGGCGCGGGCAGCACGCCCTCGTTGCAGCTCAGGATGATGACGTGGTCGAAATCCAGGGCCCGGGTTTCGAGCAGGCCCATCACCTGCACGTCGGCCAGGGGCTCGCCCGAGAAAGGCAGGCGCGTGCGGCCCATCTGCTCGTACAGAAACCGCCGGAACGAGCGCACCGACAGCCGCTGCTCGCGGCAGTCGAAGGCCGAATCGAGCTGCTTTACCAAGGTGTAAAACAGGTACAGGTACTCGGCTTCGATGCCCGACTGCTGGTCGGAATACACCTGTTTCAGCAAGTCAATCAGCGCCTGGCAGGCGGCGATGATGTCGTCGCAGTTGTCCCAGGTCTTGAACAAGGCCTCGATGAGCGGGTGGTGGCCGCCGAGCTTCAGCAACTCGCTGGCCGGCAGCAGCACGGCGTTGAGGCGCACGATTTCGCGGCACACGTGGTCGAGCACGCCGTGGTGCTGCGCCTGGTCGGGCTGGCGGTCCAGCCACTGCTGGTAGTGGCGCAGAAAAGGGTGCCCCAGCAGCTTGCTCACCGCCAGGTGGTGGTAGCGGGGCACGCCGTAGCCGGTTTCGGCACTGCCCTCCCGGATGCCGGTGAGGTGCACCTCGAACAGCAAATCGACCAGGTTGAACAGCGGCGTGGCCTGGAAGCTCAGGCCCATGGTCACGTTGTAGTCGGGCACCTCGTCGGGCGGCAGGCCGTGCAGCACGGGCAGGAGCAGGGTTTCGTCGGGCAGCACCACGGCCACGGTGGCCTCGGGGTGCCGGCGGCGGGCTTCGGCCACGAGCTGGCCGGCCAGCTTGCCCTGCATGCTGGGGTTGGCCACGCCCAGGAAGCGCACGTGGTGGGGCGTGCCGCGCAGCCACTCCACGCCGCCGCCCATGTCCTCGCGGGGCAGGTTCCAGTCCTGGAAATAGCGGCGCAGGTGCTGCCCGGCCCGGTTGGGCGAGTCGGCGTCGAGGTAGAAGGGGTCGGCGTCGAAGCGCACTTCGGCCCGGCCGGCGCCGAGCAGCAGGCGAATGAGCCGCTCCTCGGCCTTAGACAAGTTGCCCAGGCCCACGAACACGTGGCGGGCCGGCGCGGGCGCGGCGGGGGCCTGCAATTGCTTTTCTAGCTGCTCCACGGCCATGCGGTAGGCCAGGCCGGGGTAGGCGAGGCGCCGGGCCAGCATCCGGCGCTTCAGTTCGCGGTACACTTGCTCCAGCTGGTCCCAGAAGCTGAACGAGCGGGCCGCGGCCTGGCTGCGGGCGGGCAGCGCGGCCAGGTCCCAGCGCTCCAGGGCCTTGGCCTGGCTCAGGTATTCGAACACCTTGCGGGCGGGCGCCAGGTTTTGGTCGAGGGTGGAAAAGTCGCTCAGCAGCAGGCCCGCCCAGCCCACAAACCGGTCGAATTCAAGGTCGGTGTCGATGTTCTTGAGGATGTCGTAGAGCAGCAGCTGCAAGGCAATGGGCTCTTCGACCTGCACCCCGGCCAGCTCCACCATGTAGTCTTCCATGGCGGCCACCCGCGGGGCCCACAGCGGGGCGCCGCCGGGCAGGGCCAGGGCCAGCTCGTTCTTCAAATACACCACCGCCCGGCGCGTGGGCACCACCACCACCAGGTCGGACAGGTCATCGAGCGGTCCGGAGCCGTAGCGGTCCAGCAGGGCGCGGGCCGTGGCGGCCAGAAAGGCCACCGGGGCCGCAGGGGCCGCCGCGGCGGCCGGGGCCGGCCGAAAAGTAGAAGGAGCAGGCATCCCGGTAAAGATACCAGCCCACGCCGCTACCCCGGCCCGGGGCGGCCGGTTTTTGGGCCCAACCTGCGGCGGATGCCGGGCCGTTTAGCGGCAGGTGTCTTCCAGCTCCGGAACGGGGGCATTGCGGGCCGCAAAATCGAGCAGCAGTTCCAGTAGCTCGGCGTGGGTGCGGGGGTGGGGCAGCAGCAGCGCCGCGGCGGTGGGCGGGGGCACGGGGGCCAGCAGGGTGCGCAGCGTGACGGCCTGCGCCGGCCGAAACGCCATGTGCCACCCTTCGAAAAGCCGCTCGGCCCCTTCCGCCTCGCTGATGACGTGGCAGTCGAAGTGGCGCGGGTCGAGCGCAATGTGGTGGTAGTACAGGTCGCGCACCGCCGCACGTTCGCCCTCGAGCACCTGCAGAAACCGGCCGTCGGGCGTGAGCAGCAGCAGCCCCGTGATGCCGCGGGCTTGATTGAACCCGCGCGCCTGTTGCAGCAGCGCCCGCAGCTCCGGGCACTCGAAAGGCACCAAGGCCCGGCTCTGGTATATCAGTTGATGCAGATTCATGAGCAGATGCGCAAGAATGACAGGGGAACGCCGGCGTCCGATGAACGGCTTTGATTCGCGTTGCCCTACGAAGTTTACAAAAAAAATTTAGTATTCCATATATTA
>Ga0123336_10002214_pt1 | contig 17085 bp, 12 predicted proteins | sample SSSSmetaG_FD_96466 | JGI IMG/M metagenome (GOLD analysis project Ga0123336, IMG submission 96466) | Glacier valley bacterial and archeal communities from Borup Fiord, Nunavut, Canada, to study Microbial Dark Matter (Phase II) - ​SSSS metaG | ecosystem: Environmental > Aquatic > Freshwater > Ice... | reverse complement strand
TCTCGGCAGGAGCATCGAGGAAGGCTGGGGCGACGACGAGCTGCTCGAGATCGCAGCGAAGACCCTCCGCGCCTCGATCCCGGCGCGCGCCCGCCTGCGCAAGCTCGCGCGCGGGGGTGACTCTGATGCGACCGGCCGCGGCGCGGCGGTGCTGGCGCTCGGTTTGATCCGCGATCCCGACGACGTCGCGCTCATCGCCGATGCCCTCGCCGACGACGCCGTGGCCGACCGCGCGGAGGCCGCGCTCCGTCTGTTCGGTGACGACGCGGTGGAGCCGCTGCTCGTCGCGGGGCGCACCGGCGCGCCTTCGCTGCGCGGCGCGACGATCTCGATGCTGCCGCAGCTCTCGTCGCGCGTGCCCACCCCGCTGGCGGCGGTGCGCGAGGCGCTCGTCGACCCCTCGTCGGAGGTGGTGGCGCCCGCGCTGAAGAGCCTCGCCATCGTCGGCGGGCCTTCGGACCTCGAGGCGGTGGCGCGGCACGTCACCAGCGCCGATCCCAAGGTCGCGGGCGCGGCCCACGCCGCGCTCCTCGCCATCGCCGCGCGGCACCTCGATGCGGCGCGGGCGGCAGCGGCTGGGATCGATCCCCGCGGTGACGGCGCGCTCACCGCCACCATCGTGCTCGGCGCGCTCGCGCGGGCGAAGGCGACGAAGCCCGAGGACGCGGCGTTCCTCGCCAGCGCGCTCTCCCATCGCGACGCCGCGGTGCGCCGCGGCGCCATCGAAGCGCTGGCGGCGATCGGCGGCGAGGATGCTGCGGTCGCGGTCACGCTCTCGCTCGCCGACGAGGAGCCGGTGGTCGCGAACGCGGCGATCCGCGCGCTCGGCCGACTGGGTCGCAGCGAGCAGCTCGCGCTCCTCGCCGCGACGACGCGCGATCCGATCCGCCTCGGCGCGGTGCTGCGCGCCCTGAAGGACGCCGACCCCGAGCGCGCGTTCGCGGCCGCGCGGCCGCTCTTGCGCTCACGCGAAGCGGCGGTCGCGGCGGCGGCGGTGGAGGTGGTGGGTGGGGTCGCGGTCGAGGCGCGCGTGGATGCGCTCATGGGCGCCGCCGACCACCCCGATCACGAGGTGGCGAAGCTCGCGCTCGCGGCGCTCGCCAACACGGGCGACGAGCGCGCCATCGCGGCGCTCGCGCATGCCCTCGAGCACGACGCCGAGGCGGTCCGCCGCTACGCCGCCGAGCTCCTCGGCCACGAGGGCGGCGTCGACGCCGAGGGCTTGCTGCGGGCGCGGCTCGATCGCGAACGCAGCGCCGAGGTCCGCAACGCGATCATGGCCGCGCTCGCCGCGCGCCGCGATTCCTCGGGCGAGGGCGACGCGTGACCCGCAGGCTCTTCGGAGCAGGCCTCGGCGAGGCCGTCCTCCGCGCCGACGAGTACCGGTTGCTGCGCGACCTCGTCAGCGAGCGCCTCGGCATCTGGTTCGGAACGGAGTCGCGCCTCTCGCTGGAGCGGAGGCTGCGCGAGCGCCTCACGGTGCGCGGCCTGACCTCCTATGGCGACTACTACCAGCTCCTCAAGTACAGCCCGCTCGCGCAGGAGGAGTGGGAAGAGGCCTCGGAGCTCCTCACCACCCACGAGACGTATTTCTACCGCGAGGACTACCAGCTCCGCGCCTTCCGGAACGAGCTCCTCCCCATGCTCGCCGAGCGCGGCAAGCTGCGACGGCGGCTCCACGTCTGGAGCGCGGGCTGCTCCACGGGCGAAGAGGCGTACACCATCGCGATGCTCGTGCTCGAGAGCGGGCTCTTCGAGGGGTGGGAGGTCCGCGTCTTCGGCTCGGATCTCTCGAAGAAATGCATCAGCGCGGCGCGCCGCGGGGTCTACGGGCCGACGTCGTTCCGGACCACCTCGGAGGAGTCGAAGCGCGCCTGGTTCCAGCGCGCGGGCGGGACCGGCGAGTCGTTCGGGGTAGCGCCGGAGGTCCGGGCGCTATGCCATTTCGGACAGATGAACCTCCTCGACGAGGAGCGGACGCACCTCGTGGGCCGCTGCGACGTCATCTTTTGCCGCAACGTCCTCATCTATTTCGACGGCGCGAGCCGGAAGCGGGTCATCGAGATGTTCCACGATCGCCTCGTGGCGGGTGGTGTGCTCTTGCTCGGTCACGCCGAGTCGCTCTTGAATGTCTCGACCGCCTTCGAGCTGTTACACTTGAGCGAGGACCTCGTGTATCGCAAGCCGATGCTCGGCAGTCCTGGAAACCCGTGACGAAACCTCCCATCCGGCTCCTCGTCGTCGACGATTCCGCGTACAACCGCCGGAACATCGCGGACGTGTTCGCGTCGTACCCGGAGGTCGAGGTGGTCGGCAAGGCGGCCGACGGCGAGGAGGCGCTCCGCCTCGCCACGCTTCTCAAGCCCGACGTCATCACGCTCGACCTCGAGATGCCGCGCATGGACGGCTTCACGTTCCTGCGCATCCTGATGTCGCGCCAGGCGACCCCGGTGATCGTGGTGTCCTCCTATTCGCAGAAGGAGAACGTCTTCAAGGCGCTCGAGCTCGGCGCGCTCGACTTCGTCGCCAAGCCGACTGCGCAGATCTCGCCCGACGCGACCGACGTCCGCGACCAGATCCTGGAGAAGGTGCTGCTGGTGCGGCAGCTGCGCACGAACTTCTCGCCCGCGGCGCCGATCTCGCGGCGGCAGCTCAGCGGACACTTCAACGGTGACGGGCGGCAGTCGTTCCCCGATTCGACCGCGATGCGCGCGGCCTCCGCGTACATCGCGCCCAAGCACGTGATCGCCATCGCGAGCTCGACCGGTGGTCCCTCGGCGCTGCTCGAGATCTTCTCCAAGATCCCGCTGACCAGCACGGCAGGCCTCGTCGTGGCGCAGCACATGCCCGACAAGTTCACCCGCACCTTCGCCGAGCGCCTCGACAAGCGCGGCGCCGTGCGGACCAGCGAGGCGGTCGATGGCGATCGCCTCGGCAAGCTCACGGGCTTCGTGTGTCCGGGCCGCCACTGCATGGAGGTCCACCAGAACGGGGTGGAGCTGAAGATCACCGTGGGCGCGCCCAAGGGTGACGATCGCTACGTGCCCAGCGCCGATCGCCTGCTGAAGAGTGTCGCCGCCGCCGCGGGAGCGCGCGCGGTCGGCGTGATCCTCACTGGCATGGGGGACGACGGCGTCGAGGGCGCACGCGCCATTCGCGATGCAGGCGGCCTCGTCATCGCCGAGTCGCAGGAGACCGCCGTCGTGTACGGCATGCCGGGCGCGGCAGTCCGCGCGGGCATCCCGCAGAAGGTGCTCGGCCTGCCCCAGATCGCCGAGCTGCTCGCTACGCTCTAGGGTTGCGGGACGCGGGCGGCCGCTCGTTGACCATCGTCTTGGCCAGCATGCGGAGGTGCGAGGCGTCGAACGGCTTGTCGAAGCGCTCGTTCGTGACGCGGTCGAGGAACTCGCGGGCCGTGATCGTGAACGCACCGCCGGTGATGAACACCATGCGCTCGGCCTGATCGGGGGCCGTTCCGAGGAGCTCGGCGTGCAGGTCCATGCCGGAGAGCTGCGGCATCATCAGATCGCACAGGATCATGTCGAAGAGCTCCCCGCCGCGGATACGGTCGAGCGCCTCCTGCGCGCTGGTGGTCGTGATCACGTCGTGGCGGCGCCCCAGCGCGCGGCGGATGGCGGCGCCGACGGCGGCGTCGTCGTCGATGACCATGACCTTGCCGCTCCGGCCGCGACCCGTCGACACCCGCGGCGTGGCGCGCGCGTCGACCGCGACGTTGGCGGCTCCCGGAAGGATCACGCGGAACGTCGCTCCGAGGCCGACCGTGCTCTCGACGACGATGTCACCGCCCAGACTTTCCACCGTGCCGTGGGAGATCGCGAGGCCGAGGCCGCTGCCCAGGCCCTGCGGCTTCGTCGTGAAGAACGGATCGAAGATCCTCGAGATGTACTCGGGACGGATCCCGCCGCCGCTGTCGCGGATCTCGACGATTGCACGCCCGTCGTCGGTCCAGGTCTTCACGTCGATCGAGTTCTCTTCCGCGTGGCCGTCGGGGATGGCCTGCGCCGCGTTGATGAGCAGGCTGAAGAACACCTGCGTCAGGCGCGCCTCGTCGGCGAGGACCAGAGGCACGGGCCGGTAAACCTTCAGCACGCGCGCCCGATGCCGGATCTCGTTCGATGCGAGGGCGAGCGCCGCCTCGACCACCTGGCTGACGTCGAGCGGCGACCGGCGACCCTCGTCGACGCGCGAGAACACGCGCAGGCAGCGCACGGTGCGGGCGACGCGCTCGGCGCCGACCTTGGCCTCGGCGGCGAGGTCGTCGAGCTCGGTGAACGCCGCTGGCGGCAGCTTGGAGCGATGGACCTCGAGCTGCTCGCGGATGTAGTCGAGGTTCGCGAGCACGTAGGTGAGCGGGTTGTTGATCTCGTGCGCCACGCCCGCGGCGAGCGTTCCCACCGAGGCGAGGCGGTCGGTGGTGGCGACGCGCGCGTTGCGCGAGCGCGCGTCACCGATGTCGTGACCGAGCTCGATGATGGCCGCGGCGCCCTCGAAGTCGACGCGCGCGGCGGTGGTTCGCATGCGAACCACCGAGCCGTCGCGTGCCACCCATCCGACCGGCAATGCTTCGGCACTCGGCTTCTCGGGTGACAGCTCGCGCCACCGCGTGTCGAACACGTCCCGCCCGTCGGCGCACACGAGCGAGGCGATCGAGAGCGCGACCAGCTCCGCGGGATCGCGGTATCCGAGCGCGGTCGAGAAGGCGCGGTTCGCATGCACGACGTGACCGTCGCGATGCAAGCACGCAGCACCTGGCAGGACGTCCACCAGGCTGCGCATCGGGTCGGCCGCCATGCGCGCCATTCTACGTGAGGCTCGCGCGCGATTGGGGTACCCTCTCATCCCCCCTGGGGGGTAGGCGCAGGGCGATGCAAGGGAGCCTGAGTTTTCGCGGAACGAAGCGATTCGAGGTGGATGGTTGCCTGGGGGCAGGCGGCATGGGGGTCGTCCATCGCGCGCGCGATCTCGTGCGCGGCGAGACCGTGGCGCTCAAGACCATGGTTCACCTCGACCCGGAGGCCCTGCTCCGCTTCAAGCGCGAGTTCCGCTCCCTGGCCGACATCAGCCATCCGAACGTGGTCCAGCTGTACGAGCTCTTCAGCGAGCACGATCGGTGGTTCTTCACGATGGAGCTGATCGACGGCGTCGATCTCATGACCTGGGTGCACTCGTCGCTGACGATGCCGCCGCCCGCGCCACTCCTCGGCACGGGGGTCGGTGTCGGTCTGCACCAGACAGTGCTCGCCGGTCCGTCGTACTTCGATTCGCTGAAGCCGGGCCCTGGCGAACCGGGGATGACCTCGATGCACGCGCACGCCCCGGCCTCCGTGAAGCAGTTCGCGATCCGCGACGTCGCGCGCCTCCGTGACGCCTTTCGGCAGCTCGCCGCCGGCCTCGGTGCAATCCACGCGGCAGGCAAGCTCCACCGGGACGTGAAGCCGCCGAACGTGATCGTCACGCGCGAGGGGCGCGTGGTGCTCCTCGACTTCGGGGTCGCGTCCGACTTTGCCGATCGCTCGGGGCACGGCGTCGACGACTCGCTCTCCGGAACGCCGGCCTACATGGCGCCCGAGCAGGCCTCGTTCCTGCGCGCCACGCCCGCCACCGACTGGTATGCGGTGGGCGTCGTCCTCTACGAGGCGCTCACGGGGCGGCTGCCGTTCGACGGCTCGCCGCCCTCGATCCTCTTCGCGAAGCAGCAGGGACCGCCGCTGCCGCCCTCCGCGTATCTCGACGGCGTGCCCGAGGACCTCGCGCATCTGGCCATGGACCTGCTCGTGCCCGAGGCCCGGAAGCGCCCGACCGGTGAGCAGATCGTCGCGCGGCTCGAAGGCGCGCGTACGAGCATCATCACCACGCCGAGCGAGATCTCGTTCGTTGGACGGCGCGAGCAGCTCGAGGCGCTGCGGAGCGCGTTCGCCTCGAGCCGCGAGAAGCTCGTCGTGGTGATGCTCCACGGGCGCTCGGGCATGGGCAAGAGCGCGCTGGCGTCGCGCTTCCTCGGTGAGCTCGCGGCGAAGCAGGACGCGCTCGTGCTGTCGGGCCGCTGCTACGAGCGCGAGACGGTGCCGTTCAAGGCCGTCGACCCCGTCGTCGACGAGCTCCGGCACTGGCTCTCGCGCCTGCCCGAAGGCGATGCCTACGCGCTCCTCCCGCCCGATCTCGATGCGCTCGCCCGCGTGTTCCCCGTGCTCGGCGACCTCGACCGCTCGGGCCGGCCCTCCGACACGCGCGAGATCGACAAGGCGCCGCCGCACGAGCTGCGCCGCCGTGCCTTCGCCGCGCTGCGCGAGCTGCTCACGAACATCTCGCGCGAGTACCGGCTCGTCATGCACATCGACGACCTCCAGTGGTGTGACGCCGACAGCGTCCAGCTGCTCGAGGCGCTCTTCGCGGCGCCCTCGCCGCCCTGGATGCTCACGCTCTCCTACCGCAGCGAGCTCGGACCGAGCTCGGTCCCGCTGGCCGAGCTGCGCGCGGCCGTCGCCCGGCTGGAGGATGCGTGCATCCTGCGCGAGATCGACGTGAGCGAGCTCGCGCCGCTCGAGGCTAGGGAGCTCGCGCGGTCGCTCGTCGACTCGGAGGATCCCGACGTGGTCGCGCTGGTCACCGCCGAGGCCGGCGGCAATCCGCTCTTCCTCGCCGAGCTCGCGCGCTGGGCGAACGAGCATCTCGGCACCGAGCACGATGCGGGCGGGCTCTCGCTCGAGCAGGTCATCCTCGACCGCGTGGCGCGGCTCCCCGAGGACGCCCGCGAGCTGCTCGAGACCCTCAGCGTCGCCGGCGGTCCGCTCACGCACGGGGTCGCGGCGCGCGCCGCGAAGTTCGACTCGACCTTGCGCGCGCCGGCGCTCGCGCTCCGCGTGGCGCGGCTCGTCGTCACGCGCGGCCTCGGTGACGACGACGCCATCGAGACCGCGCACGATCGCATCCGTGAGACCATCGCCCAGAGCCTGGGCGCCGAGCGAACGCGCGCGTGCCACGCCGGGATCGCGCGCGCGCTCGCCGCGGAGCTCCCGTCCTGCGACGCCGACGCGGTCTTCGGGCACTTCCTCGCGGCCGGCGACCTCGACAGCGCGAAGGCCGTGGTCGTCGCCGCGGCCGAGGCGGCGGATCGCGGCCTCGCGTTCATGCGCGCCGTCGCGCTCTATCGCGAGGCGATCCTCCTGCGCGCCGCGCCGCTCGATCTCCTGCATCGGCGCCTCGGCGATGCCTGCGCGAACGCCGAGCACCTGGGCGAGGCGGCGGACGCCTATCTCGCCGGCGCCGCGCACGCCAGGGGAGCGGAGGCCCTCGAGCTGCGGCGCCTCGCGGCCGAGGACTACCTGAAGAGCGGCCGCGAGGTGCGTGGCCTCTCGGTCCTGCGAGCCGTGCTCGACGAGGTGGAGCTCCCGTACCCACGCTCGCCCGAGCGCGCCCTCGCGTCGTTCCTGTGGCACGAAGCGAAGCTGCGCATCTCTCCGCTGCGGCGCCGGCTGCGCGCGCCGCAGAGCGTGGGCGAGGCCGACCTCGCGCGCATCGACGTCGCGTTCTCGGCCTCCACCGGGCTCCTCCTCAGCGATCCGCTGCGCGCCGCAGACTACGCGTCGCGCGGGCTCCTGCTCGCGCGCGAGGCCGGAGAGCCCGTCCGGCTGTGCCGCGCGCTGGCGGTGTCGTCGGGCAACCACGCGAACCGCGGCGAGGGCGGTCGCGCACGGGCCGAGTCGCTGGTGCGTGAATCCGAGCGCATCGCCCAGGCGATCGAGGAGCCGCGCCCGCGCGCGCTCGCGCTCCTCGCGGCCGGCACCGTACATTTTCTCCTGGGCGAATGGCGGAGCGCCCGTGCGGATCTGGAGCGGGCGGATCGGATCCTGCGCGAGAGCTGCCGCGCGGTGCCGTGGGAGCTCGCGAACTCCCAGTGCTGGGTGTGCAACGTGCTGATCCTGAGCGGTGAGCTGCGCGAGGCCGCCCAGCGCATTCCGGCGGCCATGAACGAAGCAAGAGATCGCGAGGACCGCTTCGCGATCAACTATCTCGTGTATCCTGCATGCATTGCGCGGATCGTGGCCGACGACCTCGACGGCGCGCTCGAGATCGCGAGCCTGGGCGCGGCGCGGAACGACTCCGACGTGCTCGACGCCGGGCGCTGGGGCGGCTTCATCTCGGCCTGCTCCATCGACCGCTACCGCGGCGATGGCGCCGCCGCGTGGCGTCGCGCGCTCGCCTTCTCGCCCATGCTCGAACGCTCGATGCTCTGGCGATCGGCGATGGTGCGCGTGTTCTCGGCCTACGAGTGTGGCCTCTCCGCGCTCGCGGCGGCGGCTGCGGGGTACGATCGCCGGCGGGCGCTGCGCGCGGCGGACCGCTGGGCGAAGCGGCTGGCGAAGGAGAAGCTCCGCTACGCGCCGGCGCTGGGCGATCTCCTGCGCGCGGGGGCCTGCGCGGTGCGCGGCGATCGTGCGGGCGCCGGTAGCGCGCTCGATCACGCGATCCCCCGTCTCGATGTCGCGGACCTCGGCTACCTCGCGGCGTGCGCGCGCCATCGCAAGGGCGAGCTCACGGGGGGCGGCTACGGACGGGAGCTCCTGGCGCAGAGCACGGCGTTCTTCGGCAAGCAGGGCATCGTCCGCGTGGACCGCTGCCTCTCGATGAGCGCCCCGGGCTTCTAGCGCTACGGCGAGGCGAGAGATTGCGAGCTCACGGGGTGCGGTGCGAGAGCCATTCCAGGGCGGTGAGGCCGGGGACGAAGAAGTAGCCGCCGCCTCGCATCGACACGAACGTCGCCAGGTTCGAGAGGCGGCGCCGCGCCGGATCGGCGGGGATCGAGAAGTGCTGGCCCTCCTTCGGGACGTGGCCGATCAGCGGATCGCGCTCGTCGTAGAGGCCGCCGAACTTCGGGTTGTTCACCCACGTCTGCTGCACGAACTCGAACTGGCGCCGGAAGCTCGCGTTCAGAGCCAGGAACACGAGCCCCCGCTCCGCGCCCTGCGGCTGCGAGGCTGCGACCGGCGTGAGCGGCGCGCGCGGACCGTACGGCCGCCCCCGGCGGAGGAGTCGATGACGGCCCACCGCGACCGCCGACTCCTACGGCGTGGGCATGAGCATGTCGCGCGGGTTGGCCCGCCGGATGTGCGCGCCGAGCGGGCACTTCTTGCCCTCGGGATCCTCGTCGAAGAACGCGAAGTCGTCATCGGCACCGGAGAGCCCGGGGTCACGCTCCGGATATTTCACGAGCGGCGCGCCGCTCGGCCAGCGACCGACGATGCTCGCCGCGAGCTTGGTCGCGGCGCGGGGATCCCCGGGCGGCTCCGCGCGGTCGAGCATGCACTGCCAGAAGCCGGCCGTGTCTTGCCGGAGCTTGCGGTAGACGAGGTACGAGCCGTTGCGTCCGATGTCGAAGCCAGCCTCACCGCGCGGTGAGGGCGGCAGCTCCTCGTAGGCGTTCGGGTAGCCGAGGATGAACTCGCCGGCCGGCACCTCGACCTCGTGCGACTTGCGCGAGCGCGGGCTGCCCAGCACGTGCGGCTGGGCGATGCCGTCGCGGAAGCCGAACGGCTCGCGCAGCGGTTGATGAAGCTCCGTGACGTCCTCGTGCACGACGCGCCCGCCGTAGCTCTCGATGCGGGTCACGAGACGCTGGCGCGCAATCGCCATCTCCTCCGGGCTCTTCGCGAAGAGCAGGAGGAGCGCGTGCACGGGTGTCTGGTGGGGCGCGCCGAACTCCCACGTGGTGGGGTCGTCCTCGAGCACGTGCGCGCGCACGGGGTTGCCCATGCCCTGCTGGAGCTCGCGCGGGAACGACTTCATCTCCGCGGCGCTCAGCCCGAGGCGCGCGAGCCCCTCGTTCGTGAAGGCGACGTGCACGCGCTCGTCGTGGTGGTGCGTGGCGCGCCGCGCGCCGTGCACCTCGTGCCGGACCTCGGCGAGCCAGTGGTTCGGCCGCGCGCCCTCGTCGAACGTGAGGCAGAGGTACCGCGCGTGCCGCAGCGAGGCGTACGCGTAGAGCACGATGCCCTGGATGTCGTGGAGCTCGAGGGCGCTCATGGTGCTCTCAAAGGCGCGCGAGCCAGGCGTTCGCCTGCTCCTCGCTCATGGTGCCGATCGCCCCCTCGCGGACCTTCGCGTTGCGCAGCACGTCGAGCACGGTGAGCTCGGGATAGCCGCTGTACCAGATCTGGTTCTCGACCTGGCAGGTGCGGACCCACTGCTTGAACTCCGACTCCCGGGACGCACCGCCGAGCAGCAGCGCGAGCGTGCGCGGGAACCACTTCGTGTTCGACCAGACCGCGGAGAGATACATGTGCGCTTTGTCGACGAAGTCGCCGAGGTACGCCTCCCAGCTGCCGTCGTAGTTGCTGAAGAAGAGCAGCGTGCCGTCCCCGAGATCGATCCATCGCGCGAAGTGGATGCTGGAGATGCCGCCGAGCGTCCCTTCGTAGGCGATGGTCTGCCGCGCCTGCTCGACGAGCCAGAGCACGATGGGGAGCGTGACGTGCCGCAGCGGATGCTTGCGGATCGCGACATAGTGCGTGAGGCCGTTCTGGCCGATCGCGTCCTCCTTCGCGCCGATGCGCGCGAGGCGCTGGTCGTCCTCCTTCACGAGCTCTTGCGGATTCTCGTGTCGCTGCTCCCAGAGCTCGACGAGCGCGGCGAACGGCAGGAGCACGACGCCCAGGACGACCACGAGCGATCCGAGGCCGACGTACATGTAGAGGCGCGCCCACGGCTGTGGAGGGAACCCGCGGTCGACGGGCTCGGTGGAGAGCGGCTCCTTCGCGAGCGAGGCGAGCAGGCGCGCCCGCACATCCACGGCGGTGCTGCCTTGCACGCGGCCGGCCGCGGCCTCCTCGTCGAGCAGCTCCTCGAGCCGCAGGCGGACCTGACAGTCGTTCTGGATCTGCGCCACCGAGAGCCCGGGATGCCCGAGGTAGAAGCTCGAGGCCCGGCGCGCGTGCGCGGCCGCGAACGCGCCGAGCCGGCCCTTCTCGTAGCCCTCCCAGCTCCCGAAGAGGTCGTCCTCGAAGCGCGCGAGAACCTTCGCCACCTCGGTGAGGTGCGCCTCCTGCTCGCCGTCGTGGTTGCTCTCGAAGACGAGCCGCAGCACGCCGCCGGCATCGCCGGGGGTGTTCTCGATCAGCACGAAGCGCCCGAAATGCAGGGACTTCACGCTGCCGAGCGCCTTCACCACCTCGCGCTCCACGAGCTCGAGCCGCGCCGCGAGGCCGGCGCGCGCCTCCGCGCGGACCGGCGCGACGATGGTCAGGGCGTGCTGGCGTATGGGCACGAAATGAATATCTTCGGGTTCGCATGCAGAATGCAACCGCCCTGGGGGGGGAGACGGCGCTGCAACGTCACGTGGCGTTCTTCGACCCGGAACGAACGGGAGAAGTGACCATTGCGCAGACCTGGGCAGGTCTGGCATCGCTGGGCATCCCCGCGCACTGGCGCGTGCTGCTCACGCCGATCATCAACGGCTTCCTCGGCTACCTCACGCAGGGCAAGCTGTCGTTTCGCATTGCCGTCGCGAAGATCAACGAGGGCAAGCACCCGTTCGACAGCGGCTCCTACGGCGACGACGGCGAGATCGACGAGCCCGCGCTGGCGACGCTCTCCGCCGCGGCCACCATGGGCTCGCTCACCGCCAGGGAGATGCGCGCGCTGATCCTCCAGCGTGGCAACCGCCGACCGCAGATGGGCAAGCTCGCGGGCTCTCTGGGCAGCTGGTTCTCGGGCAAGGAGGTGCGCCTGTTCTTCTGCATCGCCGCCGACACCACGAAGAAGGAGGACGGCAAGGACGTCCCCGCGGTGACCCCGCGCACGCTGCGCCGCCTCTACGACGGCTCGCTCTTCCACACGCTGGCGCGCCGCCGGCGGATGGTCAGCCGCGGAACGACACGGGGGTGATGCCGAAGCGCTTCATCCAGCGGTGAATCTGCATGCGCGTCTTGCCCATGGTGCGCGCCACCTCGCTCACGTTGCCCTTGGTGCGTGCGAGCTCCGCGGAGAGCTCGGTGCGGATCCGCTCCTCGTCGCCGCTGAGCGCCCGCGCGGCTTGCGAGGCGGGCGCGGTCGGCGGCCCGGACGTCGGCGTCGGCGCGGAAGGAGGGCTCGGCGAGCTGGCGCGGGACGTCTTCAACGCATCGCCGACGTGCTCGATGCGCAGCAGATCCTCGCTGGACGTGACGATCGCCACCGACAGCACGTGCTCCAGCTCGCGCACGTTCAGCGGCCAGTGATGCATGACGAGCGCGGTCACGAGGTCCGGCGAGAGGCGCAGCTTCGGCGCGCGCTCTGCGGCGAGGCGGGGCAGGAGGTCGGCGACGAGCAGGCCGAGATCGGCGCGCCGGTCGCGCAGCGGGGTGAGGCGGTGCACGTACGCCGCGATGCGCGCGTAGAGGTCGGGACGGAACGTCGGCGACTGCTCGATCGGCTTGAGCGTCGCCGCGATCACGCGCAGATCGATGGGCACGGGCTTGGTCGCCCCGAGGGGCAGGACCTCCTTCTCCTGGAGGACGCGCAGGAGCGTGGCCTGCGCTGCGACCGGCAGCTCGCCGATCTCGTCGAGGAAGAGCGTACCCCCCGAGGAAGCGCGTACGAGCCCCGGCTCGTCGCGATTCGCTCCGGAGAACGCGCCGCGCACGTAGCCGAACAGCTGGCTCTCCACGAGCGTGGGCGCGAGCGCTCCGCAGTTGATGGCGACGAAGGGCCCGGTGCGCGCGGAGACGTCGTGCACGGTGCGCGCCAGCACCTCCTTGCCGACGCCGCTCTCGCCGAGCAGCAGCATCGGCAGCTTCGCCATCGCGATGCGGACGAGCCGCGGCATCTGCTGCTCGACCACCGGCACGAGCGTGCCGATCCCGCGCGGCCGCGACGTGAGCGACGCCGCATCGATGAACGGCTGCGTGTTCGCCGGGACCTCCTCGTCGGGATGCACGAGAAAGCAGGTGGCGCCGAGCGTCACGACCGAGGCCTGCTCGATGGCAGCGCTCTCGACGCGCAGGCCCTGGAGAAACGACCCGTTCGTCGATCCGAGGTCCTCGAGGAGCCAGCCATCCTCCTCGAACACGAGTCGCGCATGCCGGCTCGACATGCGGGGATCGGGCACCTCGAGCGTCGCGATCCCGCCCTCGCCGAGCTTCCAGCTGCGCGTGGCTCCGCGTCCGATCCGGACCTCGTTCACCCCGCCGAGCGAGGCGCGGAGACCGCCGGCGAGGACGCGCTCGCCCTCGAGCACGAGGTAGAGGACCGGTGCCGTGTCGGGCTTCGCGGGCGCGGCGAGATCGTCACGGTGCGTGTTCGTGAGCGTGTGTTCCATCGCGCGACGAGCCGTGGAGCCTAGCGCCAAATGCCGGTAAAAAGGGGGTGTATCGCGATACATGCGCGATACACCCGACCGATACAGGGGCCGGCGGATACGCCCTCCGAACGGGTGACGACCGCGCGATCCGCGCGGCATCTGTCGGGTCGGGAGGCGCCGGGCCGTCCGGCACGCTTCGCGCAGCATGCTCCTTCATGATGAACGACGAAGACAACCGCCTGGCCGCCGCCTCGTTCGACCTCAGCGAGGAGGCCTGGTTCGCCCGGCCCGAGCGCACGACGCGCGCCTCGCAGCGCCCGACCCTGCCCGCTCCCGCGGTGGAGGGACCCATCGATTCCGCGATCGACGGCTGGTTCTTCGACGTCGCGACGTGGAGCGCTAGCGGGGATCCCACTGGATGAGGAAGCGACACGCCGCGAGCCGCGGATCGGAGCCCGGTGCCGCCGGTGCCGGTGCCGCCGCCTGCTCGCCGGCCCGGACCGCGCGGATCTTCGTCGAGGACGGCCGCCTGAGGCGCGCCGCCGACATCCGCGAGTCGAGCACGCACGAGGTCCGCCGCACGAGCACGTTCTTGCAGCCCATGTGCTCGTGGAACACGGTCAGCGACGAGAGCGAGAGCTCGCAGAGCAGCGGGTGGTGGCCCTCCCAGTCCGTGACCACCTGCTCGGAGTGACACTCGTCGCGCATCTCGGCGGTGACGCTGCCGGTGTTGTAATACTGGTTCCAGATCTTTTGCGCGTACCGCGCGTGCCGCTCGGGCGTCACGAGCGTCTGGAAGAGGACGCGATAGACGCCGGTGAGCGTCGAGCCGAGCGCGTGGTGGATGCCGTCACGCAGGAGCACCGCGCGCTCGTCGTGATCGAGCCCGAGCGTGATGGTCTCGAGCACTCCCGTCGCTACGGTCACCGGATACCAGGTGCTCGCCAGGAGCCCGAAGTTGTCGCGCTGGGGATCGAGATGGACCTGCAGCTCGACAGGCAACGAGCGGTAGGCCCGGAGCGCCGCCTCGCGACCGCGGGTCTTCTCGTACCATTTCACGAACTCCATCACGACCAGCCCCTTGATCGCGGGAGTCTTCCCCGAACGACTCGAGCTGGGTGCAGGCAGTTCACGCACGACCCCGCCATTATTGCAGCCGCAGCCCGCGAGCGACACGGCGAAACCTGCTACGCTCGCGCGCGATGACAGCACGTGCAGACTCCGAGCTCACCGAGCTGCTCGAGCTCGGCGATCGCATCCTCGCCATGGCCACCAAAGGCGGCGTCACCGTCGCCGAATGCATGCTCCGCTCCGGCGCCGAGCTGTCGGCGCGCGTCCGCCTCGAGAAGCCCGAGCTCGTGGAGGAGGCCGCGCATCGCTCGGCCGGCCTGCGCGTCATGAAGGGCAAGCAGGTCGCGACCACGTCGACCAGCGATCTGACCGAGGGCGGCATCGCGCGGTTCGTGGCCGATGCGATCGAGCTGGTCGAGCTCTCGCAGGAGGACCCCTTCGCCGGGCCCGCCGACCCCTCGCTCCTCGTGGACGCGAGCCAGGCGCCCGACCTCGATCTGTTCGACCCCAAGGGCGGCAGCGTCGATGCCGCGCAGGCCATCGCCATCGGCAAGATCGCCGAGAAGGCGGCCCGCGACTTCGACCCCCGCATCTCGAACAGCGAGGGGGCGACCTTCAGCCGGACCGCCGGCGGCGTCGCGCTGGTGCTCTCCAACGGCTTCCGTGGCGCCTACAAGGGCTCGTACCAGTCGCTCAGCGTCGTCCCGCTCGCCGAGGACGACGGCGGCAAGAAGCGCCGCGGCTACCACTGGACCGCGAAGCGCTTCCTCGAGGAGCTCGAGGATCCGAAGAAGGTCGGTGAGGAGGCCGCGCGCCGCACGCTCCGCAAGCTCGGCGCGAAGTCGATCACGACCTGCGAGGTCCCGGTCGTCTTCGACCCCGACGCGGCGCGATCGATCCTCGGCATGCTCGCGGGCTGCATCATGGGCAGCTCGATCTGGCGTAAATCCAGCTACCTCGCGGAGCGCGAGGGCACCGAGGTGGCGAGCTCGCTCGTCACCGTCGTCGATGACCCGCTGCTCCCGCGCGCGCCCGGCTCGCGCCCGTACGATGGCGAAGGCCTCGCCAGCCGCAAGAACATGGTCGTGGAGAAAGGTGTACTCCGCACGTTCCTCTGCGACAGCTACTCGGGGCGCAAGCTCTCGCGGCCCAGCACCGGCAACGCGTCGCGCGGCGGCTCCGCCGGCGTCTCGTGCAGCACCACGAACTTCATCCTCCAGCCCGGCACCGACTCGAACGCCGCGATCGTGAAGGGTACGAAGCAGGGCCTCTACGTCACCGAGATGATGGGCTTCGGCTTCAACGCCGTGACCGGCGACTTCTCGCGCGGCGCTTCGGGCTTCTGGATCGAGAACGGCGAGCTCGCCTACCCCGTGAGCGAGGTCACGATCTCGCTCAATGTCGACGAGCTCTGGAAGCGCATCGACGCGGTCGGCTCCGACCTCGATCTCCGCACGGCGACTGCCGCGCCCACCATCCGCGTGGCGAAGATGACGGTCGCTGGCGCCGGCGGCGCCGCCGAAGGCTGAGGCCGCGGCTCCGCGCGATCAGCGAACGCGCTCGCACGTCGTGAGCTCACCGGAGGTGCTGGTGTCCGTGCACCACAGCACCTCGAACGGCTTGCCGTCCTCGCCGCTGAGGACCAAGCCGGTGTGCAGCGAGCCGCCTTGCAAGCGGAGCTCACCGGCGCTGCTCACCCACGAGTCGACCGCGGCGTCCGCGTTCGTGTCGGCCGCGCCGCCCACCGCGAGCTGCGCGGGCGAGGGCAGCGCGTCGACGGTGGCGTAGCCGAGCGCGTCGACGGGGATCGTCCCGGTGGCGGTGCCCGCCTTGCGGGGCTCGACCCGCGGGGCGAGCGTGATGGTCTGGCCCGAGGCGGCGCGCACCGCGAGGGGAGCGGAGGTGGGCGCGGCCGCTGTTCCGAACGCCGCGTTGATCATGCGCACGCGCGCCTTGCTGGCGACGGTGGTGCGGTCGTCGACGAAGGCGACGAGCGCGCGATCGGCGACGCCGGCGTCGGGCGCAGTCAGCCCGACGATCGCGACCGTCGCCAGCTTGCCGGGATCGAGCGTGACGTCGGCCATGAAGAACGGGCTCGCGCACGAGGTCGAGCCGGGGGCCACGAGCGCGATGGTGAGCGGTCCCGTGGCGCCGAGCGTGAGGTAGCGCGAGACCGAGCGATAGCTCACGGCGCTGGCGCCGTCGCCGCCGCCGTCGCCGCCGTCGGCGGTCGCGTCGCCTCGCGGCCCGCTGTCGTCCGTGCCGGCCTCGGCGCCGCCGTCACGCTTCGGATCGCCGATCCCGCCGCCCAGCACGGGGCCCTCGAACGACGTGCCCTTGGCAGCGCGGTAGCAGAAGTCGACCGGGCCGAGATCGGCCGCGACGTGGGCCAGCCGCATGGTGGTGGCCGGCGTATCGGCATCGCTCCTGCCGACCCCCGCCTCGGGCAGCGTGCCGCCCCCGCCGTCCCCGCCGGTGCTCGCGCCGCCGCCCCCGCCGCCGCTCTCCCCGCAGGCGAGGGTTCCAGCGCCCGCCGAGATCAGCGCGCACGAGAGGACCAGGACGCGAATGCGATGGGACGAAGGCAAGACCCCTATGGTAGCGCGGGCGCTTGCTTCGGTCGCGCCCTTCGGCGAAGGTCACCCCGTGACCCCGGACGAGATCAAGGCGCTACGGAAGGACCTGAGCTGCACGGCCAAGGAGCTCGCGAGCGCGCTCGG
>Ga0123336_10002211_pt1 | contig 17091 bp, 20 predicted proteins | sample SSSSmetaG_FD_96466 | JGI IMG/M metagenome (GOLD analysis project Ga0123336, IMG submission 96466) | Glacier valley bacterial and archeal communities from Borup Fiord, Nunavut, Canada, to study Microbial Dark Matter (Phase II) - ​SSSS metaG | ecosystem: Environmental > Aquatic > Freshwater > Ice... | reverse complement strand
GGCCTGCAATACGCCGAGGCCCGAGCCCTTCTTGAGGAAGATGTCGACAATGCCCAGCTGGCAATCGTTGCCCGGTTGGCGCAGCCAGTCGACTGCCGTGGCCTCGTCTTCAGCGAAGCCGACTACTGTCACCGGAACCAGCTCTTCGAGTGTGGCAACCAGATTCTCACGGATCACGGCACTATCTTCGACGATGTAGGTTCTGAGGGTGGCCATCAACTGCTCGAGCGTGTCGCTTCGGGGAAAGTGCTGAGTACACTGCATGCCGAGCGAGGATGAGTCACTTCTACGCTGCAGGGTAGCAGCATCGAACGGGCACCGCTGTAGGAGTTGTCCTACCAGACCGGGCAACGTGCCGTGAATCACGCTGCGTAGGAAGCGAACTACGCAGCATCGCGCCGCCGTCTTGCGGTGCATTTTCGGCCGTCACTTCAGACTTCAGGCGTCGCCACTCTCTCGCCGTGGAGCAGCCATGTCCAACGCCCATACCTTGATCATCGCCCTGTTGCTGCTGCCTGCCATCGCGGCGGCCTGGGTTACCTGGCGCGAGGTGCGCGAGGTCGAAACGGAACTGTCCGAATTCGAGGGGTTCGAGGGCATGCACTTCGACAATTGAGTTCGATGCGCGGTCTCGTCGCCAGACCCGCCCCGCCGATTGGCAACCCGTGCCGGCTGGGCGAACATCGGCGTCCAACTCACCCTCCATCGGCAGCGCCATGATCCACCCTCTTTTCCGTCTCTTCGCGACCCACCCCGAACTCGTAGGCGAGCACGCGCTGGCGTACGCGGCGCTGCTCGGCGACGATGTCGCCAAGACCTCCGCAGCGCTCAAGCGGCGCGCCGTGTTCCTGGTGGCGACCGTGCTGCTGGGCTTTGTCGGCCTGTTGCTCGGCGGTGTCGCGTTGATGCTGTGGGCCGCGACGCCACCGGCGGCCATCCACTCGATGTGGGTGCTGGCCGCTACGCCAGCAGTGCCTCTGCTGCTGGCCCTGATGTGCTGGGCCGCAGGCCGGCCGTCGGCCGAGCCGCCGTTCGACAACCTGAAGCAGCAAATCGCCGCAGACATGCAGATGCTGCGCGACGTGGGTGCCGCGTGATGGCCACCACTCACGCGCCGCAAGACGCCGCTCAGGGCATCGGGCAAGCCGCTTCGGCCCAGACCCAGCTCGAGGCCCCCATCGGGGCCACACTGACACCGTTACAGCGGCTGGCGCGCTCACGTGAGCGGATGCGGAAGGTGCTCGCACCGCCGCCGCGCCCTGCAGCCGACGCCGCGGCCGGCGGCAGCGGCAAGTCATGGGAGCAGCGCCTGCGCGACATCCCCGGCATGGCCACGGTGATCGATGTGGTGAAGGTCTGGTGGCAGCAGCACCCGTTGCACGCCGTCGGCATCGTCGCCGGTGAAGTGGGCCGCACCACGTTGCGCCCGATCGCCAGACGCCACCCGTTCGCGCTGGTCGGCGTGGCCTTGCTTGCCGGCGTTGTGCTGGCTTGGGCCAGGCCGTGGCGCTGGGCTCTGCGTTCGGCCCTTTTCGCAGGGTTGGTACCGCAGGTGGCTTCGAGGGTCGTCGCGAGCATGCCCATCGAGTCGTGGTTGATGATGCTCGGCACACTGTTCACCAGCGCGCAGGCGAGCCCCCAGAGTGCAGAAGCTGGTCCAGGTGCCGACTCCACCGCCGGCACGGCCGCCGCCGAACCCTGAGCAGTTCGCGGCCGTGCGCAGGGTTGCGGCGCCGTCCTACAGGCGCAAGCGCGGCGCTCCGATGGTCTGCCAGAAGGCCGCTTCCTAAAGTCGGTGCATCGACAACCGGTGCACCGAACCACCCGCCAGGGCGGTGCCCACAGGAGCTCTCATGGCCGACAAGATGGAATCAAACAAGGTGACCCCGCTGCCACGCACAGACAGTGCCAAGCTGAAGCTCGACGAAGCCGCGCTGACCGCAGCGAAGGGCTCGCTCGACCAAGGCGCCGTAACGCCGAGCTACGGCCCGTGGCGGGAAGACATCATTGCGTTGCTGAACGACGCACTGGCCACGGAGCTGGTGTGTGTGTTGCGCTACAAGCGCCACCACTTCACGGCCAAGGGCCTGGCGTCACCGAAGATCGCCGAAGAGTTCATGGTCCACGCCCAGGAAGAAACGGCCCATGCAGACTTGCTGGCCGAACGCATCGTGCAGCTGGGTGGCGAGCCTGATTTTTCGCCCGACACGCTGCTGTCTCGCAGCCACGCCGACTACAACGATTCGAGCGAACTGAAGGCGATGATTCGCGCCAACCTGGTCGCAGAACGCGTGGCCATCGAGGCCTACAGCCAGATGATCGGGCTGATCGGCGACAAGGACTCCACCACGCGCCGGATGCTTGAACACATCTTGAGCCAGGAGCAGGAACACGCCGAAGAACTGAGCGACTGGATGACGGCCTGAACCGCCGCCAGATACGCACCCATTCACCCGCAGAAGACAACTTTCAAACCCCAAGGAGAACCACCATGTCGAACCGCAACTACATCGCCGCCACCCTCACCATGATCGTCATCGCCACAGCGTCGGGTTGTGCCGTGACGCGCGGTCAGGAAACCGTCGGCGCCTATGTCGATGACGCCGCCATCACCACGTCGCTCAAGGCGCGCTTCATCGACAACGCAGACGTCGACGCCAGCAGCATCAAGGTGGAAACGCTGAATGGCACCGTCATGCTCTCGGGCTTTGCGAAGAATGCGACCGAGAAGACAACCGCCGAGCAGATCGCCATGAAGGTCAAGGGCGTGAAGAACGTCAAAAACGAAATCGCCATCCGCCCTTGAGCGGGTGGGCCAACTTCCTGCAAGGAGAGCAACATGAACTGGGACCGAATCGAAGGCAACTGGAAGCAGTTGACGGGCAAGACCAAGGAGCAATGGGGCAAGCTGACCGACGATGACATCGACGTCATCGCTGGCAAGCGGGACCAGCTCGCCGGTAAGATCCAGGAGCGCTACGGCGTGGCCAAGGACGAAGCCGACAAGCAGATCACCAAGTGGGAAGCTGCTGCCGACGATTCCTGGTTCAAGGCGCACAAACACCGCGTCTGATTGCACCCGAAAGGTCGCTTGCGAACAACGCTTGCGGCCTTGCCATTTCGAGCGCCCCGCCGTCTGAACAAGACAGCGGGGCGCTTTGACGATGACCTTCCCCAGGGCCCCGCACAAGCGCACCATGAATGCCGCCACTACCCAAGAACGCGACGCGACTCCGAATTCGCTGGCCGCGCCGGCGATGCCGACCTCGGGCGCGGCATTGCGCCTGCTGGCCATCCTGGCCGTGATCGTGGCCATGTGGTGGGGCCGCAGCTTCCTGATACCGGTGACGGCCGGCCTGATCCTAGCGGTACTGGTGACGCCGCTGACCGGGTGGCTCACGCAGATCGTGCGCAACCGCGCGGCAGCCGCAGTGCTGAGCATGCTGCTGGTGCTGGCGGTGATCGGGCTGGCCGCAGCCGGTTTCGGCACGCAGTTGGGGCGTGTGGTCGACCGCGCGCCAGACATGATCAGCCTGGTCGCGCAGCAGCTCTCGCAAACCGAGCCCGGCGCTGATTCCGTGCTGGCGCGCGCCCGCCAGGCGTTCGGCGAACTCGACCGCGCTGCCGAGCGAATCGGCGGCGTGCGCCGTGCCGCACCGCCGCCCGGGCGGCGCGCTGCGGCGGCCGCTGCCGCAGCAGCCGCCAGCGCGGTTCCCACGCCGGCCCCGGTCGACACAGCTCAGAGCGCCACGGTGGCGCTGCGCGAAACTGCCGTCACCAGTTCGGGTGCACTGTTCCACTTCCTCGGTGACCTGACACTGGTGATATTCATCGCATTCTTCGCGCTTGCGGGCAGCACGCCATTGGCCGCGCGCTTCCTCGACCTGTGGGCCGACGACCGGCCACGCCAGGTGCGTGCAGCAAGTGCCCTGCACGAAGGCGCGCGGCAGATCCACCTCTATGGCGGTGTGCTGCTCGTGACCAACACGATCGTGGGCCTGTTGATCTGGGGCGCATTCTCGGCGGCAGGCTTGCCCGACGCAGCCGGCTGGGGCATGGCCGCCGGCGTGCTGCACGTGGTGCCCTACCTGGGCATGGCGGTGCTGACCGCAATGGGCACGGCCGAAACCTACTTGGCCCACGGCAGCGTGGTCACAGCCCTCGGGATGGCCGCGTTCATCGTGCTGCTGTCAACCGTCGTTGGCACCGTGGTGACTTCCATCCTGCAAGGGCGCGCAGCACGCATGAACCCGACAGCGGTGTTCATCGGCGTGGTGTTCTGGGGTGTGTTGTGGGGCGTCTGGGGGCTGCTGCTCGGGCCTGCGCTGGTGGTGCTGACGAAGGTGGCGGCCGAGCACACCAGCGTGGGTCGACGCTTCGCTGGTTTGATGGCCGCCTGATGTTCGAAGCCGCCCGGCGCACGCCGCGCTGGCTGTGGGCCGGCCTGATGCGCTACCTCGACGCCGGCGGCATGCAAAAGGGCGCCGCTGTGGCCTTCTATGCCGCGTTCTCGATCGCCCCGCTGCTGGTCATGATCGCCGGCGTCATGGTCTGGTTGTTGGGCAACGACGCTGCCCAAGCCGCACTGCTCGACGCGCTCAACCGCCTGATCGGCCCGCGCGAGACCAGCACGCTGGCCGAGTTGCTCGCCCTGCGCAGCAAGGCCGTCGGCAGCCCGGACCAGGCCATCGTGGGCTCGTGGATCGCGCTCGGCACCACGGTCGTGGGCGCCACCGGTGTGTTCATCGAATTGCGCGGCGCATTGCAGGCCATGCTCGGCGAACAGGACGGCGCATTCAGCTGGTGGCAGCTCGTGCGTGTGCGGCTGCTGGCCATCGGCGTGGTGCTGGGTTGCGGTTTCCTGTTATCGGTGGCAATGCTGACGCAGGCGCTCTCACTCGTGGCCCTGCGCTGGCTCACCACGCAGTGGCCGGTGCTGGCGCCGCTGCTGCTGGTGGCCGAGTCGGCCTGGTCGTGGCTGGTGATCAGCCTGCTGTTTGCGCTGATGTACCGCGGCCTGCCCACCACCAACCTGCCGATGCGCCACGCGCTCGCCGGTGCCGCTGTCGCGGGCGCGCTGTTCATGGTGGGGCGGTACGGCATCAGCCTGTATGTCGCCACCACCGCCAGCCAGTCGGCCCTGGGCGCGGCCAGCTCGTTCGCGGCACTGCTGGTGTGGGTCTACTGGTCGAGCCAGATCTTCCTGCTCGGTGCGGCGCTGGCGGTGGAGATCGGGCAGCGCGACGCGTTGGTGCCACGTGCGGCAGGCGACGCTCAGGCGGCATGAAGGCGCAGCTTCAGATCAACGGCCGAGACGCTGGCTTGCCATCACCGTACAAGTCGGCCAGCCGGGCCAGCGCCTTGATGTCGAGCAGGTAGAGCCGCCCACCTTCGATGCGGTGCAGGCCCCGCGCCTCGAGCTTGCGCAGCGTCTTGTTGGCGTGCACCCGCGACAAGCCCAGGCCGTCGGCAATGTGCTGCTGCGTCAGCGGGAACGGCACGCCCTGCGCACCGCCTTCGGGCAACATGGCGGCAGCGCGCTTGAACAGCAGGATCAGCAGGGTCGCGATGCGTTCTTCGGCGCTGCGCCGGCCGACCGACAGCAAGGTGTCGTCAACCAGCGACTCTTCGTGCGCAGTGAGCCAGGTGATGTCAAAACCCAGGCTGGGCTCGGAGCGGTGCAGTTGCCACAGCGCGTCGCGCTTGAAGACGCACAGCACGGTGTCGGTCAAGGCCTGCACCCCGTGGGCGGCCGAATCACCCATCTTCTGCTGCACGCCGATGAAGTCGCCAGGCAGCAGGAAGTTGAGGATCTGCCGGCGGCCGTCGCTGAGCGTCTTGTAGCGAAACGCCCAGCCGCTGAGCAAGGTGTAGAGCGGCGCGTCGGACTGGCCTTCATGGATGATGTCTTGCTCGGGAGGCACGGCGATCTCACCGCGCTTGATCGCCTGAATGAACCCCAGTTCAGACTCGGTGTGGCTCGTGAACAGCGGCAACGCGCGCAGTGGGCAGCTCTTGCAATTGGTGCCGTTCATCGGTGGCGTGCCTCGCTGAGATGTGGGCCACCCAGGGCGACGGCCTGTGTCATGCGACACACGCGGGTGCTGCGCTGCCAACTACATTCTGTGGCGTCTTCCACCCTGCTCGAGTGCCTGGTTCGCCTGAATGGTTCATACCCTGCCCGATCCTGAATTCGTCTGTCTGTATGTTAGCCAGCTGACGCCTGTTTGCGACTTCGTGGATGCACAACACATCATCCAGGATGCCCGCCAGCGCCACACCGGCCTGGGCCTTCGGGGTGCGCTGGTTTTCGATGGGGAACGGTTCGCGCAACTCATCGTCGGGCGGCAGGATTTGCTCGACACGGCCTGCACCGTCATCGAAGGCGATGCGCGCATGACCGGGTTGCGCTTGCTGCACCGGTGCACCGACACCCCCAAGCTGATGCCGCGCTGGACCAGCGGTTACTGCGGCCACCTCGACCTCGACCTGGTGGTGAACGCTGGCGGCGGCGCGGCAGTTCAAGCCTTCCTCCGCCTGCTTGAAGGCGCAGTGATGGACTGAGAGAAGCTGCGCGCCGATCGGGTCGGCGCTGTCCTACCCGGCGCCGCACCCACTCCCACACCACGATGAGTTGCGGGCCGCTCGCGCCGACAGCGCCACGGTTTTATCTTCGACGTTCAGCTATGCCGCGCTGCGCGGCTGCCCATCAACTTCACGGAGAGTTCACCATGACGCAAGACGCAGACACCAGCAAGGTTCAAGGCGAAGGCGACTACGACGCCGCACGCCGCTACGACAAGGCCGCGCATGAGTTCGCCGAGTCCGGCAAGGTCGAGGAAGCCGCCCGCGCGGCCCGCCCCAAAACGCCCGAAGAAGCGGAAGAGTTGAGCCGCGCCGAACGCGCTGGCAAGGCACATTCGAAGGGCGAAGATCCGGAATTTGGCAACAAGGGCGCGCCGCTCGCGCCCTGAACGTTCCATTGCCTCCTCGCCGTCAAGGCCTGGAGGCATTTCCGGCTTTGTTCAGAGTTCTGTTCAAAACTCCGAGCGCCACGTCACCGCCACACCGCTGCGGCGTGGTTTGAGCAGCAAGGTGGAACCCCCCGACAACTGCATCTTCAGCACGTTGTTGAAGCCCAAGCGATTCTCGGCCGAGGCGGATCGCAATTCGAGCCCGACGCGGGTAGTGGGCGCATCCGCAGTCTGCGCCGCCAGCCATAAATTGGCCGTGCGCACAGACGTTGCCTGCTCGACGACCATGCTGGTTCGGCTGGCGGGGGTGGTGCGAAGCGAAACCACCAGCCGGCTGCGGTCGGCAGCGAAGTCCCGGGGCGCTGTGGAGGGCAGGCGCACCGCGTCGTTCATACCCGCCTGCCGCAGCCTCTCGGTCGGGGCCAGCGGGTCGGTGAGCACGGGCGTGCCGACCTCGCGCAGGTGCATGTCGCGCCTGAATTCGTTGCTACGGCGCTCGGTGCTCGCCGGCGGCTGAAACGACCACTCGACGAAGGGTAGCGCCGCACGACCGCCCAACCCGGCGTCCTGTGCCGCAGCGCCGCCGCTCATGGAAACGCCTGCGGCCCACAGGAGGCCCGCCGCCATGCCGGCACGCCATGCGACGCGCAGTGTCAAGCAGCGAACCATGTTCATGCTGTTCCCCTTCAGCTCCTTCGTTGTCAGCGCGAGCCTGTAAAGTCGTGACATAACTTTATCGACCTGCAGCCTCGCAGGCGATGGGGCGACGGCGAAGGCGCTTGTCGGTGCGCGGGAATTTCGCGCGTAGGACAAATGCGGTGATGTTCGACCCCCGCAGCGCATCGGGGTTTCATCAATGAAGGTTCTGCCATGCTCGAGGAACACGTCGAACGCTTGCTGCGAAGGCGCTTTGCCTACCCGCTGTTGTTGTCGGCGGCCATCGTCATCCTGATCGTCAACGAGGCCACCTACCGCCACTCGATCACGACGCTCGGTCAAGGCATTGCGTTGACCGATGCGCGCATCTCGGCCGCACGGGGCTTGCAGCTCATCACCGACGCCGAGTCGTCGCAGCGCGCTTACATCCTGACGGGGCAAGAGAGCTACCTGACGACCTACCGGGCGGCACTGACCGAACTGCCGGGCGTGATGGCGCCCACGTTGCGCTTCGTCGCTGGCGACAACAGCGAAACCGAACTGGGCGACCGCGCGCTGAGCCGCCTCATCGATGCCCGCCTCAGCGAGCTGGTCACCACCATTGCGCTGTTTCGCCAAGGCAAGCGCGACGAAGCCCGCGCGGCAGTCGAAACCGACGTGGGCCGCAACAGCATGGAGCGCCTACGCAGCGCCTTCGCCGAAGCGCTGACACGCGGTGCCGCCGTGCAGCAACAGGCCCGGGTGTCACTGTACGACGCGATGGGTCTGAACCGTTGGGTGGTCATGGTGCTGACGCTCGCGGGCGCGGGCGCTGCCTATGTGTTCGTGCACCAGCTGCGCGCCAACGATGACGAGCGCGAGCGCCGCTCGCTGGGCCTGGAAGCCGAGGTTCAGACCCGTACCGATGAGCTGCGCCAACTCGCGGGCCACCTGGAAACCGCGCGCGAAGACGAGCGCGCCCACGTCGCGCGCGAATTGCACGACGAGCTCGGCGCCCTGCTCACCGCAGTCAAGCTCGACCTGATGCGGCTGCGCCGCGTGGCCGACCTGCCCGCGCCTGCACTCGAGCGCGTGGCGTCGGTCGAGCGCCGTGTGGACGAGGGCATTGCGTTGAAGCGCCGCATCATCGAAGACCTGCGCCCGAGTGCGCTGGACCAGCTCGGCCTGAGCGACAGCCTGACCCTGCTGTGCAACGACGCCGCCGCGGGGCTGGGCGTGCCGGTGGCCACCGACATCGAGCCGCTCAAGCTCGGGCACGACGTGGAATTGACGATCTTCCGGCTGGTTCAGGAGTCGCTCACCAACGTGCGCAAATACGCCGAGGCCAGCCAGGTCACGGTCACGCTGCGTCGCCGCGGCAGCGAGCCGCAGGCGCCGGTCATGGTGGTGGTGCTGGACGACGGGGTCGGCTTCGATCCCGCAGTCAAGGGCGTCGGCCGCCATGGCCTGGCAGGCATGCGCTACAGGGTCGAATCACATGGCGGGCTGATGACGGTGACCAGCACGCCGGGCCAGGGCACGCGGGTTCAGGCCGAGTTGCCGTCAAGCGCCTCGAAGGACGCTGCCGATCGCGCTGATGGCACCGCCAGCAGGCACGGCTGAGTTGCCTGCCGCCACCACACCGCCCCTGCCGCAGGCAGCGCAAGTTGCGGCGATGTCGCGCTCCAGGAAGGCGTTCAGGTGGGCCAGGGCCTCTTCGGTTTTCTTCTGTTCGGCAATGTCGGTGTTCGTGCCGATCCAGCGCGTGACGCACCCGTCGGCGGTGCATATGGGCACCGCGCGCGCCAGGTGCCAGCGGTACTCGCCATCGGCGCGGCGCAGCCGGAACTCGGTTTCGTAGGCTGTGCCTTCGGCAATGGCAGCAGCCCAGCGTTGGCCGGCCAGGGCCACGTCGTCCGGGTGAACCAGCCGCGTCCAACCGCCGCCGGTCAGTTCGCCCTCGGCGGCTCCGCTGTAGGCGAGGACGCGGTCGTTGAACCAGTCGAGCTGGCCGTCCGGGGGCGAGGTCCACACGTGATGCGGCATGGCCTGCGCAAAGGTGCGGAATTGCGCCTCGCTGGCTTCCAGGCGCAACTGCGCGAGCTTCATGTCGGTGATGTCGCGTCCGACGCTGACCATGCTTTCGGGTTTTCCGTTGGCGCCTGGCAAGGGGCTGATGGCCACGTCCCACCAGCGCGGTGTGCCCTTGGCGGTGGGAAGAAAGGCATGGAACCGGCCGGTGCTGCCCTGGCGTGCAGCGGCCACTGCGGCAGCCGCGTTGTCGCGGTCCGCACCTTGCCACACCTTGAGCCACGAGCGACCGATGAGCGCCTGGGCGTCGTCGATCTCCACGGCCGCCAGCCCGCCGCGGCTCACGAATGTCATGCGGCCTTCGAGGTCGAGCCCGACGATGCAGTCACGGCTGGATTCGAGCAGCAGCGCATTCAACGCGTGTGCAGCCCGTGCACCGGCCGAAGCGGCTGAATCGGACCCTGCGTCTCTCTGAGGTGGTGGCTTCAGGGCGCCGGCGGGCGGCATGGGCGTCGGGTCGGCCATCTCGAGCGATTCCTTGATCCTGAGAACGTCATCGGACGTTCGAATCGTAATCGTTTCGCGCCGCTTGCAGCCTGGCGGGCGCCTGCTCGGTTTGCGCAACCTCGGCTGCGGTGCACGCCGGGCTTCGATGCGGGTACCGGAGGTACAGCGCATCGGCCACTTCGTCCGCCGCATCGGGGTTGATGCCGGGAAGGCGTCGGATCAGTTCCTCGGCAAAGGCGCGCTTCCAGTCCGCGCCGGCGAATTCGACATTGAGTTGCAAGATGGACATGGTTTTCGGGGGGGTCGTTGCTCAGCGCGGCGCGCCCGAGCGCACCCACAAGGCCAGGGAGTGCGCGGCGCGTGGCCCGGTGGGCGGCGTGGCGGTGGCGGCGAACGGCTCGTCCGCCGCGGTGTCGAGCCGGCATTGCCATGGGGTAGCCTCGTGGGGGGTGGATTCCCCCTCGGGCATGGCGACGACCACCTCGTCGGCCCACGCATTGACCCACAGCAGTACCTGCGCCGCCGCACCGTCGGCCTGCTGCGCGTCGGGCGGCGAGCAGATCAACATGCCGAAGCAACGCGTGTTCGGGTCGTCCCAGTGCTCGGCCCCCATCTCGCAGCCGTCGGGTGCCAGCCAGGTCACGGCGGGGTCACCCGCCTTCGCGTCGGCAGGCGCGCAGAGGTAGCGGTTCAGGCGCAGCAGCGGCAAGTCGCTGCGCAAAGCCAGTAGGCCGCGCACGAAGGCGGTCTGGTGTTGCCCGACCGCGGACACGGCGGCCCAGTCGAGCCAGGAGATCTCGTTGTCCTGGCAATACGCATTGTTGTTGCCGTGCTGGCTGCGCCCGTATTCGTCGCCGGCCAGCAGCATCGGTGTGCCTTGCGACAGCAGCAGCGTGGCCAGCAGGTTGCACTGCTGACGTGCGCGCAGGGCCAGCACGGGCGCAGCGTCGGTCGGGCCTTCGGCGCCGCAGTTCCAGCTCAGGTTGTTGCTGCTGTCGCGGTTGTCCTCGCCGTTGGCATCGTTGTGCTTGTCGTTGTAGCTGACGCAGTCGGCGAGCGTGAAGCCGTCGTGCGCGGTGATGAAGTTGACGCTGGCCCAGGGCCTGCGGCCACGGTGGTTGAACGTGCCCGCGCTGCCCGCCAGGCACTGCGCCAGCGCGGCGGCGGTGCCTTCGTCGCCCTTCCAGTACGCGCGCACCGTGTCGCGGAAGGTGTCGTTCCACTCGGCCCAGCCGGGCGGGAAGCGGCCCACCTGATAGCCGCCCGGGCCGCAGTCCCACGGTTCGGCAATGAGCTTGACGCTCGCCAGCACCGGGTCTTGCTGGCAGGCATGCAAGAAGCCGGAGCCGGCGTCGAAGCCGCTGTTCTCTCGCGCCAGGATCGTGGCCAGGTCGAAGCGGAAGCCATCGACATGCATCTCGGTGGCCCAGTAACGCAGGCTGTCGGTCACCATCTGCAGAACGCGCGGGTGGCTCAGGTTGACCGTGTTGCCGGTGCCGGTGTCGTTGATGTAGTGGCGCGGCCCACTCGTGTCACCATCCTCCGGCATCAGGCGGTAGTAGCTGGCGTTGTCGATGCCCCTGAACGACAGCGTCGGCCCGAGCTCGCTGCCTTCGGGTGTGTGGTTGTAGACGACGTCGAGAATCACCTCCAACCCGGCCCGGTGATAGCGGTCGACCATGGCCTTGAACTCGTCGGTCTCGGGCTTCGCGAAGTAGCGCGGGTCGGCGGCGAAGAAGCCGATGCTGTCGTAGCCCCAGTAGTTGGTGAGGCCCTTGTCGGTGAGGAAGGGCTGGTTCAGGAAGGTGTGCACCGGCAACAGTTCAACCGAGGTGACGCCCAGGCCGCGGATGTACTCGACGACGGCGTCGTCGGCCATGCCGGCGAAGGTGCCGCGCAGTGCCTCGGGCACCGCAGGGTGGCGCATCGTGAAGCCGCGCACGTGCACCTCGTACACCACCGTACGTTCCCACGGTACCAGTGCGCCGGCGGGCTGAGCCCACGCATAGCGCGAGTCGACCACCACGCACTTGGGCACGAACGGGGCGCTGTCGCGCTCGTCGAAGCTCAGGTCGGCGTCGGGGTGGCCGACGGTGTAGCCGAAGATCTCGGGCGCCCAGGTCAGCGTGCCGACATACGCCTTGGCATAAGGGTCCAGCAGCAGCTTGTTGGGGTTGAAGCGGTGGCCGCGCAACGGCTCGTAGGGGCCGTGCACGCGGTAGCCATAGCGGGTGCCGGGGCCGAGCCCGGGCACGAAGCCGTGCCAGACCTCGTCGGTGTATTCCGGAAGCGCGAAACGCGCCGTCTCGTGCTGGCCGGAATCGTCGTAGGTGCAGACCTCGACCTTCGTCGCGTGGGCCGAGAACAGGGCGAAATTGACGCCACCATCGCCGCATGTCGCGCCTCGGGGCAAGTGCAACCCGGCGGTGATCGGGCCGGCCGTGGTGGGGTTCTTCATGGCGCGCTGCTCGCGTGAATGAGGTGGCCGAAATCGTCGCGCCGAGCGGGTGCGCCGGTCGTAGGACGCGGCAGCATCGCGGTGTCGGAGCGGCCTGATTGCAGCGTGCCTGCGGCTGGCGGGATGGTTCGCTGCAATGGCTGACCGGCCCACGTGCACTTGTCCTACGCCGCAGCGCAGTGCTCGGTTTCACCATCTCGATGCATGCATGCTTCCGCACGCTTTTGCCCCGTGCCCGCATTCGAGGACAACGCCCGATGAAGCCCGATACCGCCGTTCTGCAAGCCCTGGGGCCCGTTGATGACTCGTCACCCGCGACCGCCGTCGACGCGTGGCTCTTTGCGGAGGGCACGCATTCGCGCCTGTTCAACTGGCTCGGTGCCCACCCCGACCTGGCCGGCTTCCGCTTCGCGGTGTGGGCACCGAATGCACGCGCGGTTTCGGTCGTGGGTGACTGGAACCACTGGGACGCGACCGCCGACCCGCTGCGCCGGTCCAGCACGCAAGACGGCACGTGGCACGGGCGAGTGCCCGCCGCACAGGCCGGCGAGCTCTACAAGTTCAGCATCACCGGTTTCGACGGCCGCACCACGCTGAAGGCCGACCCCTTCGCGGCCAGCGCAGAGCGGCCTCCGGCCACCGCGTCACGCATCCAAGTGCCGGCCCATGCCTGGGGCGACGCGGCGTGGATGGCCGGGCGCGCCGCGCGCGACCCGCAACACGAGCCTGTCTCCATCTACGAGCTGCACCTGGGCTCGTTCCGGCGCCACGACGGCGCCTTCCTGAGCTACCGGGAACTGGCACCGCTGGTGGCGGACCACGCACTCGACATGGGCTTCACGCACGTCGAGTTGATGCCGATCACCGAGCACCCGTTCTATGGCTCGTGGGGCTACCAGACCACCGGCTACTTCGCCCCGACCGCGCGCTACGGCGCGCCCGACGACCTGATGTTCTTCGTCGACCACCTGCACCGCAAGGGCCTGTCGGTGTTGCTCGACTGGGTGCCCTCGCACTTCCCGACCGATGAATTCGGCCTGCAGTCGTTCGACGGCACGCACCTGTTCGAGCATGCCGACCCGCGCCAGGGCTTCCACCCCGAATGGAATTCGAGCATCTTCAACTTCGACCGGGGCGAAGTGCGCAGCTTCCTGCTGTCGTCGGCCACCTACTGGCTGGAAACTTTCCACTTCGACGGCCTGCGCGTCGATGGCGTGGCGTCGATGCTCTATCTCGACTACGCACGCCGGAATGGCCAGTGGGCTGCGAACCGCCACGGCGGGCGCGAGAACCTGGGCGCCGTGCAGTTTCTGCAGACACTCAACCAGACCTTGATGCGCGACCTGCCCGGCACCTTGATCGTGGCCGAGGAATCGACCGCCTGGCCCGGCGTGACCGCACCCGTCGAAGGAGGCGGCCTGGGTGGTGGACTGGGCTTTGGCATGAAGTGGAACATGGGATGGATGCACGACACCCTCGCCTACTTCGCGCAAGACCCGATCCATCGCCGCCATGCACAAGAGGCGCTCACGTTTTCGATGGTCTATGCCGCGAGCGAGGCGTTCGTGCTGCCGCTCTCGCACGACGAGGTGGTGCATGGCAAGGGCTCGTTGATCGCCAAGATGCCGGGCGACGGCTGGCAGCAGTTCGCCAACCTGCGTGCGCTCTACGGCTACATGTGGGCGCACCCCGGCAAGAAGCTTCTGTTCATGGGCAACGAGTTCGCGCAAGGCCCGGAGTGGAACCACGATGCCGAGTTGCACTGGGAACAGCTGGAGCTCGCGCCGCACCGGGGCATGCGCAACCTGGTGCGCGACCTGAACTACCTGTATCTGCGAACCCCGGCGTTGTACGAGCTCGACCGCGCATCCGCCGGCTTCGAATGGCTGGCGTTCGACGACGCAGAAGCCAGCGTCATCGCCTTCCTGCGCAAGCCCGCCGATGGCAGCCGCGCCGTGATGGTGGTGTGCAACTTCACGCCGGTGCCGCGCCACGACTACCGCATCGGCGTGCCGGCCGAAGGCTTCTGGGCCGAGGCCTTGAACACCGACGCGGCCGAGTACGGCGGCAGTGGCGTGGGCAACCTGGGTGGCGTTGCCAGCGAGGCGGTCTCCGCGCATGGGCATGCGCAGTCGCTGCGCCTGAGCCTGCCGCCGCTCGCCACGCTGCTGCTGCTCGCACCGGCCGCCCGCGAATGAACCCGGTCGCTCCCAACCCAGGAGGCCTGCCATGCAACGTGTGATCTGGAAAGGCGCCATCAGCTTCGGGCTGGTCCACGTGCCGGTGGCCGTGTACCCGGCATCGAGCGAAGGCGGCATCGACTTCGACTGGCTCGACAAGCGCTCGATGGACCCGGTGGGCTACAAGCGCATCAACAAGCGCACCGGCAAGGAGATAGACAGTGCCGACGTCGTGAAGGGCGTGAAGCAGGACAGCGGCGACTACGTGATCCTGAGTGACGACGAGATCAAGGCCGCCTATCCGAAGAGCACCCAGACGATCGGCATCGAAACCTTCGTGAAAGCGGAGGAGATTCCCTTCTACTACCTTGAGAAGCCGTACTTCCTGGTGCCTGTGGGCAAGGGTGACAAGGTCTATGCGCTGCTGCGCGAAACGATGCGCGAGCTCGGCGTGATCGGCATCGCGCGGGTGGTCATGCACTCGAAGGAAAGCCTGGCCGCGCTGGTGCCGAACGGGGCCGCTTTGATGCTCAACACGATCCGCTGGTCGACCGAAATCCGCCCGGCCGCTGAGCTGAGTTTCCCGCCCGAGGGCAAGAGCGCGGTGGGCCTGAAAGATGCCGAGCTGAAGATGGCCCGGCAACTCGTGGGCGAGATGACGCAAGCCTGGAAGCCGCAGGACTATGCCGATCAGTTCACCGAGGCCATTCATGCCCTCGCCGCGAAGCGCGTGCAGGCCGGTCAGACCACGCAGGTCACACCCCTCGAAACCGAAGGGGCCGGTATACCCGAGAGCAACGTGATCGACCTGACCGAACTGCTCAAGCGCAGCCTCGGCGGGCGGGCGGCAGCCGGGGCCGGCGCCGCGAAGGCCGAACTCAAAGCAGCGCCAGCAACGAAGGCATCACCACCGAAGCCATCGGCAGTGGCGCGCAAGCCGAAGCGAGCCGCTTGAGTCGGCGCGCGCGCCCGACGCTTCAAACCGAGTGCCGGTCCTACAGCACGCGCCGCCCTTGTCCGATCACGGCTGCGGCGCGAGAAACCGACACTGAGTTCCTGGAGATGAATCCGATGAAAGGTTTCAACATGGCTGCCATTCACAACTCGTTTGACCCGATGACTTTCGAAGGGGCACTTTGATGTGCGGCGGCGCAGCGGTCAAGCTGCATGGTCAGTCCGCCTCTGTGGACATCCCCGATGCCGTTTGCGGCCTGGCTCGCCTGCGCAGTGCGCAGGCACGCCGCGCGCCGCGCAACAGCCTGGCTCGCTATGTGATGCTGTTCGGTGCCGACGAGGAGCCTCGCGCCGCGCTGTTCGACGCCGAATTGCGCTTCATGACCGAGATGATCGAGTTCGACCGGGTCGGGATGGACTACCTGCTCGATGCCAAGTTGGCCTGCCCGCCACCGAGCTCGAGCATGCTCGACGCCGTGGCGAAGCTCGCACCGCGCGAGAGCATGGCGCCGGTGCGCTGCTTCAAGCTGAGCTGACTGAGCTTCGGGGTACCGAACCAGCCACACGGCGCACGCGCGCCGCTGTCATGCAGCACAAATGCGCACGAACAACGCACTCGCCGCCTACCAGCGCATGCGCGACTTCGAGAAGACGCCCGAGCCTTCGGGCGCTGTCCCTTCAGCGGCCGGGACGCTCACGTTCGTAGTGCAAAAGCATGCGGCGCGCAGCCTGCACTACGACTTCCGGCTCGAACTCGGCGGTACGCTGAAAAGTTGGGCCGTGCCGAAAGGCCCGAGCCTCGACACCGCCGTGAAGCGCATGGCGGTTCATGTCGAAGACCACCCGCTGGAATATGCCTCGTTCGAGGGCGACATTCCGCCGGGCCACTACGGCGCGGGCAACGTGATCGTGTGGGACCGCGGAGTCTGGTCGCCGGTCGGCGATGCGCAAGCGGGCCTGCACGATGGCAAGCTCAAGTTCGTGCTGCACGGCCAGAAGCTGCACGGCCTGTGGGCGCTGGTGCGGATGAAGCCGCGGGAAGGCGAACGCCAGGAGGTCTGGTTGTTGATGAAGGAGCGCGACGCGTTCGCGCGCAAGGCGGCCGACTACGACGTGGTGACCGCGGAACCTGCCAGCGTACTGGCCGTTCGCCCAGTCAGACGCGCGGCACGGCCGGCGCCTGTCGCGAAGGCGCCTGCCCCACCCGCTGCATTCCCCGCGCGGCTCACGCCGCAGCTTGCAAGCCTGGTAGACCGCCCGCCCGAGGGCAGCGGCTGGCTCTACGAGATCAAGTTCGATGGCTACAGGATGCTTGTCAGAGCCAATGGCCAGGCGGTGCATGCGTTCACGC
>Ga0123336_10002208_pt1 | contig 17105 bp, 10 predicted proteins | sample SSSSmetaG_FD_96466 | JGI IMG/M metagenome (GOLD analysis project Ga0123336, IMG submission 96466) | Glacier valley bacterial and archeal communities from Borup Fiord, Nunavut, Canada, to study Microbial Dark Matter (Phase II) - ​SSSS metaG | ecosystem: Environmental > Aquatic > Freshwater > Ice... | reverse complement strand
TTCTGTTAAATACAACAGAGGAAGAGATCCCAATCACAATAAGAATGAAAGAGAATATTGTGGAAATTACAGTGAAGAAGCATTCTATTGTATCGGGAATTATTGAAGAGTAAGAAGATTGGACGCATAAATGCGTCCTTTTTTTATGACAATAGAAAGTTCCATAAGTTTGGAGATTATAGGAAAAACATTTTACATAAATTCTATTTTCAACTATTTACATTCGCCTATAAAATTTGTATAATGTTTATAAATCGAACATAAAATATGTTTTAAAACAAAAAACATAGAATTAATAGAAGTAAAAGTATTTAACTTAGAAGCAAATGATGAAAAGCCAATTTGGACGCTTTGATAGCGCATAAACAAACATACAGATTTGCTAATTGGATAAAAATACTAATTGTGATTTGTTTTAATATGATATAAAATAAAATGACAGAAAATGTAAGAGTTCTAATGAAATCAGTCAGCATTCTTGAAATTAAAGGTACTTTGCTACATTATTATTAATTATGGAGAATATTTTGTGAGAGATGGGGGGAAATTTTAAAATAATGAGTGCATATCATGAAAGTATTGTAGGCATACCATGGCAAAATATTAAGACAATTTATATTGATTTTCCGTGGGATTATGAGTCTCATTGGCATTTGGAATATGAAATTATATATGTAATACGAGGTAGGCAGCGTATTACTTTGGAAAAAGAGTTGGTAGAACTAAAGGAAGGAGACTTTTTTATTGTAGCACCTGGGCAAGTACATTCATACATGAACGAGGAAGGCAAGTCTGAGATTATGATAATAGTCTTAGAGCAGATAATCTTTCATAATTTGGGGCTTTCAAGTAAGGAAAAGGATATCTTTTTAGGGTTCCTAAGTAAAACACAAATAGCCAGATTTGCTTATTCACGGGAATTGAAGAATACTTTTGATTGCTTATGCTTGAAAATAAATAAGGAACGTAAAGAGGAAGAAACGGGCTATATTATTTGTTTACATTCATATGTTTATAATTTTATCATGAATGCTTTTCGTAATGTTCCTTTTACAGTTATCGATAAACAGGAAACAGGTGTTTTTAAAAGAAAATTCGATAAATTATCGCCGGTATTTGACTATGTAGAACAAAATTATAACCTCACCATCACATTAGAAGATGTTACGAAACAGGTACATTTTGATAAATTTTATTTTTGTAAATTGTTTAAGGAGGTTACAGATACAACCTTTGTTAATTATTTAAATGGTTTTCGGATATCTAAAGCAGAAAGAGAATTATTAAATACTAAGAAAACTATCGCTCAAATATCTATGGAGGTTGGATTTGAAAGTTTTGATTCATTTGCAAGAGCTTTTAAATCGATAAATAAGTGTACTCCAAGCGCATACAGAAAAAAATATGTTGTTTAGCATACATTGTTTTATATGTAAAACAGAAAGATGGAGCTTTTGTTCTATAGCGAAATAAGCTATGGGGCAAAGCTCCTTTTAAAAATTATATTTTATATGAGTAGACAACAATATATGCGGATAAGAAACAAATTCGTTGGAGGACATAAAAATAATCCTATGTTAAACTATAAAAGGTAACAGAATTACAAGATTAAAACTAAATAATTTGAGCATTATTTATAATTAATTCATGCTTTAGGTGACTATTCTGATTTAAGCATTGTACAGAATAACCAATTGACGAAATTTTGCAACCATCAATTATGTATCTTATAGGTGAAGATATTGATGTATATTTACCAAGAAAATATTATGATTTTTTACTGGTAACTATACAGAATTCTTTAGCTTTTTGATAAATAAAAAATTAATATAGCCACTTGCAATAGGCTATAAATTTAAGAGGAGGAAATGAAAATGAAAAAATTACTTGATGTAAGACGATTATGTGCAGTAGTTCTAGTATTAGTTTTGGCAGTTACTATGGTAGCTTGTAGCGGTAAGAAAAAGGATGAGAATCTAGCAGACGCAGGAAATACTAATGAGACTACCACTGATAATGAAGATAGCACATCTGAAGCTATCGAACCAATGGGGAAATATGAAACACCAATTGATGTTGAATTTGTAACTATGACAAATGACAATATCGAAAAGAATTTATTGGAAGCAAATGGTTGGTCCTGGGAAGATAATATTTGGACTAACTACTACAAAGATGAACTAGGCATCAACTTAAAATGGAAGTGGGTAGTGAAAGGCGAGGAACAATACAATACAAAGATTAATTTAATGTTAGCAAATGGCGATCTTCCGGATTTCTTTGGAGTTAATGCTGTTCAGTTGAAACAATTAGTTGAAGCTGACTTAATTGCGGATTTAACGGAGGTATATGATACATATACCTCAGACCTCACCAAGAGTATTGTGGCAGAGAGTGGTACTGCACCTTTAGCTGCTGCTACCTTTGATGGTAAATTGTATGGTATTCCTAAAATTTATCCATCTTATGACCGTGCTAAATTCCTTTATGTTCGTAAAGACTGGTTGGATAAATTAGGATTAGAAGTTCCTACAACAATGGATCAAGTTATAGACGTTGCAATTGCTTTTGCAACACAAGATCCAGATGGTAATGGTGTAGATGATACTTATGGTTTCGGTTTGGCAAAGAGCTTAGTTGATGGCGGCCATGAGATCAAAGGATTTTCATATGGATATGGCGCAACACCTAATCAATGGATTGAAAAAGATGGCAAGTTGGTATATGGCGGTATTCAACCAGAGATGAAAGAAGCATTAGCCGGATTACAGAAAATGTATGATGGTGGTGCTATCGACAAAGAATTTGGAACAAAAGACTTTGACAAGGTATCTTCTGACTTCAATGCAGGTAAAGTTGGTATGAGTTATGGAGAGCACTGGCTTGCAGTTGTAATAAATCAGGTTATGAATTTGGATGAAAATGCAGAGCTTAATGCATATAAGCTTCCAAGTTTAGATGGTAGTGATCCTATGAATATTATGGACCTTGGAACAAACAGATGGTTTGTAGCAAGAAAAGATACTGCTAATCCGGAAGCTATTATTAAAATATTAAACTTGGTTACAGAAACTCAGTACGGCGAAAAGTTTTCAAAAGAATTACAAGACAATAGTGACCTCTCTCCGTTGTTTATCGTACGTGAAAACAATAACTTGATTTCTTATCAGAGCATGGTTGACTATTTTGTAAATAAAGTTCCTTTTGACCAGGTTAAATGGAATGGTGGTAGTAGTTCAGAAGAAGAATTTTTGGCAAATGACGCTGTAGCGAAATATATGACAACTGGTGATAGAGAAAGCTATGGTTGGGCACATATTTATGGTCCTATTGAGGGAGCAACTATGCCAATTCTTAAATACTATGTTGATAATAAAACGGTAATGATTAACCGATTTATTGGTGCTCCTACGGAGACTATGGGAGATAAGAAAGCATTATTAGATGAATTACAGACAACTACATTTTCTAAGATTATTCAAGGCGCATCTTTGGCTGAGTTCGATAAGTTTGTATCAGACTGGAACAAGATGGGTGGAGAAAAGATTACCGAAGAAGTTAATGAATGGTACGCTGGAGTACAAGATAAAAATTACTAAATGATTTAAATATAAACCTTTATCGATTTAAGGTTCCAGGAGGGTTGTTACGTAACTGACGGCTTTAAGCCTTTCGTAATGTAGCAACCCTTATATTTTCTAGAATTATCAGTAATTAAAAGGAGGATAATCGTAATGCTAAAAACATCAAGCGTAACATTGAAGAAACCGCGTAAATCTGGCAAATTCAGACGTCAACTACCGCTTCATTTGATGCTAATTCCAGGCCTTATCTTCGTCATAATCTTTAATTATATACCTATGGCTGGGTTAGTGATTGCATTTCAGAAGTTTATACCGGCAAAAGGATTATTTGGAGATCAAAAATGGATTGGATTTCAGAATTTTAGGGATGTCTTTAATACTCCTAATTTTGGGCAAGTTATGTATAACACAGTATTTATTGCAAGCATGAAGATAGTTTTAGGAATGATTGTACCGATTATAATTGCGTTACTTTTAAATGAAGTTAGGCATACAAAGTATAAAAAGGCAGTACAAACTTCGATTTTTATTCCATTTTTCATTTCATGGGTTGTATTAGGCGGAATCATGATGGATATATTATCACCAAGTTCAGGAGCTGTGAACAAATTGTTGGGTATATTTGGTGTAGATCCTATTTATTTTTTAGGTAACACAAAATCCTTCCCGTTTGTAATGGCTATCAGTGATGTGTGGAAAGGTTTTGGTTATAGCACTATTGTTTATATTGCAAGTATTGCAGGTATAGATCCGTGCCTTTATGAAGCAGCAGCCATCGATGGCGCAGGGAGATGGAGCAGAATGTGGCATATTACTTTATCTGGCATGAAAACAATTATTGTACTTCTCGCTGTTTTGGGATTGGGTGGTATTTTAAATGCTGGATTTGATCAAATATTTATGTTGTATAGTCCACAAGTATATCAGACTGGTGATATTGTTGATACACTTGTATATCGACTTGGTATGATGAACTATCAGTATGGATTATCAACAGCAGTAGGATTATTTAAGAGCGTAATTTCTAGTTTTCTAGTAGGAATTTCTTATTTCCTTGCTTACAAATTGGCTGACCATAGATTGTTTTAGGAGGATTAAAAATGATTAATAATAAATCTTTGAAAAATAACATAATAGACATTTTTATTTATGCCATCTTGTTTATAGTTATGATTTCTTGCATTTTGCCATTTATTCATATATTCGCTATTTCATTAAGTAGCAGTGCACCCGCATCTGCAGGATTAGTTGGGCTATTACCAAAAGGTTTTAGTACGAAGTCATGGGAAGAAGTTCTTGGTTACAAGGATTTCTGGAGGGCTTTTAGTATCAGTGTCATTAGGGTAGTAGCAGGAACTTCTTTGAGTTTGTTTTTAGTCATATTAACAGCATATCCACTATCAAAGGAAAGTCGAGAATTTAAAGGAAGAACGGTGTATGTTTGGTTTTTTTTCTTTACTACTTTAGTTGGTGGGGGATTAATTCCTACTTATTTTTTATTGAGTAAAATGAACTTAATTAATTCTATTTGGGTTCTGATTCTTCCAGGAGCAATGAACGTATTTAATATGGTATTAATGCTGAACTTTTTCCGCCAGATTCCGAAGGAACTAGAGGAGGCAGCATTTTTAGATGGAGCAGGTTATTGGAGATCACTTTGGAGTATTATAGTTCCCACCTCGAGACCTGCAATAGCTACAATTACCTTATTTACCGCAGTAGGGCATTGGAACAGCTGGTTTGACGGATTAATATATATGGATACGCCTGCAAAATATCCGTTACAGACCTATGCACAGACAATTTTGGTAACTATCGATACGTCGAAAGGAATAACGGCTGATGATTTGGCAAACTTATTGTTATTTAATGATAGAACACTGCGAGCTGCTATTATCATAGTCGCTGCAATTCCAGTATTAATTGTATATCCGTTTTTCCAAAAACATCTCAGTAAGGGAATTGTTATTGGAAGTGTAAAGGGCTAATTTGACAAACGTGAAGTGCGAAGATAGGAGAAAAACATGGAAAAATGGTCTTGTGAAAAAGCAAATTCTTGGTATAAAAATAAGGGGCATATTATTGGTTGCAATTTTATACCTAGTGATAGTATCAATTGTTTAGAGATTTGGCAGGAGTATAAATTTAATGAAAAGTTAGAGACGATAAAACGTGAATTAAACATAGCACAAAGTATTGGTATTCGTAGTATTCGTATGGTAATGCCATATCATGTATGGTTATTGCAGCATGACGGTTTTATGGAGAGATTGGATTGCTTTTTAAAGACAGCACAAAGCTACGGGATTAGACTAATGCCTATATTGTTTGATGATTGTTGTGTGCCTAAATCTATGTGTTCTGATGAAATTAAATTTGGTAAACAGCCGGAACCTACCCTGGGTTATCATGGTGGATTTGAAACCACTCCTTTTGATGCAAAAGATGAAGCAGGGTATATTATTGGTGATGATAAGGAAAATTGGCCAATGATCGAAAAGTATGTAAAGGACTTAGTTGGTACGTTTGGTCAGGATGATAGAATTTTAGTTTGGGATATTTGGAATGAGCCGGGCAATAGTAAGAGGGGTTCTATGAGTTTAGAACTAATGACAAGAGCCTTTGAGTGGGCAAGGGAAATGAATCCGATACAACCATTGACGGCTGGTCCTTGGAGTTTTCCAGATGGTGTACTTAATCTTGGGGATGGTGTGGCTGTACAGGAGATTGAACAAAAAGCTTTTGAATTATCAGACATCATTTCTTTTCATTTTTATGGGAGCTTAGAACGCATGCAGAAAATTGTTGAAAGCCTGCGACAATATAATCGGCCATTATTTATTACGGAATGGCTCCATCGAATATTCGGGAATACGGTTGAAAAATCACTGCCATACTTTATCCAGGAGAATATAGCTTGTTATCATTGGGGGCTTGTAAATGGTAAAACACAGACGCATGAACCTTGGGAGTTACTTAAAAGTATGAAGAATCTGGATCTTTCTAAGTGGCAGCATGATTTGTTTTATCCTGATCTCACCCCTTATAATACAGAAGAAATAAATATTTTTATACAATATTCAAAATAAATGCCGGATAATGGCTTAAAAAGAGGAGAAAAATATGATTGCTAATCCTATTTTAAGGGGATTTAACCCCGATCCATCTATTATTAGGGTGGAAGATAACTATTATGTGGCTACATCTACCTTTGAGTGGTTTCCAGGAGTGCAAATCCATCATTCAAAAGATTTAAAGAATTGGAAGCTCCTTACGAGACCACTAGTACGTCAAAGTCAGCTGGAGATGACTGGATGTCTTGCTTCGAAAGGAATATGGGCACCATGCCTATCCTATGATAAAGGAGTATTTTATCTAATATATACTGATGTAAAAACAGCATTTAGTCCATTTATGGATGCTCATAATTACATGGTAACGGCTACTGATATTATGGGACCATGGTCTGAACCAATCTACTTAAACAGCAGTGGATTTGATCCTTCTCTTTTCCACGCTAGTGACGGGAGAAAATGGATTGCAAATATGCTGTTTGATTATCGTCCAGAGAAAAATACTTTTGCAGGTATTGTTATCCAGGAATATTCGGAAGATGAGAAAAAATTAGTTGGACCAATTAAAAATATTTTCAAAGGAACAACACGCGGATGTACGGAAGGTCCGCATATTTATGAGTATAATGATTTTTATTATCTGATGGTAGCTGAAGGTGGAACGGGGTATACGCATTGCGTGTCTATGGCAGGTTCAAAAGAATTACTAGGTGAATATGAAATAGATCCAAAGAATCCAATGCTCACATCAGCGGACGATTTTAATAATCCGATCCAAAAAGCAGGGCATGCGAGTCTAGTACAAACGCAAAATGGAGAATGGTATCTTACTCACCTATGTGGACGTCCTATTAAGGAAAGACGCTGTATTTTAGGCAGAGAAACTTCAATTCAAAAAGTATATTGGGATGAAGATGGATGGCTTCAATTAAAACATGGTGGACACAATCCTGCAATATTGATAGAAGAGCCGAATTTGTCTGAATATCGTTTTGATGAAGAACCAGTGAGAGATAATTTTGATAAAGAGAAACTTAATATTCATTTTCAGGCATTGCGTATTCCGTTAAGTGAGGAATGGGTGACATTAAAAGATCGTAAGGGCTATTTGCGTCTATATGGAGCGGAGTCTTTATCTTCTCATTTCAGACAAAGTCTAGTGGCACGTAGACAACAAGCGTTTCATTACATAGCGCAGACATGTGTGGAATTTGAGCCTGTCAGTTTTCAACAGATGGCTGGAATCCTAGCGTTGTATGATACAGAAAATTATTATTACTTACGAATAACCAATACAGAGGGGAAAAAGACTTTAGGAATTATTAACAGCATCAATGGTCTTTTTGAACTACCCATAGAGGAAATAGATATTACAGATGTTGCAAGAGTTCATTTGAGAATTGAAGTGAATCAGGAGAAATTAAGTTTTTATTATTCATTTCAAGAGGATGAAGATTTTACTTTTATAGGAGATATCTACGATGCCAGTGTATTATCTGATGAATGTTGCCGTGAAGGATGTTTTACTGGTGCGTTTGTAGGAATATGTTGTCAAGATATGTCGGGACGTCGTAATTATGCTGATTTTGATTATTTTGAATATTCAGAGAAAGCATAAAAGCACACTTTATTCTTAAGTAATATATTTAGTAATCATAAGTCTTATAGGAAAAGATTGTGTATGTGCCGCCGTTGGCGGCGGAATGGTGGTAATTATGAAGAAAAAGCGAATTATATTTGGTGCATTAATATGTTTATTTTCTGTTGCTATATCTGGTTGTAGCAATGAGAAAATATCGGAAGATGAAATAAAGATCAAAACAGATTTTTCGAAAATTATTGACCCACCTCTTATAAAAAAAATAGCTATGTACAATGCAGGATGCATTAATCCACTTACAAACTATGATAGAGATTTAGGATTGATACAGGCATTAAATCCCGAGTCACTTCGCATAGATTTATCCATTGGAAAACCTTATGGAACTGGTGGGGAAAAATTAGTTACTAGTATGGATGGAAATCTTGTTTATGATTTTAGTCAATTAGATGCGGTTGTCAAGAAAATCAACGCGCAGAATGTGTTGCCATATATGTCTTGGTGCTATATTCCAGCTCCACTTCAAGAAAATGGACAATGGAATAATCTTGATACCTCGAAAGAAGACTGGAAAAAAATTTGGTATGAAATTTATTATAATTATGCGAAGCATTATGTAGACAGTAATATTCAAATCGGATATCACGAAATATATAACGAACCAGATTTGGAATACTTGAAAGAATGGGGCGTTTTCGACAAAAATTTTGAAGGATTTCTAAAGATAGAAGATTTTATCGAAGCCTATTTGGATATGTATGAATATGGTTCAAAAGCCATCTTAGAGGCTGATCCGGATGCATCAATAGGAGGTCCGGCCTATGCAATGGGAGAAATTTTAGATTGGACAGGAATTATAGCCAGAGTCAAAGAAAAATCATTACCGATGGATTTCTTTTCTTTTCATTCTTATTTAGATGGTGATACTTGGCCGAAAGAACTATATAAAGTGGTTTCTGAGTTGGCTACATCGGAGTATTTTAATACTACTGCGATACATATCAATGAATTTACTCAACTGAATAATGAAAACGGTGCCAATAAAGGCTTAGAGAGTCCTTTTAATTACTTTGGAGGTGCAGCTGATACTTTATCCGGCGTTATGGAAGCAGTAGAAAAAACACAGGTAACTTATGTACATTGGGCACAATTCATGGAATCTACAGCAGGTGACGATCCTTATGGCCTAATTGAGAAAAATGGTCATGTAAAAGCCGCATATAATGCATTGAAGGCTTATAATGACATGCCAGTATGGCGTTATAACGTTGAATTTAATAATGAAGAAACAGGATTAAAAGCAGTATCCGCTGCTTCAGAGGATAAGATTAGTATGCTCGTTTGGAATACTGAGGATGAAGAAAAAGCGTTTTCATTTGAAGGTCAGAATGCACCATTTAAGTCAGGAACGATGCGAGTATATCGAATTGATGAGGAACATGCAAGTTATTTTGATACAAAGGAAGAAGAACTGATAGCAAATATCACAAAGGAAAAAGTTAACACGCAAGGGACCGTTTGGAGAGGTATAATTCCTGCTCATGCGGTTGTGTATATTACCGTAAATAAAGATAAAAAAGCTGTAGATTTTAAACGTGAGTGGACTGATTTTGCCAAAGATATTAAAACACAATATTTCTTTGAAGACAGATTTAAAAAAATTAATGGAAGCTATGCGCATTTTCAAAGAAACAATTGGACTACTTATTTAGGGATGGGGGATAACGATGAAGCCCATGCCAATGTGGCGGTTATCGTTGAGAAACTGCCAGACAAATTTAGTATTGATTTTAAAACAGAGGGTGAGATAAAACAAAATGATATAAATTCTGCACTAGGATTTAGAATGGATTTCCATACAAGTGATGGATATACCAAGAGTGTATATTTTCATAATGGTATATACAATGAGGATCGTACAGCTGACTTGGCTCCTTGGGGAGATGGTAAAGCTCCAGATGTGGTAGTAAAGTTTGAAGGAGATATTACTAATATTAAGTTAAGCGATTATACGCCAAGTAATTTTGATGGAAGAGCACAATTATCATTCCATATGCAAAATACAGGCGCTGGCACAAGAGCAAGATTAACATTGAACAAAATTTCTAATTAGAAAGATATTATTATTTTAATCTCCGAAATCTGATTTTGCGGAGAGCTATTATCCATATTCGAACTAGAAATAGGAGGAGTTTACATATGAGAAAAACCAGAAAAAAGAATGATAAAGGACAGAGTTATCCAGATAAGCTCATAATAATCATGAAGAAAGCCGTGAATAAATCAATCAAAGTTCGGTTTGATATTCGTACTAAGCTTATCATATCCTTTATTATTCCGATTCTCTTTATTGTTTCACTTGGAATTATTTCCTATTCTTTAGCATCAAAAGGAATGATAGCTAATTATGAGAATTCTGCTGTGAAAGCGCTTGATATGGCTACTCAATATATTAAATTCGGGTTAGATTCCGTTGAAGCAAATGCATTGCAGTATGTAACAGAGGATAGTATAAAAAAATATGTAAATGATTTTTATAAACTTGATAGGACCGACGATGAGAATACGCGTACTGAGATTAGTAGAAGTTTTAGCGCAAGAGTAACTTTCGATGAATTTACGCAGGATATACATCTTATTGATGATATAGATTTAGTGTCGACTGCTACGAATGAATATGCTGGTTTTTATAGTGAGTTGTTAGAGGCTAAGGAAGAAAGTGTAATATTTGACAATAGGGGGAAAACCACTTGGCTTGCTTCACATCCCCTGATTGATACAAAGTTGGGACTAGATGATACGGAGTATGCAATCTCCTTAGCTAAAGTTTATAGTGCAGGAAATGCATGTATTTTGGTTGATATCAGTAAAGATATGATTAAAACAATATTAGCGCGATTAGATCTAGGAGCCGGAAGTGCCACAGGTTTTATTACAAATTCCACTAAGGAAGTAATGAATGGAGATATTAAGGATTTTGAATTTAATAAAGAAAGCTTTTATCAGAATAGTTTACTAAGTGAAAATGGAAATGGTTCAGAATATGTAAAACATAATGGAAAAGAGTATTTCTATATGTATAGTAAAGTTGGTAATACAGGATCGGTTGTCTGTGCTATGGTTCCAAAAGCATCCATAATGAAGCAGGCAAAAAATATTAAACATATTACCTTTATTATTGTGGTATTAGCATGTGTTTTTGCAATATTTATTGCAACCATTATTACAACTGGGATTGATAAAACAATTAAACAAATTATTAAGAAATTAAAAATTGTTGCAGGCGGAGATTTGACGATTGATGTTAGGATGAAACGAAAAGATGAATTTGGTATTTTAACTGAGAGCATTGGAAATATGCTAGATAATATGAAAAATTTGATTTTTAAGGTTGAGCAGATTAGTTTACTAGTATCAGATTCGGCAAAAAATGTAACAAATGCATCAGGTATAATTGGTGATTCAACGGAAAATATAACAATGGCTGTTAGTGAAATTAATAGCGGAATTACAGGGCAAGCAGAAGACTCCCAAAACTGCCTTAGTCAAATGGATGATTTGTCTCAGAAGATTAATTTGGTAAATGACAGTATACGTACAATTAAGAATCTCACGGATCATACAAAGAGTCAAATTAAATATGGTATTCAGACGATGGGAAATTTATCGGAACAGACAGATGCTTCAACTAATATTTCGATACATGTTGTTGAAAATATTCTATTATTAGGTACGAAGTTAAGTGCTATCAAAGATATAATTAAGACAATTAGTGATATGTCAGAACAAACAAATTTACTATCATTAAATGCTTCTATAGAGGCTGCTAGAGCGGGTAATGCAGGTAAGGGATTTGCGGTTGTGGCAGAAGAAATAAGAAAATTAGCCGATGTATCTCAGAATTCGGTGGCGGAAATTAAAAAAGTAGTACAAGAAATAGAAGTACAGACAAAAGATACAATAGCAACAGCAAAAAAGTCTGAAAATATTACTAATACACAAGTTAAGGTGATTGGCGATACAATTGATGCGTTTGAACAAATGAATTCCAGCGTAGAAGAACTTCTTAGCAACTTAGAGAACATGGACAATGATATTCATAATATGGACGGTGCAAGGATAAGTACATTAAGTGCTATAGAAAATATTTCGGCTATATCAGAAGAAACATATGCATCTTCTTCCGTTGTGAACGAGACTGTTAATAAGCAAATGGATTCAGTTACTTACTTGAAGACGGCTTCGAATGAATTAGATGAAAACGCGAATAAGTTAGGAGAAGCCATTCATTTGTTCCGAATCTAATACTACTGAAAGGAAACAAAAAGATGGAGTATTTATATCAATCAAAAGCGCAGCCTTTTCCATTGGGACATGTCACTCTAACAGAGGGTATCTTTCATGATTCTTATAAAGTTGGAAAGCAGTATCTCCTTAAATTTGATATTGATCGCCTACTATCACCATGCTATGATGCGCAAGGGAAAACGCCGGAAAAGCCCCGTTATGGGGGTTGGGAGGCAAACGGTGTTAGTGGTCAGACGTTAGGACATTGGATAAGTGCTGTGGCACACATGATTGCGGAAGAAAAAGATTATAATCTAATAATCAAACTAAATTATTGCATTTATAAATTATCTGAGCTTCAAGATTCGGATGGGTATGTGGGTGGATTTAATAAGACTCCATTGGAGAATGTTTTTAATAATCCGAATAACTTTCAAGTAGATGGATTTGGACTAGGAGGACATTGGGTTCCGTGGTACAGTCTACATAAAATATTTGCAGGCTTAATCGATGCCTATTTATTTGCAGAAAGTAAGGAAGCCTTGAATATTGCTATTCGTTTTGCAGATTGGGCGGCTTATGGAGTATCGCACTTGAATGATGCACAGATGGAACGAATGTTATCTTGCGAGCATGGAGGAATGTGCGAAGTATTTGCTGACTTATATGCCATTACGCACAATGAGATTTATCTAATCACTGCAGAAAAATTTGCACATAAGGAAATCCTTCAACCATTATCGGAAGAAAGGGATGAACTATGTGGCCGGCATGCGAATACTCAAATTCCTAAAATAATAGGTGCGGAAAAGTTACATCGATTGACGGAAGATGAATTTGGATATGGCAGAGCAGCGAGATTTTTTTGGAACACTGTGACAAATAAGCGCTCCTATGCAATAGGAGGAAACAGCGTACACGAACATTTCGGTCATATGGAAGATGAGATACTGGATACTCAAACCTGTGAAACGTGTAATACCTATAATATGCTTAAGTTATCTGGACACCTTTATTGTGACACTTTGGACAAACGTTATATGGATTATTATGAAAAAGCACTGTATAATCACATCTTAGCTTCGCAGGATCCAGAGAGTGGTGAAAAAACCTATTTTGTTTCTATGAAGCCAGGTCACTTTAAGGTATATTCTGATTGGGAGAATTCATTTTGGTGCTGCGTTGGTTCTGGATTAGAAAACCCTACGCGGTATGTTGAACATATTTATCATGAAAACCAAGAAAACCTTTATGTAAACCTATTCATATCTTCAAAGCTTAATTGGGAGGATAAAGGAATTAATTTGCACCAAGAAACAAGCTTTCCGTTTGAAGAGACAGTTAAACTAAAAATAGAAAAAGGTAGTTCGGAATTTACAATGAATATAAGAAAACCCGAATGGGCTGAGGGTCCTATTAAGGTATGGGTAAATGGTGCATTAACAGAGATTTCGGAGAAGGATGGATATTTAGTCCTATTTCGATGTTGGAGTATCGGAGATGTAATAAAAATTCGTTTTCCAATGGAGGTTATGACCTATCATGCGAAGGATGACAATAATAAAATTGCATTTCAGTATGGTCCAATTATGCTAGCAGCGGCACTTGGAAGAGAAAACTTCCCGGAAACCGACTGTGTATCGGAACAAACACGGTACGATTTTTGCCAATCGCCCGAAGTTGATGATTTGGTAGTTCCATCAGGTGAGCTTTTTAATCATATTTATCCAGTAGACAAAAGAAAACTAACATTTGAAATCAGAGATATAGCCCAACCTAGCGGAAAAACATTTACATTGATGCCTTTCTTTATGATTCATCATCAGCGATATACTGTCTATTTTCATATGTATACAGACAAAGAATACACACACGAAATTCTTGAGGAAAAAATTCGTCGTTTCGCGTTTGTCGATGCAACACTCGACATTGTACTTCCAAATGAACAACAATCGGAAATTTCCCATAATGCTAGATCAGAAGACTCAAACAGTGGGTATTCAAAGGAAATGGGTATGGGTTGGCGTGATGCAAAGGATAACGGTTGGTTTGCTTATTCGATGCAGGTGAACCCTGAAATATCGAATTGGTTACGCGCTAATTATTGGGGTAATGACGGTAATCATTTAGAAGAAGGCGTGAAGTATGAACGTGCGTTTGAAGTTTATGTGGATGGAACATTGATTGGTATGCAATACCTAAATAAAAACAAACAAGATTCGAAAGAAATTGTCGCTTATGAGATACCGCAAGAATTAACGATAAACAAAAACAAAATTGAAGTTATGTTTCGGCCGAAAACAGGGTCATCAAATGAGCATTATATGGCAGGCGGCTTATATGAACTCCGAACTATGAAAAACTTAATAGAATGATGAAAAGTTTATGTATTGAATGAAGGTAGATTATAGCAAAAGGGACTCAGTGCCCTTGGTTTAAAGATAAAATGGAAGGAGTAATAGTTATGAAAAACTATAGAAAAGAGTATCCCCGCCCTCAATTTGTCCGAGAGAGCTTTCTCAACCTAAACGGAGAGTGGGATTTTGCTTTTGATGATAAAAATGTAGGCTTAAGCCAAAAATGGGGTGGTGGAATACCGGCGGAGATGAAGATAAAGGTACCATTCAGCTATGAAACCAAGTTAAGTGGTATTGCAGACACCACGGTCCATATGGTAGTATGGTATCAGCGAACAGCTGAATTTTCTTATGCTGACGAGCAACGTGTGTGGTTATGGTTTGAAGGCTGCGACTACCATATGTCACTTTGGGTGAACGATATTCATGTCGGCGAGCATACTGGAGGATATACAAGGTTTGGATTTGATATCACCGATGCTTTAAATGGAAAGAATGCAAAAATCGTTGTACGAGCAGAGGATCCTCTTACACCTGAGACTGCTCGTGGCAAGCAAAGATGGCAAAATGAAAACTTCGGTTGTTGGTATTTACAAACGACTGGAATTTGGAAAACTGTTTGGAGTGAAACTGTTTCCACTTCGGCGCTTCAACATGTAAAAATCACACCGGATTATGATAATAGACGAGTGTCAATTGACTATACAATCGTTGGGGCAGCAGAGGGTTTAGAAATTGAAACATGGATTACATATGAAGGTAAGACAGTATGTCGTGATCGTATGGCAATATGTGAATCGGGTTTTTCCCGAAGCTATGACTTACAAAAGGGAGACTTGATATGGGAAATAGCGGAATGGGCACCTCAGTCGCCAAACCTATATGAAGTAGAATTTTGTATCTATAAAGAAAATACACCAGTTGATAAGGTAGAATCCTATTTTGGATTACGAAAAATTTCCATTGATAGTGGTGTAATTCGGCTTAACAACAATCCGTTATATCAAAAACTCGTACTTGACCAGGGATACTGGGAAGAATCCGGCATTACCCCACCGAGTGAAGAAGCAATTATTAAGGATATTGATCTTATGTTGGCGATGGGCTTCAATGGTGTTCGTAAGCACCAAAAAATCGAAGACGAACGTTTTCTATACTGGTGTGACGTTAAAGGACTTTTAGTTTGGTCAGAAATGCCGGCAACCTACAAATATACCGACCATGCTGCGAAACAATTTGTTGTTGAATGGCAGGATATTATTCGTCAAAATTACAATCATCCTTGCATAATTACATGGGTTCCTTTTAATGAATCCTGGGGAGTACCAAATATAGCAAGCCAGAAAGACCAGCAAACCTTTACGGAAACGGTTTATTATTTAACAAAAGCGTATGACCGTAATCGCCCTGTTATATGTAATGATGGATGGGAACATACTATCTCGGATATCATCACACTTCATGACTATGACCACGATGGTGAGAGCATGCTACATCGATATGGCAGAGATATAACGCCGGTGCTAGAAAACCGTATTTCACATGGCAGATATAAATATGCCTTTGCGGATGGATATTCTTACAAAGGACAACCGATCATAATTAGCGAATACGGTGGAGTGGCATATAGCGATACGGATGGTTGGGGTTATAACGATAAAGCAAAAACTTCTGACGAACTGTGCTTACGTACATCTGAGCTTACCAGTGCAATACGTCAGATGCCAGCAGTGAGTGGATACTGTATCACGCAGCTTACTGATGTTGAGCAGGAAGTCAACGGTTTATTGTATGTCGACCGTAATCCGAAAGCTGACATTGAGAAATATCATGAGATTTTTTCAAAATAAAAAAATAAAAGTTACAGAGTCGGTTGCATTAAAAATGCAGCAGGAAGCACTGAAATAGAAGAAGATGATCAGAAAATCATTCTGTCAAACAATCAATTTTGCTATTTGTTAAAAAGGCAACAGTATCTATTGTAGGATAAAAATGAACGAGAAATCATCAGGCTAAAAAATGAGCGAGAAATCATCGGGCTTAAAACTGCGCGATGATTTCTCGCTTTTTCTAATCAGCTAGAACTAAATTAAAAAGGTGTGGAAAGAATTTGCATCAAGCATTACCGTAAAGTTTGTTCCATTTCCTTCAAAGGTGAACTCCTGTGCATGGTTTAAGGCATTCTGTACCACGATTACTAATT
>Ga0123336_10002207_pt1 | contig 17110 bp, 16 predicted proteins | sample SSSSmetaG_FD_96466 | JGI IMG/M metagenome (GOLD analysis project Ga0123336, IMG submission 96466) | Glacier valley bacterial and archeal communities from Borup Fiord, Nunavut, Canada, to study Microbial Dark Matter (Phase II) - ​SSSS metaG | ecosystem: Environmental > Aquatic > Freshwater > Ice... | reverse complement strand
CGAGGGGGCGCTATGTCGTGCATCCGTCTGCGCCTTCGGCTCGCCGCCCTCTCGTCGTCGGCCTTGATCGCGGGGGCGGTGGCGTGCAGCTCGAGCAGCAGTGACGCGCCGGCCGAGCCGACCTCGGTGACCTCGCCCGCGACCGATCCCGTGACTCCGCCTCCCGCGCCGACGACGATGCCCGTCCCCGTCGACGGGGGCGCCGACGCGGATCCACCGCCAGTGATCGAGGGCGTGCTCTCCAGGTCCTATGTCGATTACGCGATCAACCACGTGATCTCTACCGGTCAGAGCAACAACGTCTCGAACGGCGGCATCCCCATCATCAGCACCACCCAGCCGTTCGGTAACCTGATGTTCGACACCGGCGTGATGTCCATGTCGAGCTGCAACGGCGATGGATGCAACCAGTTCGACGCGCCGTCGTCGTTCGTGCCGCTCGTCGAGGGCGACAAGTTCTTCAACTACGGCGTGGAGACCGCCTCCGCGGGGATCGCGAACGAGGTCTCGCATCTCGCGATCGCGCGCTTCAAGTTTGGGACCGAGCCGGGCTACCCTGCGAAGCACGACGTGCTGGTCTCGGTCGACGGCCGCAGCGGCAACACCTACTGGTGCCTGCGAAAGAATGGCTGCAGCTACCACCCGGACTCGATGGTGAGGCCGTTCAACCAGTCGCTGCTCGAGGTGCAGGCGGCGAAGCAGCTCGCGACCGCCGCGGGGCAGACCTACGCGGTGCGCGCCATCACCGCCATCCACGGCGAGAGCGAGCACTACGCGTACACCGGCAATCGCGCCGAGTTCCCGCTGCCCGGCACCGACGGTACGCCGGGGAAGATCGCGGACTACGCCGATGCGCTCGTGGAATGGCAGCACGACTACGAGACGGAAATCGTGGCCATCACCGGGCAGAAGGTCGGCGTACCCCTCTTCATCTCGCAGCTGAGTGGCTGGACGGACGTGCGCACGAGCCGCATCACGCAGATGCAGCTGGACGCGCACCTGCGCGCGCCCGGCAAGGTGGTGCTCGTCACGCCCTCCTACCCGCTCTCCGTGCGCGAGGACTGCCTGCACTACGACAGTCACGGGCAGCGCCGCCTCGGTGAGTACTTCGCGAAGGCGTATGCGCGGACGGTGTTCTCGGGCGCGCCGTGGGAGCCGACGCGCCCCATCGCCGTCACGCGCAGCGGCGCCGTCATCACCGTGAAATTCCACGTGCCCAAGCCGCCGCTGGTCTTCGACACCACGAAGGTCACCGACCCCGGCAACAAAGGCTTCGACGTGGTCGACGCCGGCGGCGCGCTCCTCCCGGTCTCGAGCGTGGCGCTGACGAGCGCGGACACCGTCGTCATCACCCTTCCTGCCGCGCCCGTCGGCGCGGCGCGCCTGCGCTATGCGCAGAACCAGCCGGCGACCGCGTGCATCGGGCCCGGCACCGTTTACAGCGGCGGCGCCCGCGGAAATCTACGCGATTCCGACGATGCGCCCTCCCAGTATGGCTACGATCTGTGGAACTGGTCGGTCGCGTTCGACGTCGCTGTCACCAACTGATGCACGCTCGGTGAGCGGCCGCGCGTGTAATCTCGGGGGATGCGTTCTGCTGCACTTCCTTCCGTGCTCTCCGTGGCATTCATGGCGCTGGTGGCGGGCCTCGGCGCGTGCACCGGGGATGATCCGAGCCTCGTCGATCCGGGTGTGATCCCGGATGGAGGCGTCACGCCAGCGCGGACGTGCACGGGCACCGCGCCTTGCGCCAACGGCTCGCCCTGCGTGGACGGCTACTGCTGCGACGGCGCCTGCACGGGCACCTGCGAGGCGTGCAACGTCGGCGGGAGCGAGGGCAAGTGCACGGCGAGCAAGGGCGCGCCGAAGACGAGGTGCGACGGCGAGCAGACCGGCGCCTGCGCCGGTAGCTGCGACGGGAATAACCGTGCATCATGCACGTATCCCACGAGCGCGTGTGGCACGATCTCGTGCGCGGGCGGAAAGGCCACGCTCGCGGGGACGTGCAAGGCGGGCGCGTGCCAGAAGGGAGAGGAGCAGGGCTGCGTGCTGGGGTGCAGCGGCGACACGTGCCTCGGCGTGATGCAGATGTCTGCCGACCGGGGGAGCGCGTGCGCCGTGCTGACGGATGGGAAGGTCCGCTGCTGGGGCTCCAACGACCTGGGCCAGATCGGGCTCGACGTGGGGACGCCCCTCGCGAGCACGCCCACCGAGGTGTTCGGGCTCACCGGCGTGACTCAGGTTGCTTCGACCAGCGGATCGACGTGTCTCCTCATGGGCGACAAGACCGTGCGGTGCATGGGCGGCAACTCGTCGGGACAGCTCGGGCTCGGCGCCGCCGACGGCGCGAAGCACCCGACGCCGACGACGGTGCCGGGCCTCACGGACGTCACGTTCATCGGCGGCAGCTCGGGAGGGCACTTCTGCGCGATCACGACGACCGGCACGATCAAGTGCTGGGGAAGCAACTTCAACGGCCAGCTGGGTGATGGAACGTCGGGCACGTTGCGCGCCGCGCCGGTGACGGTGTGTCAGCCGGACGTGACGCCGTGCACGCCGTCGACCGGCGCGACCTTCGTCACTGGCGGCGACGGACACACCTGCGGGATCTTCGCAGCCGGACGGGTCGCTTGCTGGGGGTCCAACTCCGGCGGCGAGCTCGGGGCGCCGGCGGTCACGATGAATCCCGTCCCGAAGTTTCTCGTACCGGCGCTCACGGCCACGTTCCTGACGGCCGGCAATCGCGTCACGTGCGCCGCGAGTGGTGGCGGCGCGAAGTGCTGGGGCAACAGCAGCCTTCTCGGCAACGGCACGAGCGCGGCCACCAGCGCGGTGCCGGTGTCCGTCTGCACGAAGGGTGATTGCTCGACCTTGCTCACGAACGTGACCGGGGTGTCGACGTACGACGAGTCGGCGTGCGGCCTCGCAGGCGGCGCGGTGAAGTGCTGGGGCTTCAACAGCGGCGGTCAGCTGGGCGATGGCAGCGCGACCGTCTCGCAGAGCTTCGCCGCCTCCACGGCAATCGCGAGGGACGTCGTCGCCATCACCTCGGGGGGCGGCGCGAACTACGCCATCGTGGTCGACGGCGCCAATCGCGATATCCGGTGCTGGGGTAACGAGGATACGAGTCAGTGCGGCACCGGCACCGCGACCTCCGCGCGCCTCACCCCTGTCTCCCCGAAGTGGTGAACACATGTCTTATCGCGATGAGCTCGAAGCTGCCCAGCAGCGGATCGCCGACCTGGAGAACCAGGTCGAGGAGCTGAAGGAGCCGGCGCCGGTCGCGGCAGCGGGAGGCATGCACGCGCGCCGCACGCCCGGTCCCGAACCCGAGGGCGCGGCGATGGCGGGCCCGCCATCGCCGAAGCGCTCGGGCTGCGCGCTGTTCGGCGTGCCCGCCGGCCTGCTGCTGGTCGTGGGAGCGTGCGTCGCCGGGTGTCCGCTGGCCGCGCGCGGCTGGGGCGCCGTCGGAGGGGAGACAGACGCGGCGCTGGCCGCGCTCGAGCGCTGCCCGAGCGCACGAGAGGAGCTCGGCAGCGATCTCGGCTGGGCCGCGGTGGGCTGCGCGAACTGCGAGAGCGAGAGCGGAGGCGACCCGCTCAACGGCGGCTGTCATGGCAGCGCAAGCTGGCAGATGCCGGTGAGCGGAAGCCGCGGGAGCGGAAGCTACAATTTCCACTTCTCCACGCCGCCCGGCGGCAAACAGCAGTTCAGCGGCGGGAGCGTCGCGCTGTCGAGCGGCGGGCGCCTGAGCATCCCCGCCACCGGCAGCGACTGCACGCTCTCTCGCTAGTGAGGCTTCGCGAGCCTCCCCGCGATCCGACGGGCGCGGCGCGCATCGCCTTTCGGCGACCGGCGCTGCGCGCCGAAGAGCGAAGAGCGCGCCTGGCTTTCGCCCTACGGACTCGCAGTGAGGCTTCAAACCTCGCTCGGCCCTGCGAGCGGCTTTTCGTCTACAGGCTTGGGCGCGGCGGCATCGCCGTGAGGCCCGCGTCGCGGATGAGGGACAGGTCGGCCTCTTCCTCGGGGTTCGGCGTCGTGAGCAGCTTCTCGCCGTAGAAGATCGAGTTCGCGCCGGCGAGCATGCACATGATCTGCGCCTCGCGCGTGAGCTCGGAGCGCCCCGCGGAGAGGCGCACGCGCGCCTTCGGCATCAGGATGCGCGCGACGCCGATCATGCGCACGAGCTCGAGTGGATCGACCTTGGGCATGTTCGCGAGCGGCGTGCCTTCGACGGGCACGAGCGCGTTGATCGGCACGCTCTCGGGCTGCGGATCGAGGTTCGCGAGCGTGCGCAGCATCTCGCAGCGGTCGTCGATGCTCTCGCCCATGCCGATGATCCCGCCCGAGCAAACGGTGACGCCCGCTTTGCGGACGTTCTCGAGGGTGCGGAGGCGGTCGTCGAACGTGCGGGTCTTGATGATCGACCGGTAGTTCTCGCGGCTTGTGTCGAGGTTGTGGTTGTAGGCGTCGAGGCCGGCAGCGGCCAGGCGCTTCGCCTGTTCCTCGGTGACCATCCCGAGCGTGACGCACGCCTCGAGCCCCAGATCCTTCACGCCGCGAACCATGGTGAGCACGCGATCGAATGCGGGGCCGTCCTTGACCTCGCGCCAGGCGGCGCCCATGCAGAAGCGGGTGGAGCCGAGCTCCTTCGCGCGCTTCGCGCTGGCGATTACGTGCTCGACGTCGAGCATTTTCTCGGCGCCGACGTTCGTGTCGTAGTGGCTCGACTGCGGGCAGTACGAGCAGTCCTCGACGCAGCCGCCGGTCTTCACGCTGAGCAGCGTGCAGAGCTGCACCTCGTTGTCCGGATGGTGCGCGCGGTGCACCGCGCGCGCCTCGTCGAGCAGCGGCAGCAGGGGCCGATCGTAGAGAGCCCGCACGTCCGCCCGCGAATACTTCTCGGTCATGGCCGGCGCACCCTACTTGAAGCCCCCGGGGGGCTCAAGTGATGCTGGATCTGCCGTAATTCTTGGCCGCTACTCGTCGTCGGGGTCGCCGCCGCCCGGGTCGCTGTCGCGGCTGAACATGCGCCCGATCGTGTTGCGGCCGACGGCCAAGCGGCGGGCGGTCTCGGCCTTGTTGTTGTCGCAGGACGCGAGGGTCGCCTCGACGTAGCGGCGCGTCGCTTCGTCCAGCGTGAGGCCGAGGGGGATGGGCACGTCGGTCGACGGCGCCGTGGGCGCCGCCGCAGCCAGGTAAGGCGCGGACGAGGGGACGATCCGGCGGAGGCGCGGGAGATGCGTCGTGCCGATGCGGCCGTCCGGCGCGAGCACCACCGCGCTCTCGATCCAGTGTTCGAGCTCGCGCACGTTGCCCGGCCAGGTGTGCTCGCGCAGCACGCGGATCGCCTCCGCCGAGAGGTCCGGCGCCGGGCGCTTGTACCGCTTCGCGTACATGTCCGCGAAGTGATGGGCGAGCTGCTCGATCTCCTGCGGGCCGCGCGCGCGTAGCGGGGGGATCTCGATCTCGACGACGCGGATCCGGTAGTAGAGGTCCTCGCGGAACTTCCCCTCCGCGACGTGGCGCTCGAGATCCTGGTGCGTGGCGCAGACCACGCGCACGTCCGAGCTCAGCTCTTGGCGCCCGCCCACGCGCTCGAACGTGCGCTCCTGGAGGAAGCGCAGCAGCTTGCCCTGCACGTCGTGCGGGAGGTCGCCGATCTCGTCGAGGAACAGCGTGCCGCCCTGCGCCATCTCGACCTTGCCCGGCACGCGGCGATCGGCGCCGGTGAACGCGCCGCGCTCGTGACCGAACAGCTCGCTCTCCACGAGCTGGACGGGGAGCGTCGTGCAGTCGACGACCACGAACGGGCCGGCCTGCCGGAGCGAGTTGACGTGGATCGCCCGGGAAAACAGCCCCTTTCCGGTGCCGGTCTCGCCGCGGAGGAGCACGGTCGCGTCGGTCTGCGCGGCAAGCGTCACGCGCTCGTACACCGCGGCGAGCTCGTCGCTCCGGCCGACGATGCGGTTGAACGGCCCGCGCAGCGTGAGGCCCGGCCCCGCGGCGTCGGCCGGTCGCAGCGTCGTGAACGAGAGAGCGCGCGCGATCTGCGTGGCGAGGGCGACGAGGTAGCGCTCGTCCTCCTCGTCGAACCGGGCGCTCCCCTCCTCCGCGCGCGGCCGGCGGTTCAGGACCTGCACCACGCCGCGCACCGGGCCCCGCCCGCCGCTCTCGGCGGCATCACGGATCGGCACCGCCAGGATGGCGCGCGTCGTGTAGCCGGTGGCCTTGTCGACCGAGGGATCGAAGCGCGGGTCGCCCGCGGCGTCCTCGATGCGCACCGCCTCGCCGTTGCGCGCGACCCAGCCGGCGATGCCGCGCTCGAGCGGCTGGCGCAACGTGGGGAGCTCGGGCAGCACCGCGACGCGCGAGACGAGGTCGCCGCGCTCGGCGTCGACGAGCCAGATCGTCGCGCGCTCCGCGGAGAGCGCGTCGGCCACGCGCTCGCACGCCGTGGCGAGCAGCGCGTCGAAATCCACCTCGCGCGTGAGCAGCGATGCGAGATCGACGAGCAGCGAGAGGCGATTCGAGCGATCCAACATCGAGGTCCGGGACGCCAGCACCGCCAGGGGCGGAAGCACCGTCGCTCTGTCGAGGGTAACGCTCGACCTCGGGTTCTGCATGCGAAACTGCGTCAGGCCGCGCGCCGGCCGTTCTGCGGTACGCCCAGGTCGATCTCCATCCCCTCGCGCGCGGCGACGCTCGCGCCGTAGAGCGACTGCGCGCGGGCCTCGAAGTCGGCGACCTGCGCATCGGTGCGCATCGGGTCGTGGTGGAAGAGCACGTACTTTCCGACGCCCGCCGCGCGCGCGAGCTCCGCGCCCTCGACGTAGGTCGAATGGCCCCAGCCCATCTTGGTCTTGTACTCCTCGGGCGAGTACTGCGAGTCGTAGACGAGCACGTCCGCGCCCATCGAGAGCGTGCGCAGCGCGGGATCGACGGACGCGTAGTGCTCGGTATCGGTGGCGTAGACGAGGCTCTTGCCCTCGTGCTCGATGCGGTACGCGACCACGCCGCCCGGGTGATTGCCCTTCGCGAGCGTGACCTTCGCCTCGCCGACGTCGAAGGTCTCGCCGAGCCGGACCTCGCGCGTGGAGAGGCGCGCCGAGGCCTCGTCGAGGCGGACCGGGAACATGGGCGCCGTCATCTGGTGCATGAGCGCCTCCTGCACCGACATGACGCCATTCGCGCCGCCGACGATCGTGATGTCCGCCTGCTTCATGTAGACGGGCACGAAGAACGGCAGGCCCTGGATGTGGTCCCAGTGGTAGTGCGAGAGCAGCATCGTGATCGCGAGCGGCTGCCCCTCGCGCAGCAGGTGGTTGCCGAGGTTGCGCAGTCCGGTCCCGGCATCGAGCACGATGCGCGTCTTGCCGCACACCACCTCGACGCAGCTCGTGTTCCCGCCGACGTCCGTCGTCTCCGGCCCGGGCGAGGCGATGCTCCCCCGGACGCCCCAGAATCGAATCAGCATGATGTAGCGCTCCTCGGCGCGGACGGCTCTCGTCCGGCTCGGCGTCCCCATGTACACGTCCGATGCCAGGCGCGGATCGCCGAGAATCGCCGGGCTTTCGGGTCCGCGTGCGCCGTCGCGGGGCATGCCGGGCGCCCGCGCGAGCGCCGTTTTGGTGCATCGCGGAGCGGAGGACCGAAGCTATCCTGGCCACATGTCGAGGCGCGTGCTCATCGCGGACGACTCTGCCGTTGTCCGCGTGTCCGTCGCGCGGCGGGTGCGGGCCGAGGGCATCGAGGTCGAGGAGCGGGACTCCGCCGCGACCGCCTCGTCGGTCGACACCGCGGACCTCGCGTGCGCGCTGCTCGATCTCGAGCTGGGCGACGGTCTCGGAACCGAGGTCGCCGAGCGGCTACGCGAGGGTCAGGGCGGGCTGCCGATCGCGTTCTTCAGCAGCACGCTCGCCCCTGAGGTGCTCGCGCACGCGAAGACGTTCGGGCCCGTGTTCGCCAAGCCCGGCGAGCTCGACGAAGCGGTCGACTGGATCCGGCGCCACCGATGAGCGAGAGGCGACGGAAGAATCCGCGACCGAGGCGCGGCTTCCACGACGAGGAGAAGGCGCTCGCGCGCGGCAAGTCGAGCAACGCATGCCTCGCCGCGCTGGCGATGCTCGTCGCGTCGAAGGTCGGGCCCGTGCCGCGCAGCGGAGGCTGAAGACCTCAGAAGCTCGAGGCGGCGCGCGCGATCTCCTTGTCGATGATGCCCTGCTGGAGCAGCTGCTTCAGGTGCATCTCGAAGGTCTGCATCCCGTACGGATGCGTGCCCTTCTCCATGAGCTCCTTCATCGAAGGATTGCCCTCCGGCCGCTTGATCGCCTCGCGCACCGTGCCCGTCGCGACGAGCACCTCGGCGGCGAGGATCATCCCGCTCTGATCCTTGCGCGGGATGAGGCGCTGCGCGATAACGCCCTGGAGCGTGTCGCCGATGCGCTCGCGCATCTCCTCGGTCGAGCCCGGCTGGCCCTTGGGCGCGAGGGCGAGCATGCGGCCGACGGTGCGCGTGACGTCCGGCGTGTGCAGCGTGGAGAGCACGAGGTGGCCCGTCTCCGCGGCCTTCAGCGCGATGTCGAGCGTGAGCTCGTCGCGGATCTCGCCGACCAGGATGACGTCCGGGTCCTGGCGTAGCGCGGCGCGTAGCGCGTCGGCGAAGGTCGTGGTGTCGATGCCAATCTCACGCTGGCTGATGCTCGACTTGTCGTCGTCGTGGAGGAACTCGATCGGGTCCTCGATGGTCACGATGTGGAGCGGCTGCGTCTTGTTGAGGTGGCCGATCATGGCGGCGAGCGTGGAGCTCTTGCCGTTTCCAGCGGCGCCGACCACGAGCACGAGGCCGCGATCCTTCTCGGCGAGCATCGCGCAGGACGCGGGGCAGCCAAGATCCTCGAACGTGGGGATGCGCGTGGGGATGGCGCGCATGACGATGCCGAGCGTGCCGCGCTGGCGGTAGATGTTGACGCGGAAGCGTCCCACGCCGGCCGCGGAGTATGCGGCGTCGTGCTCGCGCAGCGTGCCGATCTCGGCGCGCACCTTCGCGTCCTGGATGACGACGCGCGCGATGTTCTCGGTGTCCTCCGCGCGCAGCGGCTCGGTCCGGAAGAAGACGAGGTCACCACGAACACGCGCCGCGGGCGGGATCCCCACCTTGAGATGGATGTCGCTCGCCTTCGCCGCGACGGCCTTCGCCAGCAGCTGGTTGATGTAGCTTTCGTTGCCGTAGACGCTGCTCGGCTGCGAGGAGTCCGCCATCTCCACCTGACAGTAGCCGAAGGCGCGCTGCGGGAGAAAACCTTCGCATGGTCGCCGTGACGACCCTGCGCCGCTTGCGGCGCTGCTACTTCGCGTCGAGGTCGGCCGGCAGGTCCTGCTTCGGGCACGGCATCATGCGCAGCGCGCGGATCGCGCCGACCCGGCGCTCGCGCGGCTGCGAGGCCTCCCGCGCGAGGGCCAGCAGCTTCGCGCAGCCTTCGCCGAGCTCCTCCACGTCCTCCACGTCCTCCGAGCGCCGCGGCCGCGCCGCGAGCTCGAGCACCGACGCGAGCGCGAGGCGCGCTTCGTCGTCGCTCTTGCCCGACGCCGCGGTCGTCAGGAACGGGAGCTGAGCCCAGCCGCGCGCGAAGCCCATGGCGCGGAGGGCGGTCGGCCGCAGCTCGGGCTCGCTCGCCGCCTCCACGAGCCCGGCTCCGCCCTCGTGCGTCGCGAGCGAGGCGAGGTCCTCGGTGGTGCCCTCCCGCGCGCTCGTCCACATCGCGACGTCGCGCACGGCGACCGGACCGGCCTCGGCCGGCGCCTCGGTGCGCTTCAGGTACGCTGCGCTCGGCAGCGCGGACGGGACGGTCGACGCTCCCAGCCCCTTCCCGCACGCGCCGCACGCGCCGAACAGCGACAGGCCGAGTAGCGCGCCCGTGGCCCCCGCGACCAGCACGCGCTTGCGCTGCAGCGTGTCCAACGAACCCGCCGCTCGTTCAGCCCGCGACGATGTCGAGCGTACGCTTGCCGGCCTTGGCCGCCTTCGCCGCCTCTTCGTCGTTCTTCGCGTTGTAGTCCTGCACCGCGCGGTTGATGTGCATGCTGCAGAATTTCGGGCCGCACATCGAGCAGAACTCGGCGGTCTTGAAGTACTCGTCGGGGAGCGTCTCGTCGTGCATCGTCTCCGAGATCTCGGGGTCGATGGAGAGGCGGAACTGCTCCTTCCAGTCGAACGCGTATCGCGCGCGGCTCAGCGCGTCGTCCCGGTCGCGCGCGCCCGGGCGATGGCGCGCGATGTCCGCGGCGTGGGCGGCGATCTTGTAGGCGATCATGCCCTGCTTCACGTCGTCCTCGTCGGGGAGGCCGAGGTGCTCCTTCGGCGTGACGTAGCAGAGCATCGCGGCGCCCGCGGTGCCGGCCATGGTCGCTCCGATGGCGCTCGTGATGTGGTCGTAACCGGGCGCGATGTCGGTGACGAGCGGTCCGAGGACGTAGAACGGCGCCTCGTGGCACAGCTCCATCTCCTTCTTCACGTTCATCTCGATCTGATCGAACGGCACGTGGCCGGGGCCCTCGATCATGACCTGGACGTCCTTCTCCCAGGCGCGCTTCGTGAGCTCGCCGAGCGTCTTCAGCTCGGCGAACTGCGCCGCGTCGCTCGCGTCGGCGAGGCAGCCCGGACGCAGGCCGTCACCGGCGCTGATGGTGACGTCGTACTTCGCGCAGATCTCCAGGACCTTGTCGAAGTGCGTGTAGAACGGGTTCTGCTTGTGGTTCTCGATCATCCACTGGGCCATGATCGACCCGCCACGCGAGACGATGCCCGTGATGCGATCCTTCACGAGCGGCAGGTACTCGACGAGCACGCCGCAGTGGATCGTGAAGTAGTCGACGCCCTGCTGCGCTTGGTGCTCCAGCATCGCGATCATGTCGTCGGCGGTGAGCTTGCTGACGCTCTTCACCTGCGTGAGTGCCTGGTAGATCGGAACGGTGCCGATCGGCACGGGCGACGCGGCGATGAGCTCGCGGCGGATGCCGTCGATGTCGCCGCCGGTGGAGAGGTCCATCACCGTGTCGGCGCCGTACTTGAGGGAGATGGCGAGCTTGCGCTTCTCCTTCTCGACCTCGCTCGTGACCGCGCTCGAACCGATGTTCGCATTCACCTTGCAGGAGAGCGCGATGCCGATGCCCATCGGCTCGAGGTTCGTGTGCCTCACGTTCGCGGGAATGATGAGGCGACCGCGCGCGATCTCGCTGCGCACCAGCTCGGCCTCGACCTTCTCGCGGAGGGCGACGTACTTCATCTCCTCCGTGATCACGCCCTGACGCGCGTAGTGCATCTGCGTGACACAGGGACCGGTCCGCTTCGAAACCCACTCGGTGCGCATGACCGGAACTTCTAGGCCGAGGGCCGAGCGCCGGCAAGACCTACCGGGGAAACACCAGGAGAAGGCAGCCCTTCTCGTACGGGGCTGCCGCGCCGCCGCACCAGACCTCACCCTGCCCGTTCGCCTCGACGCCCGCGACGTGGGTGGTGTCCTGCGCCGTGAGGGTCTCCTGCACCGTGCCGTCGAGCGCGAGGCGACGGAGCTCGGCCGGCTGCCCGTCCGCCAGCGCGCCTTGCCCGGGCATGGTGACGTGACGCCGTGCACGCCGCCCTGGCCGTACGGGCCGTAGCTCCGCACCACCTCGGCCTGGCCGGTCGTCGCGCTCGTCTTCTTCCGGTCTTCGCGTCGGTCGTCGTCGTGCTCGCCATCCCCTGGTTTCACGGCTTCGGGACGAGACCGAGGAGTAACATCCGTGACGCGATCGGCGCGCCGGGTCGCGAGAAGCGCACGTCCTTCGCAGCGCCGGCCTTGATCACGATCCTCGCCTCCACGAGCGCCGCCAGCGCGCGCTGCGCGGTGCGCTTCGAGACCCCCGCGTGCTCGGCGAGCGCCTGCGCCGTCCACCACGCGCCGTCGCCGAGCAGGATGGCGAGGCACGCCGCCTCGCCGCCGTCGGGCGGGAGCAGCACCGCGACCGCACGCGGCGTCTCGAGGACGTACCCCTCGGTCGTCGCCACCGGCTCACCGAGACCCTCGAGGAGCTTGCGCAGCCGACCGATCTCGACGCGCAGGCGCGAGCGATGCGAGGCGTTGACGCGGCGCGTGTCGAACGCCGCCGCCGCGAGCGCATCACGCGCCACGTCCGCCGGCCACGCGCGCGCCAGCGCGAGGAGCAGCGCGAACAGCACCGAGCGCTTCGCGAGCGGGATCGACGCGCGGCCGGCGATGGCGAGGCGCCGGCACGCATCCACGAGGAACACCTCGCCGCTCGACGCGGCCTCGATGGCGAAGAGGTCCGCCTCGCGCTGCGCGCCGCGCTGCTCGAGGCGCGCGATCGGCTTGCTCAGCTCCGCCTCGAGGGCGACCAGCGCCCGCGCGAGGAGCTCGTTCGGCGCGGCGTCGAGCGCCTTGCGCGCCCGCGAGAGCGCGGCCCGGGCCTCCGTGGGCGCGACGGCGCGGATCGCGATCTCCGCCTGCGCGAGGCACGCCACCGCCGCCACGTCCGCGGGCAGCTCCGCGTGGGCGAGCACCTCGTCGACGACGTGCCGCGCCTTCGCGAGCCGCCCGAGCAGCACCTCCGCGCGCGCGAGGACGAGGCGCTGCATGGCGGCGTTGCGCGCGTCCCCGAGCTTCGCCAGCGCCTCGGCCGACGCCCGCGCAGCCTTCGCGGCGGGCGCCGGATCACCGTCGGACATCGCAATCTCGACGCGCGCGGCCTCGATCCGCGCTCGCAAGAGCGGATCCTTCGCGAGCGACCGCGCGCGGTCGAGCGAGGCGCGCGCCAGCGCGAGATCCCCGAGCTGGGCATGGGCGATCCCGCGCAGCGTGAGCCCCAGGCCATCCTCGGCGCGGCCCACGAGGCCCAGCGCGTGGAGCGCGTCCCCGCGGGCCAGCGCGCGCCCCGCGAGCGCGAGGGAGGCGTCGGCAGCGGCACGGGCGCGAGCGTGGGCCACAGCAGACGCTCGCACGCCCGCACGCCGCTCCGCAACCTATGGCAGAATGCGGCGATGCCTCAGGACGCGCACCTCAGGGAGCTCTACGCGCTCCGCAACACGGTCGACGAGCTGATCGAAGAGGGCCTCGTCAAGCACTGGAGCGTGAGCGAGGTGCTGGGCGCGCTGCTGCCGCGGGTGGTCATGCTGCTCGGCGCGACGGGCGCTTTCTGCGAGACCTACGGCGAAGATCTCGAGATCCATCTCTTCACGAGCAGCGGCCCCGACGGCAAGCCGCTCACCATCCCCGGCAAGGCGGACGTCTTCGCGCGCACGAGCGTCGAGAAGCGTGAGCGCGTCAACGAGACGTTCGTCGACGCATGCGTCATCGCGCAGCACCTCGACGTCGCAGGCGAATGGTTTGGCCGCATGGGCCTCGTCTGCTCGCCCGCGGGCGACACCGTGCTCCTCGGCGACGCGCTCGAGGCGGTGTGCGAGGTCCTCGACAACTACCTGTTCGCCATCAAGGCCGCGCGCGAGAAGCACAACGTCATGATGCGGCTCGGCCGCGCGCTCCGGCACCGCGTGCTGGGCGAGGGCGTGAAGGAGGCGGTGAAGGTCCTCGCCGCGGCCATCCCCATGGTTCGCATGGTCCTCGTGTACGTCGCCGAGGAGAGCGCGACGAAGACGCTCCACGTCCAGATGTTCAACGGCGCCGAGCTCGAGGTCGACACGCTCGCCGCGCAGGGCCAGAGCCTCGCGCCGCTGCGCGTGATGGGACGGGACTACCTGAACGGCACGAACGACGACCTCCTCGCGCACCTCGGCGTGAAGAACGCTGCCGAGGAAGTGCTCATCAACGGCATCACGAAGAGCGTGGTGGTGGGCAAGGTCGTGGTCACATCCAGGAACCCGTCGTTCAACACCTACGATCGCGAGCTGCTCAGCGCGTTCGCCGGCTTCATCCGCCAGCGCGTCGTCGACTTCAACAAGGAGTGGCGCGCGCTCGCGCTCGCGTTCCGCCCCGACGACGTGGGGCGCCTCCTCCAGAACGACGACTACGAGAAGCGCTTCCTCGCGCCGCGCGAGGAGACGGTCGGTGTCGTCTACATCGACATCTCCGGCTTCACGAAGGTCTCCGAGACCATCCTCAAGACGCCCGCGAAGGTCGCGGAGCTCGTCGAGGAGTGGAGCCGCGACGCGGTCGACATCGTGTGGCAGCACGGCGGCGTCTTCGACAAGATGGTGGGCGACTGCGTGATCGCGCTGTTCGGTCCGCCTTTCTACGAGGAGAAGCCGGGCGAGCGCCTGGCGCGCGCCATCCAGTGCGCGATCGACGTTCGCGCCATGACGCACAAGGTTCCCGAGCGCATCGCGTTCGAGGTGCTGCGCGAGTCGGGCCTCGCGGTCTCGACGGGCGTGCACCTCGCGCCGCTGTTCGTCGGCCAGTTCGGCCCGAACTCGAACTTCACGGGCTTCTCGTCGGGCATGAACAACACCGCGCGCCTCCAGGGCTGCGCGGGCCGCAACGAGATCCTGGTGATGGAGGAGGCGATCGAGGCGCTCCCCGAGGGCCACGGCTTCAGGTTCGGCGAGCCGCGCGCGATGCCGGTGAAGAACGTCAGTGAGCCGCTGAAGTTCCGCGCGCTCGATGCGCCGCTGGAGCCCGCTCCCGCGAAGCTTCCTCCAATGTAGCCAGAACATGGTCGCCGGACCGACTCTTGGCCATCTGTAGAAGCGAAGACCGCGACGCTCGTTGGACGGCAGCGCGAGCAGCTCACCCTGGGGGACGTTCGCTCATGACTTGCGCGCCGTCGTCGAGGTTGCCGCTGTCGTCGAGGTTGGCGCTGTCGTCGAGGCATGCAGAAGTTGTTGGCGGCGTTGCCCACGCGCACCGTCACCGGCCCCGCTTGCTACACGCCTGATGTGCCTCGTCGACCCCGGACCTGGGGGCAGCGAGGACCAATGATCGAGCGAAGCGTTCGCCCGGCGGGCGACTGGTCGAGCCGAGCGCGCCGGATCAGTCCGAACAGCACCGGAGGCCGATCTCCTGGCCCCGGCGATCGCGTGATGCCCCTCGCCCGTCGACACGGCAGTCCAGGTTCGCGCCCACGTTGAGGTAAGCGCCGCCCTTCACGAAGCACTCGTCCTTCTGGGGGCCCGCGTCGATCGGCGCCGCGTCGGCGCCCGCGTCGGCGGGGCCGCACGGGCCGTCGAACCACTCCCAGACGTTGCCGACCATGTCGAAGACGCCCGGGAAGCCGCCCTGGCAGCCCTTCTTCGAGCCGACGGGCAGCGTGCGGCCCGCGTCGTTCTCGCCGGTGTTGCACGTCGCGCCCTGCTGCACGCCGCCGTAGGGGTACTTCAGCTGCCCGACGTCCGAGCACGCGAACATCCACTCGTGCGTCGTGAACTCGCCGAGATCGGCGAGGCCCACCGGACCCGCGAACTTGCCGTTCGCGCGCTTGCCGCACAAGCGCTTGCCGGCCCACGCGCAGTACGCATGGGCATCGCACCAGTCGACGCCCGCGATCGGGATGTCGTCGGCACCGCCGAGCGCGGGCGCGTACGTCGCGTTCCACGCGCACTTCGCGGGCTGGCCGCTCACGTCCGCGCCCTTCGCGGTCGTGAAGTCCGTGTACTGCTTCACCGTGATCTCGGTGCTGTCGATGCAGAAGTTGTTGGCCGCGTTGCCCACGCGCACCATCACCGGGCCCGCGTCCCCCGGGCACGGCTTGCTTGCGTCGAAGCCGCCGCCGTCCACCCTGGGATCGACAGCGCCGTCGCTCTCGGGGTCGATCGCGCCGTCGGCGCTGCCGCCGCCCTCGGCCTCGTCGCACACGCCGCCCTTGCACTCGCCGATCGCCAGCGCGTCGATGCCGGCGACCTTCGCGCACGCCACGACCCCCGCGAGCGCGAACGCCAGCAGCGCGAGGCCCCGCGCGCGGTGCGGCTTCGAGCGCGTCGATGGGGTCGAGGGGGTCGAGGGGGTCGAGGGGGGCAACGGGGGCATCAGAACGTTCCGCGGAGGCCCGCGCTGCCTGGACCGACCCAGACCGCCGCGCGCCGCTCCGTCGATTGTAGCGCCGATTCCACCTTCGTCCTGGGCAAGAGGAAGCCGATGAGGCCGAGGACCAGCCCGCCGCCCGCCGCGGCGAAGCCGATGGTGGAGACCGTCGCGAGCGTCCCCGCGCTATCGAGGTCGCCCTTCACGGACGGATCGCACACGTCGTTCGCGCACTGCGCCTTCACCCCGCCGGCCTTCGACAGCGTGAGCGCGCCCGTGATGCCGCCCACCGCGAGGCCCGCGACCGCGAGCCCGAAGCCGCCGAAGACGAGCACGTTCGCGCCCGTCGACCGCTCGGTCACGATGGCACGCGTCGCTGCGGTCGAGGCCGGCTTCGTGAGGACCTCGGCCTGCACGACCGCCGGGTTCGGGACCGGCAGGACCAGCTCGACCTCCTTCGCGTCCCGCTCGCCGACCTCGACGTCGGCGCGCTTCTCCACGTTGTCGGCGTTCAACGCGGAGATCACGTGCTTGCCGGGGTTCACCGCCACCGGCTCGCCGAGCAGCAGCTTCGCCACCTCGCCGTCGTCGACGTTCACGCGCGTCGCGGGGCCGCCCTTCACGACGATCTTCACCGTCGGGATGCGCGGCTTGAGGTTTGCGTCGAGGTCCTTCGCCTCGCGGCGCGCCCTCTCGAAGACCGCGGGCTCACCGGCGTCGTGCGGCATGCGCCCCACCTCGAGCGCCACGTCGCGCGCCTCGATGAGGTGACCGAGCGCGAGGTGCGCCTTCGCGAGCGCGATGCCCGTGGACGGCACGCGCATGAGATCGTGCGCCTTGCGGTACGCCTCGAGCGCGCGCGCCTTCTCGCCGGCGCGCGTGCGCTCCTTGCCCTCGTCCATGAGGCGGCGCGCGGTCTCGCGCTGCGCAGCGGTGGGCGCTGCGAACGCGGGGAACGTGACCATCGCGCCGGCGATCGCCAGGGCGAGGAAGAGCCCTTTAGAACCCATACTCGTCGCCGTCACCCCGCTTCACGCCCGCCTTGCCAGCGTTGCCCTTCGGCACGCGCTTGCCCGCGCCGCCGTCCCTGGTGGCGCGGGCGGCGGCGGTCGCGGTCGCGCCGGCCTCGACGGACTCGCTGG
>Ga0123336_10002206_pt1 | contig 17111 bp, 8 predicted proteins | sample SSSSmetaG_FD_96466 | JGI IMG/M metagenome (GOLD analysis project Ga0123336, IMG submission 96466) | Glacier valley bacterial and archeal communities from Borup Fiord, Nunavut, Canada, to study Microbial Dark Matter (Phase II) - ​SSSS metaG | ecosystem: Environmental > Aquatic > Freshwater > Ice... | reverse complement strand
GGCCGCGTGGACGCGCCTGGCGGTGCAGGATGCCGACGACCTCGACCTCGTGCCGGAGGCGTACCGCTACTTGCTACCGACCGCCGAGCCTGAAGCAGTGCAGGGTGGGGAGCAGCAGGCCAGTGACGAGGAGGATGCCGAGGTGCCGGTGGTGGTTAGTGGCGGCCGTAGATGAGGGCAGAGGTTGGGGGAGGTCAGCACCTCCCCCTCCCCTACGCTTCATCTTTAAGGTCAGGATCGTGGTAGCTTTTGACATCTGGACCCACTTGCTGTAGAATACCGCTTGCACGGGGCTAGCAGTATGCTATAATGTTCGATCTTTCAGCTAAAGGCTTGAAGCGTTGATTGTTTCCACCAGCAACTTTGTTAAGGACATCAGAGTAGATAGGCAGATCAATGTTGTTGATCTGTTTTCTGGCTGCGGCGGTATGTCGTGGGGGTTTAAGGAAGCGCACTACAGAGTTTTGGCTGGCATTGAGTCTAATGATCATGCTGCGACAGCCTATGCACGGAACATCTTCAGAGAGTGTGACGAACACACGATCAGCAAAGTGGGGCAAAGTCGCGACATCAATACCTTGTCAGCAAAGGATTTTAGAGACGAGCTACCTGCCAGCGATCAGGTTGATGTGATCATTGGTGGCCCTCCCTGTCAGGCATTTGCCCGCATTGGTAGAGCCAAGCTCATGTCTCTAAAGCGTCACCCTCTTACGGATGAGCGAGCGAGGCTGTATACAAGGTATCTGAATTATGTTAAACACTTCCGCCCTCTAGCAGTGGTCATGGAGAATGTCCCCGACATTATGAACGTCGGTGGACAGAACGTTGCCGAGCTTATTGCCAGCGACCTTTATGATCTGGGATACCAGTGTCACTACACTGTCTTGAACTCCGCGCATTATGGTGTGCCGCAAGCTCGTCACAGATTCTTCCTGATTGCTTTTCACCAGGACCTGAATGTTGAACCTTCCTTCCCATCTCCAACGCACGAGTACAGGCTGCCGGATGGCTACCACCGTATGCACAAGGTGGCTACCAGCCTGATCCAGGGTGAGCAGAAATACTACCTGTTGCCGCCAGCACCTATAGGCGGGCTTCCTGGCGCGGTGACCGTTGAGCAGGCTCTGCATGATCTACCGTTTCTTGATCCTCGTCAGCAAGGGCGAGCAATTAGCAGACCTGAATACAACAACGTTAGACACTACCAGGATGTTGAGCCTTCACAGTATGCCCGTGAGATGAGGGGTGAGGCAGGCAGCCGCAATGATCATCCAGTATATAATCATGTTACCCGCTATCTACCCCGCGACTTCCGCATCTTCGAGCAGATGCAGCCTGGCGATCAATATCCACGAGCGCATCAATTGGCTATACAGTTGTTTGAGAAGGAGTTGAAGGCCAGGAAATACGCAGGAGAGGAACTGGTCGAGGGTTCACAGGAGTACAGGCAGTTGTGGGCTGCATATGTACCTCCCTATAAGCCTGACAAGTTTCCAAACAAGTGGTGGAAGCTGAAGCCCGGCGAACCTTCACGCACGCTGACCGCTCATATGGGCAAGGATACGTACTCCCACATCCACTACGACCCGCAGCAGCCACGCACTATCACTGTACGTGAGGCGGCCAGGTTGCAGTCCTTCCCCGACGACTTCTGGTTCCCCGACTCGATCAACGCGGCCTTTCAGCAGATTGGCAATGCTGTACCGCCGTTGCTGGCTAGAGCATTGGCCGAACACATCATGCCCGTGCTACAAAGTGAACAGGCAGCCGTGCTTCGCCAGGAACGCAGGCATAGGCGCGGCTCAATCAGCTAACCTGTTTCTTCATCGCCAGGACTTGTGTCCATGAGGTCAGTCTCCAGGCTTGAGCGATATGACTTCAACTGCTCAAGGTTGCAGTTCTCCAGCAAGGCAAAGAAGGTGTTGTAGTCGGTCGGCGACAGGAAGGTGAAGATGTAGTAAGGCCGAGGGGTACTGTCACTGGCTTCGGCATCAGCCAGCAACTGATTGAGACGCTCGAAGTAAGCGCGTGCTGCATTGCGCTTGGCCCTATTCTCCTCCTTCGCGTCCTTATCCGCTTTCGTCTCAATGACCAGGATCACCGTCCACCCGGCAATGTTGAGCTTGAGGAAGAAGTCAGGGTTGAAGTGACTATCCTTGCGTAGACCACCCTTCATCATGCTGAAATCTATAGCGTAGAAGCCAACGTCGGTGGACTTGATCCAGGCTTGCAGGCAGGTCGGTGCTTTGCCCCCGGTCAGGCTGCGGATCATCTTACGCTCTGGTTCGTAAGAGCTAACTGCTACGTTCAGCGGTGTGCGGAGACGGCTGGTTGGAACTTCCACCTGGCCGGGGCCGCCCGGCTTGCCAAAGTCCTCGAACAACGCTACCATGTTCTGGTGGTTGTTAGGGTTCTTTGTGCGGTCTTCGGTCAGGTCAGGCGAATGCTCATCGTGGAACAGGGTGTCGTTCGCCAGGAACTCGTCCAGCGAGGTGTTGCTGTCGCCCAGACTGGTGGTTGATACCTCCGCAACCTGCCAGAGGCCCGGCTGGTAAACCAGTTGTGGGCTGATTGAGCCACGCAGTACGTTAAGTGCCTTCAGGCTACGGTTGTAGTTCTCCTCGCTCATCCGCCCGCTCGTCTCACCGGCTGCCAGCAACGCAGCGTCAACCAGCTTTGTCAACGCCGCAACGGTGTAAACCTGCTTCGCACTATTCTTGACCTCAGCGGTCGTGTTCTTGTCCTTCTGGATCGCTACCGCCATCGCTGCAGCGGTGTCTGCCACATCGTGGTACTCAGTTGCGGTGAGGGTGATAGTTGGGTCTTGTAGGCGGTCAATTACCGCCCCAGCCAAACCAGTGTAGTGAACGCTGGTTTGCTGGCGGTCATGCTGGCTTGCATAGTTCAGCGCGATGGCTGGCAGCGTTGTGCTGGCAGATGAGGTAGTTGCGCTGCTGCCAACCACCGCGCTCTTTGCCAGCCGGTGTAGCTGGAAGTGGTACTGACCTCGGATCGCGTTGGTAGCATCAACCACGTGGGCCGTCACCTTTGGCTTTTCGCCGCGCACGGCAGCTACCTTGCGGGCGGCTTCCTCCTGCTCCTGCACACTGACTACGCCCAGGTTGCTCAAGTAGCTGGCAAAGTTGATGTGGTTAAAGACGGTCAGCACTGCCTGCTCAGTGGTCAGTCCAGCAGGCAGGCGCAGACCGCGCCCCAACACCTGGGCGATCAGCAGCTTTGATTTGAAGGCGCGGGCGTTATGAGGGACGATCTGAAAGACGTTCTTCACATCCCAGCCTTCGGTCAGCATGGAGACGGAGACGATCCATTCACAAGGATTGCCAGGTTGGTCAATCGTTAGCAGTTTTGGCAGATTGGCTTTGTGCTTGCTGCTAGAGGTGACGACCAGCACCTTGTCCGCAGCCTGCACCTGCGGGATACCCAGTTGAGCAGCCAGAAACGCGATCAACTCAGCTTCGATTACATCGCAGGTAGCAATCTTATCGGTGACGATGATCGTCAGGGGCTTGAGGCCTCTGGCAACATATGCTTTCTGCTTGTCATGGTGGTTATCGTAAACCAGCGACCAGTGAGCTTTAGGGTCGCTGCGGTTGTCATCCACATACTCGACCCGCTTCACAATGCCGTCGCGGGTGGCGGCGGCCAGGGAGTAGCGGTAGATCACATCGCCAAAATAGTTGTCGGCGGTCTCGGCGGTTGGGCCGCTGTATGGCGTGCCAGTCGCGCCGAGGATATAGCGGAAGGCAAGAGCCGGGTCGGTCAGGAACTCGCGCCACTCCTTCGCATCGTTCTGGGTGGCGGCGACATGGTGTACCTCGTCGTTGAGGATCAGCACGCGGCTGCCCTGCCCACCCTCAAGACTGGGGCGCACCGACGAGCCGGTGCGTTTGTAGGTCTGGTGGATGTTGGCAACGCAGATCGAGTAGTCAGCGATGGTGCCGGTCGCATCCTGCACGCCTGCTGCACCGCGACTGGTGGGCAGGGCAGCAACCAGGTCGCCGCGCCGTTGCAGTTCGTCAAACTTGGTCAGCAGGCCATCTTTGATCGTGATCGAGGGACAGAGTACCAGCACGCGGTCTACCAGCCCGGTCAGCAGCATCAGTTGCGCGATGCCGTAGAGGACGTAACTCTTGCCAGTGCCAGTGGCAAGGTCAATGGTTGCGTACAGTTTGTCGGGCAGCCGGATGGTGGCGAGGTAGTCGGCTTCAGTCTTGTGTAGCTTCTTCAGCCAGGGGTTGGCTGCGTAGTTGTCACTGGCAAGCTCACCCAGATCGCGGTAGTCGCCAAGCAGGTAGGTCAGGGCGGCACGGATCGCCTCGGCCTGGTAGAGGCGGCCCACGCACAGTGCGTCTATGAATGGGTCGAAGCGGTCGAGCATCTGCTCTACGGCTGCGCTGGCTGGTTTGATCTTAAGGACAAGCTCATCTGGGTCTATGTCTACTCTGTTGGCTGCCAATGTGCCTGACTCCAGTTCGCTAAACGTAGTTTGGTTACGCTATTGCCTCAATCGTCTCCTCAGCCGCTTCAATCCTGGCTGGCTGGAAGTCGCTGCGCTGGCGCAACTCCGTGTACTCGTTGCCGTAGATGTCTATGTAGATAAACATCAGCTTCTCACCGACCTCACCCTCGCGGGGCAGGAAGCTGGCAGTGTAGTTGCTCTTCCGCATCGCGTCGGCGTAGAAGTGGTAGCCATAGCGGAACGGTTGCCCCTCACCAGCATAGTCAGGGTCTACCAGCAGCATGGCGAAGGTGGGAAAGCGGTTTTCTGCCGTCGGCTGCGGCTGGTTGCGCTCGGCAGCGGAAGTGGCAAAGTGTTGCAGGCGGATCGTGTACTCGGCGAACATCGGCTGGCTGGTCGGGCGCAGTTCGTAGCTGGCCTCCAACTCTGGCAGGTGGATGAAGTCGAAGCCGGTCGCCGTCGCCGGGTCGTTGATGTCGGCCTGACTGCTGGGCTGGCGCAGCCGCTGGTAGTTGCCGCGCCGCAACTGATCGAGGATCGAGCGTGGTACGCGCAGCACATAGTAGCGGGTGTCCTCCACTTCCACGTAGTCCTGGAAGAAATCAACCAGGTCGTCGGGGGCAATGATGTAGAGGCGTTCGCCAGGGCTGCCATTGGCGATCTGGTGCATGGACTCGATGGTTTGCTCACCTAGCATCAGGCCCGCATACCGCTGGAAGTCGTAGACGTGGACAGGGAAGCGGCCAAGCTGCCCATGTATCTCCAGATCGCCGAACCGCTTTGGCGTGGCGTGTTCACTGGCCTGGAACAGCTGCAGGACGAAGCGGCGATATTGAGCGGAGTCGAGCTTCATCAGCGCGTCCATGTCGTAGAGACCTGCGTTGTAGAGAGTGAAGCGATGCGGCACCGGCTGTTCTTTGCTCCCCTTCAGCAGCCGCTTCTGGATCGTATAGATGGCAAACTTGCCGCAATCTATCGCCACCCAGCGACGACCCAGCCGCTCGGCTACCGCCGCTGTCGTACCGCTCCCAGCAAAGGCATCCAGCACAACATCGCCTTCATCACTGCTAGCGCGAATAATTCGGGCCAGTAGTGCTTCTGGTTTTTGTGTGGGATAGCCAGTTTGTTCAGCATCAGGCATATGCATTGCATCAGCTATGTCAGTCCAGACATCGCCAGCAGCCAATCGCTCCACAACTTTGTCGCCCTTTGCCGAAAGGTTGTACCTAATGCGTATGTTGCCCTTGCTGTTCTCATGAATACGCCCTTGTACTCTTAGCTGTTCAATGCTCTCGTCGGTATAGTCACCCCTTGGAGCAGTCTTAAACCACACACCTGCTGCATCTTGTTGAAAACCCTTCTGTCTCGCTTCTTCAAACGTGTACAGCCGTTCATAGTAGTCTCCGTGAAACTTAGCCTGCGAACCCTTCCTGTACCACACAAGATAATCATGATTACGAGCAAACTGCGAAGCTATAGCCTTCGCCCCACGAGCTGTTGTACCGTAAGCCCACACAACTTGGTTTTGAAAGTTTGACTTGTTAAACACCTCGTCCATAAGTACCTTAGCTGGGCCAACCATACGGTAATCAAGATGCACATAGATGCTACCAGTTGGCTTAAGCAAGGCGGAGAGGAAAATCAGGCGACGGCGCAGGAACTCAATGAACTGCGAGCCAGCTACTTTGTCGCTGTACGCCTGCTGACCCTGACCGCCTTCCATGTCCTGCTTTGTAGAGAAGGGTGGGTCAATATAGATCAGGTCAACCTGCCCATAGAGGTTGTTGGGTAGGTTAGGGGTGGCAAGAGCTTTTAGCACCTGAAGGTTGTCACCAAAGATCAGCCGGTTGCTCCAATCGGGATGGTTGGGGTAAGTCGCCCCGCCAGCAGGCATAATCCGCACCGGCTGAAGCGGGGCCGCCAGCGTGTCAGCGATCACCTGTCGCTCGTCCATCTTGCCGCGATAAACAAGCTCGTACTCGCCCTTGACGATAGCCGCGTTGGGGTAGAGCAGGCTCAGATATCGCTCAGTGAGCGGCTGCCCCTCAGCCACCAGTTTCGCCAGTTGTTCACGTGTCTGCTGCTCGTAAGCGTCCATCGTAGCCCCCTCTGCTGGCCCATCATGCAGGGCGGTAGCACGTCTGTTTGATAAGCCTATTATATACCTGACGGGTATTAAATGCAACCAAGCTACGGCGGTAATCAGGCTAATAGCTGGCTCCTCATCAGCTTGACGATAAAGGAGGACGGTGGTATACTGATCGTGCAACAGCGACAGGGCAACAGGATTCCAGTTCTGGACTGGCTAAGTATACAAAGTTAATGGATGAAACAATTGAAGCAAACGGCCATCGGCTTAATCTGGCAGTATACAGAGCGGCCCTGATTGCCTGGGGTGAGCAGAACTTCCGATCCTTCCCCTGGCGGCTGACGGATGACCCGTACAGGGTGCTGATGGCTGAGGTGATGCTGCATCGTACCCAGGCAGCGCAGGTTGTACCAGTATATATCAACTTCGTTGGGCAGTACCCCAACGTGGAAGCTCTGGCAGCAGCCAAGCGTGAGGAACTTAACCAAGCATTGTACTCACTTGGTCTGCAATGGCGGATCGACCTGATCCATGACATGGCGCACGATCTGGTCAGCAGGTTTGGCAGCCAGGTACCAGGGGCAAAAGACGACCTGTTGAGCCTGCCAGGGGTGAGCGACTACATTGCCAGCGCAGTGCGTTGCTTCGCCTTCGATCTGCCAGACGCAATTGTTGACACCAACACAGTGAGGGTGGTTGGACGGTTGTTCGGCATTGAGACAAAAGACTCGTCGCGGCGCAATACAAAGTTCCGCGCCCTGATCACTGCGCTGGTAGACCCGCAGCGACCTCGCGCCTACAACTACGCGCTGCTCGATCTGGCGGCACAGGTATGTACCAAAAGATTTACGCCACAGCATGAGCGTTGCCCAGTAGCTGTGCAGTGTTTGACGGCGAAGCTAAAACTGGAAGTGGAGAGTGGTGACGATGGCCGAGCGTGAACACATTCTGATTGGGCTGGTCAAAGAGGTTCTGGGGCCGAGGCATGGTTACAAAGAAGTGCTGCCCTACGACCAGAACCCGCGTGATGAGTACATCACCGGCGTACTTGCACCAGAGCTGGCAGTCGGCCAGCCTGATCTGGACGGCGAGGTTGACGAGCTACTGCTTCAATCCGACGTTGATCAGACAGAAGAAACCTCTGCCGAGGAAGATCAGGACACCCAGGGTTTTGCGGCAGTGCCAGGAGCTTTCACTTCGCCTGCACTTGACCCTCGACTTCAACCCCGCTCTATTGGCCTGTCATTTGTGATTGAAGTGGAAGAAGGTACTCCCTACATTGAAATCTGCGCTACCTGGGCAAGATACCGGGAGATTGACCAGAAATGGGAGCGGCATCCAGACTACATCCTGCTCGCGCAGGTTGCAGTTACGGAGAGACGTAGGACATCAGCCCAGCTTGAAAGCAAAGATGATGTTTCGCTACGGATGCGATCCAGCCTTATACCAGGAACCGGCAATCGCTGGAAGGTGTGGCTCTACCTGGTTAACGGACGGGTCATACCAGACAAGGGCAAGCCCATCACCTTTGACTTTGTGTTCCAGCCTCAAATCAGGGTAAACTGCGTCAACGGCACCCGACCTGTGCCGGTGCAGGAACAGGAGAGTTACGTACCAGGGCTGCGTACAGGGGTACTTGCGGAGGAAGAAGCATCGTTGACGATGTTGTATCGGGAACGAACCGCCTTTGCGCGAGGCCATATGTGTGGTGCAACTTGGCGGGAGATCGACCCAGAACGGTCACATCCGAGGCTGCCTTCACCAAGTGACGCCCCTTTCGCCTGGACAGACCGATGGCTGTTGGCTGAAGAAGTGCAGAAGCAGTTCTCACCAGCAGATGTGCGAACAGAGATTGTGCCAGTCTATCCCATTGGCACGCCTAAGCTCGACTGGAACAGCCGAGGCCCGGCACCAATCCTCAGCCCAGAACTGCTGGCTGAAACCTGGAGTTCGGTCAGCCTGGAAGCAGCTCTGCGTCCGCTGATTGCCGGTTATCAGGCATGGATAGATGCTCAGTACCGGATTGCTCGTTCGCTGCCAGAGGGTATGCAGCAGGTCGCGCGTGGCAACATTGCCACGTGCGAGGAGACCCTGCAACGGTTGGGAGAGGCTATTGACCTGCTCACCACTGATGAGACGGCAAGGCTGGCGTTCTGCTTCGCCAACAAAGCCATTGCGCTACAGGCAAAGTGGGCAGGTAAGAAGCTGGTGTGGCGACCATTCCAGCTAGCGTTCATCCTGCTTAACGTCGTGCCGCTGGTAGACCCACTACATGAGACCCGCAAGATGTGCGATCTGCTCTGGATACCAACAGGCGGTGGCAAAACCGAATCCTACCTGGGACTCACAGCTTTTACCCTTGCCCTGCGCCGACTTCAGGCCAGAGAAGGAGACAGCACAGGCGAGGACTGCACCGGAGCAGGGGTGGGTGTAATATCCAGATATACGTTGAGGCTGTTGACCATCCAGCAGTTCCGACGTGCGCTCGGCCTGATCACCGCCTGCGAGATGCTCCGCGTGCAGAATCTTGAGGCGGGGTCGGTTGGTTGGCGGCCAGCCGACTGCTCACGAGAGGACAACTGGCTGTGGGGTGGAACAAGGTTCTCTGCCGGGTTGTGGGTCGGCAGCGGTGTCACACCGAATGGCTTGTTCAGCATAAAGGCTAAGATAAATGATAGATTTACCATCTTTCCTGGCGCACTCGACATCCTGAAGGACATTCGAAGCGACTACAATGGACCCGACATGAAACTCCGTAAGGAGACGGAACGCACCAAAGTAGAGAGCGGTGGTGAACCGGCACAGGTTCTGAGTTGCCCATGCTGTGCGGCTATGCTGGCTGTGCCGAACGATGGTCTTGCCCCCGGTCGCTACACGATGCACTTTACCTTCACGGGTGGCAGAACTTCAGGGCTGAGTGCCGCCTCGTTTGATGGTACAGGCTTCAGTATCATTGTAGAAGACGCTCAAATCGCTCAGATGGCTGGCATGAGCTGCAGAGCACTGACTATGACGCTGCTGCTAGACAAGAGGGTTGAGCATCGTCAGTTTGATAGCTGGTGGTATGAGAATGTTCTGAGCCGTCTTGGAGAGGGTGCAACGCTACTGGCAGCACGACCTGCACGAGCAGGCTACCTGATCCTTAATTATGAGAACAGCCGGGACAACAGTAACAAGTGTGACTTTGAGATCTACTGCCCAAGCCCGACCTGCGACCTCAACAACCGATTGTGGGCCGAGCAGGTGCCACTGGCCCGCAGCATTGAGTCGGTATCTTCAGATCGTGGTGGCCTTACGGCGCAAGGATGGATGGCAAAGCAGGGCTGCGCTGCACTACCTGGCGACGCTGGCTGGCAGTGGCAGGATGTACCCACGTTCTTCCAGCCTTTGAAGGGCAGAGAAGTTGTCGCCGGGCGTATGCCAGTACCAGCTTACACAACCGACGATCAGGTTTATCATCGCTGCCCCTCCCTGCTCATCGCAACGGTTGACAAGTTCGCTCGCCTCGCGCACGAAGGTAAAGCTTCATCAATCTTCGGCAATGTGGAGTTCTATCACAGCCGTTGGGGGTACTACCGAGAAGGCTGTCCACCACACGGCGACTCATCACTGGCGACAAAGTACAAAGACCATCCCAGCGGCCATTCCAGGGGTAACGCACTACACACCCAGGTGCCAGCCTTTGCACCGCCAGACCTGATCCTGCAAGACGAGCTGCATCTAATTGAAGGACCACTGGGTAGCATGGTTGGCCTGTATGAAACGGTTATAGACCTGCTCTGCCAGCGGCCTTACAAAGGCAAGAGGATTGGCCCCAAGTACATAGCCTCAACTGCAACTGTTCGACAGGCCGCCACTCAGGTACGTGCATTGTTCAATCGTGAGCTCGCTCAGTTTCCGCCCTCTGCTGTTAATGCCAGCGACCGCTTCTTCGCGCTGGACTCTGATGAGCATCCACTGGACAGTGAGCTTCCAGGCCGCCTCTATGTGGCGATATGCGCCCCAGGCAAGGGAGCGCAAACGCCGATTGTACGGATGTGGTCAGGGCTGATGCAAACAGCGTTTAAGCGTCGGGCAGTTGCAGATATAAACGAATTGGACAGGTATTGGACGCTGGTCGGCTACTTCAACGCAATCAGGGAGCTTGCTGGTGCGCTCGCGCTGTACCGCCAGGACATAACTGAGTGGATCAAGTGGATGAGGAAGCGCGAAGGCGGGTTGGTAGGGCAGGACGGCAATCCCGACGACCAGATGCGCCAGCTGACGGAGGAAAACCGTATTGAGCTTTCCAGCCGGGTGAGTTCGACTGAGCTACCTTCACGCCTTGAGGTTGTTGGCAAAAGGATGCCGTCTGCGGTAGATGCAGTGTTCTCCACCTCAATGTTTGGTACCGGGGTGGACATTGATCGCCTTGGCCTGATGGTCGTTCATGGACAGCCAAAGACTACAGCGGCCTACATCCAGGCGACAGGTCGCGTAGGTCGTCAGGGTGGTGGGCTTGTTGTCACTTTCTTCCGCGCAGGCCGCCCACGTGACCTTGACCACTACGAGTTCTTCACTGGCTACCACCGCGCCCTGTACCGCTACGTTGAGCCAATTACAGTTGCACCATTCTCACCACGTGCTCGTGAACGAGCGTTGGGGCCGCTTTCAGTCATTCTGCTACGTCATGGACGTAATGTCGCCTTCAACTGGCGCATACAGCAGCGGTTGATGGGAGCGTACCACGCTCGACCTTACTGGATGGCTGATCATCGTAGGGATAGGGAGGTTGAGCTTATACCTGACCTTTTGGAGGCCAGGGCTGCCACTCAGCCAGAGGGTCGGCGACCGCCAGCGGGTGTGACTCGCCAGGAGAGCAGCTCTGAACTGGATCGCTGGGCAGCGGCCGCCAGAGAGTACCCCGACGCTGATAAGTTCGTCTATCACGAGTCAAGTTACGCCATGCCACCCAGCCGTCACGTCATTCTTGGTGATCCTCAACATCGGATTCAGGGCTTGACCGAGGTTTATGAAAACGCACCCCAGTCGTTGCGCGAGGTAGAAGAAACTACAGGATTCAGGGACTGAAGCCATGACAGCACTCAGACGTTCGCAGTACATAACTACTTATGGGCCGGGTTCTATCCTGGAAGGCCCGGACGGTCCTAAAGTCGTAGCATCGTTGAGCGGTGCAGGATTGTTCGGCGACGGAGAAACCAGCGTTAGCAACTTCCAGATACCCGATCCGCGCCTGTCCAACGCCTTGCTTGAAGGCAGGCTCATCGTTCGCATACCTTCCAACGCAGAGCTCAAGAAGGGGGATGCGTATGGTATATACACTACTATGCGCTTTCCAGCATGGTCACTCTGCGTGCAGCAGCATCCACGCAGGCGAGCAGGCGTGTTGTACCGGAAGGTGCAGTATGACAACAAGGCCTGTCCAGAGTGTCCACCTCTAGCCAATGACAAAGTTGCGTGGAAGCAGGCGCAGAAGCAGGCAATACGTTTTGTCCGTGCCTGTCCTGACGGTCATCTGGACGATGTTGACTGGAAGGGTGCAATACGCCACAACAAGGAACAATGTGTTCCACCGTTCCTGTTGTGGGAGGGTGGAGGTGGCTCGCTTAAGCAGATCGATATTGTATGTCCGATCTGTCGGGGTGAGACTAATCTTGGCTCTATCTACGCCAGGGATTGGCCGTGTTCTGGCCGTTATCCTGAGTTGGGCAAGGACGGTAGTGTATGTGACAAGGATGCCAGAGTGATGCAGCGTGGAGCTGCTAACCTGCGGATAGCGGACATACAAACCGCGCTGACCATTCCACCTAAAGATAGCCCGCTGCACAACATACTGGCCCTCGACAGGGTACAGGCGGTTCTGGGTGTGGTAAAACCGCGCAACAAGCAGGCTCTTGTTGGAATGGTCGAGCTGATGCTTGCGAGTGGAGCTATCAGTGCCGGACACGTCAACACTATTAAAGCAGCCAGCAACGAAGATGTGCTGACCGCTCTACGCGAGGCTAACAGAGGAGATGAACCAGCCTCCGGAGTTGAACTCAGGTTGCAAGAGTTTGCTGCTTTGCAAGCGGCAGCGGCAGCAGGTCATCCACCCGTCCGGTCAAACACGCCTGGGATGCCGCCCTTGTTTGAGGTCATTAAGGAGCAGGTTCGCACCGTGGTTGCCCGGCCTGACGGACTTAAGCTAAGAGTGACTCCGGTCAGCCGCCTGCGTGTGGTCATGGTGCAGACAGGCTATCATCGTATTCAGCCAACAAACAAGCTGGTGCCGACCTACCTGAAAGCTCAGGAGCGTGAATGGCATCCTGGTGTTGAACTGTTTGGCGAAGGCATTTTCATTGACCTTGAACCGTCCACTGACCCAGGATTGAAGACGCGCCATCCGCATCTCTACGACCGTCCAGCAGCAGAATGGCTGAAAGCATGGCGCAACCCCGATGCTTACGGCCAGAACATACCTGAGTATGAAGACACCTATCAGCTACATCCGGTTTTTGTCTGGTGGCACACCTTCGCACACAGGCTTATTAACGCGCTCGCAATTGACTCTGGTTATTCCTCAGCGGCTGTGCGTGAACGGGTGTTCATCCAGCCAGATGAAGAAGATCGTGAGATAGCCAACGGTGGTGTCCTGCTGTACACAGTACAGCCAGGTGGTGATGGCACATTGGGTGGGCTGATCGCGCTTGTGCCAGAGTTTGAGCGCGTTCTTAACATAGCAATGCGTAACCTGGATGCCTGCTCCAACGACCCACTGTGTGGGGAGGAGGAGTTTGGCCCTGACAAATATAATGGTGCAGCGTGTTACGCATGCACTCTTGTGTCGGAGACTTCGTGTGAACACCGTAACATGAGGCTTGACCGCAACCTGCTGCTGGACAATATGCCATGAACAGTACAGAGGTCAGTGTAGTTGTGACAGGCAGTGCATGGTTGGGGAGCGGAACTGGCTCTGTCGAGTCTGCGCTGTATGATATGCTTGGAGAAGCGACACGTGAGGTCGTCGTAACAGCCTACAGTGTGACTAGCGGTGCAAACTCGGTTCTAAGCTGGACTAAGGATGTTCTAGACAGAGGCATAAGTACAACGCTTGTGATTAACAGGCTGGACACACAGCGTGCCGACGTGGTGTCCCGGTTGAAGCAACTGGCAGGGGAATACAACTACTTCTACCTTTATGACTTTGTAGCACCAGCGGGAGCCGACTTGCACGCCAAATGCGTAGTGGTTGATCGCAAGGTGGCCCTTGTTGGTTCTTCCAATCTTAGCTGGCGCGGTTTGGTGACCAACCATGAGCTTGCCTTGTTGCTACGCGGAGAAGCTGCGACCAGCGTAGCCGCAGCTATTGATAAGCTGCTAAGTAGCAGATTGGTCATCAGAGTTGGACAATGAACCCGAAGCGGAGCCATCGTCAATCAGTACCCTCAGCGCGGATGTAAATGCCTCGTCGGTCAGATTGTGGTTGATGCGATAGAGCTGGTCATCGGCTGCCAGAGCCTCGGCCAACTGCTTCTTGAGCTTCGCGCTAAGTGGCTGGGCAGTAATGAACTGTTTACCCAAAACTGCCCGCAACCGCTGCCAGTCGTTGTAGAAATACTCTTGCAGCAACGGGATTACCTTGTTGTACCAAACACTGCGTAGCTGGGCCAAGTTGCTTATGCCAATGAAGTAGCTGTGACCGATCAAGTAGTCCGCACCGGCCAGCACCTCGACCCGCTCGTTGAGGCTAGTGAGCAAGGCATGGAGGTCTACATCAGCCACCATCTGAGGCGCGATTGTGGCCGGATCAGGCAGCAGTGGCAGGAAGTTGAAGCGGCGACGCAGGGCTATGTCAAGCAGGGCAATCGAACGGTCGGCAGTGTTCATCGTGCCGACGATCCAGAGGTTGGGTGGTACGCCAAACGGCTCTCCAGAGTAGGGCAGTATCACCTGCAATGCGGCTGATTTCCCCAACCGCTTGTCTTGCTCAATCAGGGTGATCAGTTCGCCAAACACTTTGGCGATGTTAGCCCGGTTGATCTCGTCAACGACCAGCAGGTGTTGCTCGTCAGGGTGAGCAGCAGCGTCAGCACAGATGCGCTTGAATACACCTGGCCTGGGGTTATAGCTAAGTTGGCCGCTTTTGGACTCCGGTCTCAAGCCCTCCACAAAATCCTCGTAAGCGAAAGATTGGTGGAAGGTGACAAACGCGGTGCGGGCAACTGGTGGCTCAGTGGCCTCTTGCAAGGCAGATTCCTGCTCCTCGCTTAGAGGCAGGTCAGCGTTACCAGCATCCTGGCAGAGTTGCAGCAAGGTAGCGGCCTGCTCGTCAGTAAGCTGCCGTAGCGTAGCCTGGACATCGTTGGGCCGGAACGACAGCCGCTCCTTGATCAGCGACCAGGGTACAGGATGAGCCAACTCACCAGTCAGCTTAATGGTCACACCTTTTTCCTCAACGCCGCCTTCCTCAGCTTCACTGTGCAGGGCTTGCTCCACACGGGCCAAGCCAGCCAGTGCCTTGATCGGGTAGGCACGGTAGCAGAACACGATGTCCCCCACTTGGGAGTGTTCAAAAGCAGCCGCAAACCTACGTTTAGCGTTGAAGAACTCACTGCCTTTAGCAACAAAGCCCTGCCATTGCCACAACTGGCCGTCCACCGTAGTCGCATCATTAGTGATCAACAGGAAGAAGCGCGGGTTGCTGACCGATGGGGCTGGTGCAGGCTCGGTCTTCGCTGCCGCCAGCTCCTCAACGTGCTGCTGCAACAACTGCACCAGCCGCGTCTTGCCAGTTCCAGGTGGGCCGTAGAGGATGACATTGGGATTGTATTTGAGCATAAGAAGTAGTGGTTGTAGCTCTGATGATAGCCATAGAGCATTGTCTTCACCGTCTTCTTCTTCAGACTCCAAGATGGCCCAGGAAGGCCACTCCTCTTTTGAGGCGTTATGCACCATCTGCAAGCCTTCATCACCAAGTTCAAAGATAAATCCCTGTCTAAATCTACCTGTACGGTCAAATGGCTTGTTCGACCCGTTCAGGCTTATGAGTTGCTCTTTAATTGGATTAACATCAACAGGAAGTTCCAACTGCTTGTACTCTACTTCCACACTGGTTCCCTGCTCTGCCCAGTTCGCGTACACCTTCAGGTTGGGTCTTGGTGCTGGTACAGCATCAGAGGTGGCAAGTAGTACGGCCACGATGGATCTGTCAACGTTGCATACCAAAACGTCACCCTTCTTAACTTGCTGAAGAAGCGTGTAGCGTGGGTCTCGCCTGCCTGCTTTGTCTGTGTTAGGAGACCACAACTGCCCTGCATCAACAAGAGCCTTGTAGCTAGAACCGGCACTGATCCACCACACTCGCCTACTGGTCATTACAATTGCTCCTGTTTACGTACTCAATAAGATGATAATAAACTAATCGCTTTTTGCAAGCTCTTGATCATTCTACCACGTTCTGCTTCTTTCCACAACTCGCCTTGCAGGTCTATCGTCGCCACTACTACCAGACTGCCACCATCGAGTTGAAACTCACGATAAAGCGGCTCCCCCATAGATGCTGTCTGCGGGTACAGCAACACTACGCGAGGGCAATTGTAGCGGCGGGCGTAAGCGTGCATCTGATAGATGTCAGCCTGGCTCACCCCCAAACTACGCTCCTCTGCAGCTAGTTCCTTGTATTTGGTGTCCAACAACAACGGATAGTTACCAGCCAGCCGCAGGGCCAGATCAGGTTTAAGACGGAACACTTCCTCAGTGTCTTTCTTAGTGGGTGTAGTAGCTAGGTATCGCTGATCACCAACCGCTTGTGGTAGCAGGTCGCAGCCTTGCAGGCTCGGCGGCAATACCCTCTCACGATGGCGTTTGATGAAACCAGCCACAAACGCCTCGAATAGACGCGCCATGTCGAAGGTGAAAGTGAAGCTGGCTAGCGTACCACCCACCAATTGCAAGCTGCCACCTTCCAGGAACAGGCGGGCCAGGTTGAGCAGCGGCTCGTACTGCTGGTTGAGGCGGCTGATCAGGACAGGGCTGGCGGCAGCAGCGGTCATGTGTGGCAACAGCGTGACTTCAGCGAGCCACTCGCGTAGGTCAAACAGCAGGTGGCGGTTGCGAGGATCGTGGGTCAGATGAAACAGCCGCTCAACCACGTAGCGGAAAATACGGTTGAGCGGATTGTCAGCGGTAAACTCATCGTAGGTCACGCTGAAGATATGCTGCCGCTCCGGGCGACGTAGCTGGTCAGGCAGCCGCAGCTTGCCACGCAACACCGGCAGTTCGTCGGTCACTGACTGGTAGTTGCGATATGCTGACCGCTGCCATTCGGTCAGCAGGTGGCTGGCAAAGATGCGGATCAGCATCTCGAACCAGGGCAGTGGCTCGTGGCTAAGGCCAGCCAGATCATGCTCACGGATGTTGAGCCGCAAGGCGTAATCGAGCAGGTGAAGCAGGTTGCGGCCTGCCTGTCGAGCCTGCTCTGCGGTTGTGCCTTCAGCACGGCACAATTTGGGCAAAATCTCAACGCTGTGGCGACCAACCTGCGCCAGCCCAACATAACTACCT
>Ga0123336_10002205_pt1 | contig 17116 bp, 12 predicted proteins | sample SSSSmetaG_FD_96466 | JGI IMG/M metagenome (GOLD analysis project Ga0123336, IMG submission 96466) | Glacier valley bacterial and archeal communities from Borup Fiord, Nunavut, Canada, to study Microbial Dark Matter (Phase II) - ​SSSS metaG | ecosystem: Environmental > Aquatic > Freshwater > Ice... | reverse complement strand
TTTCTTCGAGCGGTCTGGTAATCGTGCTCAGCGGACCCAGCGCTCGGCCCAATCGCCAACCGATCGGATGAAATCCTCGAGACTTCGGCCGGATTCGGTCAGCGCGTACTCCGCGCGAATCGGTGGCCCCGGAAGAACGACGCGCGGGATCGCCGCGCTCGATTGCATCGTGAAAGCGCGGGGTTGGCCGCTTCGGGCTCTGGCCTCGCCGGTACAGGCGGGTATTTCGAGTCGATCGCCTTCAAGCCCGGGAAACGCGTCGGTCGTTGCTCTCGCCGTCCGCTCGCCCGACGGATTTTTCGGGCAAACCGGCAGATTCGAACGACCGCTCATCTCTAGCTCGTGTGCGCTGTTGCTTGCTTTCATCGCCTGGGGGCCCACCGGCGTGTGGATCGTCCTCGCTGTCGGGATGCTTGGCGGCGTGGCCAATCTTGCGGTTAGGAAGAAACACGTTCCGGCGCAAACTCCGGGCTAGGTGATCGACTTCCCGCATATTCTCCTCGGGCTCGTCCTCGGTGCCGTTTTCGGCGCCGTCGGCGGGCTTTTCGGCATCGGTGGGGGTCTCGTCGCGATCCCCGTTCTCGGCGTCTTTTTCGGGTTGGACGAGCAACACGCGCAAGGCACGGCGATGGTGATGGTCGCGCCAAACGTACTCGTCGGCCTGGTGAACTACGCGCGCCGCGGCGGAATGGATCGTCGCATCGCGCTGGCTCTCGCCGTAAGTGCCATACCGCTGACGTTTCTGGGTGCGCAGATCGCAACGCATGTGGCGAGCGCTCCGCTGCGCCGCTTCTTCGCGCTTTTCCTCGTTGCGATCGCGGTGTATTTTTTATCGCGCGTGCTGCTGACGAAGCGCGGTGAGGTTGCGGTTGCCACCGGCGCGCCGTGGGCGTTGTCGGTCGGTGTCGGTGCCGTCGGCGGGCTACTCTCCGGACTCTTTAGCGTCGGTGGCGCGGTTTTCGCCGTGCCGACGCTCGCAATCGTCTACGGACTCTCGCAGGCAACGGCGCAAGGGCTCGGTCTTGCAATGGTCGCGCCCGGCACGATCGTCGCACTCGGGACCTATGCCGGGGCGCACGACGTCGATTGGGGTCTTGCGATTCCACTGGCCGTCGGCGGCATGCTGTTCGTCTCGCGCGGGGTCGCGCTCGCCTACCGATTGCCCGAACGCGTTCTGCGCATGCTCTTTATCGCGCTCGTACTGGCGAGCGCGGCGGCCCTGTGGACGCACGCCTGATCGTCCGTTAAAGACGTCGATCCAAATCGTTTACTTCTGCCGGCCGCATCGGCGGAACGACTTGCTCGAATGACGGCTCCTGCACCGGTAGTTTGCGGTCTTCCCAGGTGCGTATGCTCGCATCGAGCGTCCGAACGTCGGTGAACCCGTCGCTTGAAAACTTGTCGGCCAGCGCGTCGAGTTTGTCGCTCGCGCCGTGCGAGTCATACAGGACGACGGGTTTTTCGCGATCGATCGGGAGCGCCAAGTGCTCGGCTTCCAGAAGGTCGTGTGGCCGATAGCGGACCGCGCCGCGAATCTCCGCGTGCCCCGCATGTTCGCCCGCATTGATGATTGTCGCGCCCGAATCGAGCAGGGCGAGCAGTTCGTCGACGGTTGTTTTCATGGTGTGGTACTCTACCCCGGTATGAACGAATTGAACGGAAAGACGGCGCTGATCACGGGTGCCAATCGCGGAATCGGGCTCGCCCTCGCGCGACGCTTTCTTGCCGGCGGTGCGACGTGCATTCTGGTCATCCGCGATGCAGCCAAACGCGACGAACTCGCAGCCGCCGTCGGCAACCCGGAACGGGTGAGGATCGAGGTTGCCGATATCGCCGATGCCGCGTCGATCTTCGCGCTCTGCGAGCGGGTCGGTGCGCGGTTCGATCGGATCGACGTGCTGCTCAATAACGCGGCGATCTTCATGGCAGAGGATCGCACCATGCGAGCCGATTCGCTGGCACCGGAGGTCCTTCGTCGCACCTTGGATGTCAACGTGATCGGGACGGTCATGATGTGCACGAGCTTCGCACCGCTCGTTCCCGCAGGCGGACGCATCATCAACGTGAGTTCGACGATGGGTCAACTGAGCGACGGACTGGAGCCGTACGCAACGGCGTACAGCCTCAGCAAAACCGCGCTCAATGCCTATACGAGTTCGCTTGCTGCTGCGCTCCACGCGAAAAAAATTCTCGTCGACTCGTTCCATCCCGGGTGGGTGAAGACCGAGATGGGCGGTCCGGGTGCACGAATCGAGCCAAGTGCAGCGACCGAGACCGCCTACTTTCTCGCGACGCGCGAAGGAGGCGGAACGACGGGACGGTTCTGGTTCGAATCCAAACCGATTGCGTGGTGAGCGTGTTGCACATCAACTTTCCGATCGAACGTCGGATCGAGTATTTACGATAGTCGTGGTTGACGAAGGATGTTGATGCCCAAGGACTCCTGACACATCGCGACTGACGTTTGCGCGCAAGAAGCGGAACGGTTGCTTGGTTTCCCGATTCGACCGTCGCTCGTCGTTTTGTAAAGGGTGTCCCGCGCGAAAACGATCTCGAGCCGCGCTAGTCGTCTTTGTGACCGCCATGCTCGTGCCGGTGCCGGCGATGGCGTCAGGTGGAGCCGCCGTCGCGGGCGGGATTCTCTTCTTCGTCGCTTGTTTATTTGGCACTGCAGCATATTTCGTCCCGACGATCATCGCTTTCGCACGCAAAAAGTCGAACAAGATTGCGATACTCGTGCTGAATCTGTTTCTCGGTTGGTCGCTTATCGGCTGGGTTATTTCACTCGTGTGGGCGCTTTCGAACGATCAACAAGCCATCATCGTGCAACAAACCTTCCACGGTCAAGCGCCGGTGAGTACCGACATCCGCGAAGCGTAATCTCAATAGCCTCGATGCACGATCGTCACGACGTAGCGGAGACGACCACGAACGTCTCGGCTTGCGTTCCCGCCGCGTACCGTTCTTCGTATTCGATGCGGTTCGGTGAGAACATATCGACGACGACGCAGCGTTCGGTGAAAGTCGCGCCGTGCGGCGCATTGCCTTTGAGCGTATACAGATCGCCCGGGTGAAGCGTCATCTTGACGCCGTTCTCATCGTGCAAGTGAATCGATCCCTCGAGCACGACGCCGCCTTGCCCGATCGCATGCCGATGTAGCGGGACATCACCGCATGTCGGCGGTTCGAAGACCCAATACACGAGGGTCATGCCGTCGCCCGCGAGGACCGACCACGAAATGCCGGGGGCAAACGGGATGGGATTCGGCACGAGTGATGCGCGCGATTCAACCACGATGCAGCTCCTTACGGTGGGAATGCGTTCGCTTCAACCTTCGGAGACCGCAACCTGGCGGTGACCCAAGCGCAAGCCGCTGAGGATCGCGCCCGATGCGGCAAACGTGCAGGCGATCCAAAGCGCGATCGGCGTTGCGCTACGCACGGTCACCTCGATTGCGCCACCCATTGCGAGCGAGGCGCCGAGCGTACCGAAGATGATGCCGACGAACGCCGCGCCGAGCGTTTGACCCGAGAGGCGTACCGTTGCAAGAATGCCCGATGCGCTGCCGCTCTTCGCGCGCGGTGCGCTGCCGATGAGCGAGCGATTGTTCGGAGACTGGAAGAAGCCGAAACCGATTCCGCAGATCGCGCCGTGAACGACGATCGCAAGAGCGCTTGGATGCGCGCCCATCAGCGCGTAGAGTGCAAGGCCCGATGCGAGAATCGCAAGTCCGAGCGTCGAGAGAATGCCGGCGGGATAACGATCGGAGAGACGACCGGCGAGCGGTGCGATGCACGCGACGGCAAGCGGCCACGATGTGAGGAGCAAGCCGGATTCGAACGGCGTTCGGCCGAGCGCGCTTTGAAAAAAGAATGGCAGCGAGATGAAAGCAAGCCCTTGCGCGACATACGTACAAAGCGCCGTCAACGTCGCAAGCGAAAACGTGCCTTGAGAGAAGAGATCGAAGGAGATGAGCGGACGCGGCAATCGCCGCGACCGGAAAACGAACGCAAACGTACACGCAAGGCCAAGCGCCGCTTCGAGCGCGACGATCGCAAGCGGCGTGTGTCGCGCGAATCCGTCGATGGCATAAATCGTCGAACCCAAACCGAGTGCACTGAGCACGATACTTGCCGGATCGAGGCGGCCGCCGGTACCCCGTTCGCGCGCGAGCGCGCGGCGCGAAAAGAGCACCGCGAATATTCCGAGCGGCACGTTGATCGCAAAGATCCAGGGCCACGGTGCGACGGCAAGGATGGTGCCGCCGATCGTCGGACCTGCAGCGGAGCTGGTGGCGACGATCACGCCCGAGAGTCCGAGCGCGCGACCTAACTGATCGTGCGGATAGATCTGACGATAGATCGCGGGACCGACGGCCATGACGGCGGCGGAACCGAGTCCCTGAAGCGCTCGCGAAGCGATCAGAATCGGCAACGTCGGCGAGAGCGCGCAGCCGAGCGATCCGAGGGTGAAAATCGTCAGGCCGATCGTATAGACGCGGCTGTAGCCGAGCGCATCGCCGAGCGATGCGAACGTTAGCAGCGACATCGTCACGGCGAGATTGAAGGCGTTGACGACCCAGATCGATTCGGCCGCCGACGTGTGAAGCTCGCGTGCGATCGTCGGTAGCGCCGTATTTGCAACGGACCCATCGAGTATCGCCATGAACGTGCCGACCGCAACGGTGATCACCGCAAGTCGGCGTTGCGCCGGCGGCAGTCCGTCTCGTTCTTCGATGGTAAGCGGCTAGTGGAAGACTTGCTCGGCGTGGTACGAGCTGCGCGAGAGCGGGCTCGAAACGACTTGGCGGAAGCCTTTACTCATTCCGAGCTTGCGCAGCTGCTCGAATTTTTCAGGCGTTACGAATTCGACCACATCGAGATGCTTCTTCGAGGGCTGCAGATACTGGCCCATCGTGAAGATGTCCACGCCGACGCCGCGCGCTTCATCCATCGTCGATTCGATCTCAGCGTCGGTTTCGCCGAGTCCGAGCATCAGCGAGGTCTTGGTGAATTTCACCAGGCCGCTCCCCTTGGCATGCGCGAGGATCGCTAGCGATTGATCGAAATTCGCGCGCAAGTCGCGCACCGAACGTTGCAGACGGCGAACCGTTTCGAGATTGTGTGCGAGCACTTCGGGTTGCGCTTCGAGCACGATTTCGAGCGCTTTGAGATCGCCCGCAAAATCGCCGGTGAGACACTCGACTTTCGTGTCAGGCATCTTCTTGTGGATCATCCGCACGGTGTTGGCGAAAATCGTCGCGCCGCCATCGGGCAGATCGTCACGGTCGACGGCGGTGAGAACCAGGTACTTCCAGCCCATTTCGGCGACCGCTTCGGCGACGCGCTTGGGCTCGAGCCAATCGACTTCGCCTTTCGGGCTGCCGGTTTTGACCGCGCAGAAATGACATCCGCGCGTGCACGTATCGCCGAGGATCATGATCGTTGCCGTGCCGGCTCCCCAACACTCGGCAATGTTCGGACACATCGCCTCTTGGCAGACGGTATTGAGCTGGAGGCGCTTGACCTCGGCGCGGACGCCCTCATAGCTCTCGCCGTGCGGCAATTGCACTTTGAGCCAGGCGGGTTTGGGCTGGTGGGGCTTTGATTGCTTGATCATGTTCCTACCGGGTGCGACGCTGCGGAAGGCAGCGAGGTTGCGTTCTCTTCGACGCTGGCGAACGATATTCCGAATTGGCGCTCGAGGGCGGCCAGGAGGACGTCGCGACCCTCCGCCCAGCTCACGTCCCGGCCGAGTTCGCGCGCGATCGAGGTGATGCCGAATTCAGGCGTTCCGCACGGCGTGATCAGGCGGTCGTAGTCGAGTGCGGTTGCGACGTTGAGAGCGATGCCGTGGAGTGAGGTCATGCGCTGGATCGCAAGGCCGACCGCACAAATTGCGTTTTCTCCGACGTACACACCGCGATGTTCTTTGCGGCCGCCGGCATGAATGCCGAAATCAGCGAGCGCGCCGATCACCGCGATTTCGAGCTGCGAGACCAGCGGCACGACTTCGCGGAAACGTTCGAGTTTGCGAATCGGATAGACGACCACTTGACCCGGGCCGTGATAGGTGACATCGCCGCCCCGTTCCACCGCCACCACGTCGACGTTGCGGGCGGCGAGCAACTCGCGCGAGAGCAAGAGATTCGTCTCGTTTGCCTTGCGCCCGAGCGTGATGACCGGATCGTGTTCGACCACGATCCACGTCTCGCACGCGCGATCCTCGGCAACGGCAGCGTGCAGCGAACGCTGCAGATTCCAAACCTCGCGATAGTCACGGCGCCCAAGATCGAGCAGCCGGACTTCGCGACGTTCGTGCATTACGCGTCTCTAGACCGCCGCGGGTTGCTTCGCGGGCTTGGCGTTGAGGATGTGGATGGCTTTGTTGTGCATGTATTCCGCCGCATCGCCGATCGATTCGGTGAGCGTCGGATGCGGATGGATGGAAAGCCCGATGTCCTCGATCGTCGCGCCCATTTCGAGTGCGATCACGCCTTCGCCGATGAGCGATTCCGCCTGCGGCGCGATGATGTGCATGCCAAGGAGCATGTCCGTCTTCGCATCGCCGACGAGTTTGATCAGACCGTCGGTTTCGTTCATCGTTCGCGCGCGTCCCGATGCGAGCAGCGGGAATTTGCCGATCTTGACATCGTAGCCGGCGGCCTTCGCTTCTTCTTCGGAGAGACCGATGGTCGCGACTTCGGGATCGGTGTAGACGCAGTTCGGGATCGCGACCGGATCGAATGCGGCCGACTTATCGCCCGAAATGGCTTCCGCAGCGACGACGCCTTCTTTCATGGCCTTGTGCGCGAGCATTGGCGCGCCCGTGACATCGCCGATCGCCCAGATACCGGGCGACTTCGTGCGGCGCTGCGCGTCGACATCGATAAAGCCTTTGTCGTTCGTCGTCAAGCCGACGGCCGCCAAGTTGAGCGTATCGGTGATCGGCTTGCGTCCGACCGATACCAGAACGGTGTCGAATTCGCGCGTCTCGGGCTTGTTGTTCGTATACTCGCCGTTGATCGTGACCTTGACCGTTTGCGGTCCGGTCTTCTCGACGGTCTCGACTTTCGTATTGAGCGCGAACTCGACGCCTTGTTTCTTGAGAATGCGCTGGAGCGTCTTCGAAATTTCGCCATCGGTTCCGGTCAGCAATTGACCGAGAGCCTCGACGACGAGCACCTTTGCGCCCATGCGGCCGAAGACCGTTGCAAACTCGAGGCCGATCACGCCGCCGCCGACGACGAGCAGATTCTTCGGGATGCGTTTCATCTGCACGGCATCATCGGAATTGATGATCGTGTCGCTATCGCGCGGCCACGCCTTCACGTCGATCGGCGCGGAGCCGGTTGCAATGACGGCATCTTTGAAGTCATAGGCGTCGGTCGTGCCGTCGCGCATTTTCAACGAGACGCTGGTGGCGCTCGTGAACGAGGCATCTCCGTACGCGAAGGTCACGTTGTTCGCTTTGAAAAGCGAGGAGATCCCGCCGACGTTGGCCTTCACGACCTTGTCTTTGAATGCGACGACGCCTGCGCGATCGATGATGGCTTGCGGAACGGTGATGCCGATTTCGGCGGCATTATTGATGTGCCGCGTGACTTCACCGACGTGCAAGAGCGCTTTGGTCGGGATGCAGCCCCAGTTGAGGCAGACGCCCCCGACTTCGTCGCGGTCGAAACAGACGACATTTTTGCCGAGCTGTCCGAGGCGGATCGCGGCGTGATATCCGCCCGGACCCGCGCCGATGACGACCGCGTCGACGCTATGATTTGCCACGAGTATAGACTTCCTTTCGTCGCGCTCCAAGGTGGCGCGACCGTCCGCTCCTACGAGTAGAAGAAGAGCCGCTAAGGTTTCGCGTTTGCGCGCAGTGCGGCCTCGGCAATGGCCCGTCGCTGCGCGAAGGCCGTGCGTTGGTCCGCACTCGGGGCAGCCGGAGCGCTTTCGATCGAGGCCTCCAACTCATCGAGCGATTGCGATGCGGCAAGCAATTTCAGATTGCGGATATTTTGCGGGTCGCGCAGGTTGCTCGGGTCCGGGATCGCCGTGCGCGCTTCGGTCAAGCGACCTTTGAGCGCCTCGATGGCCGAGGAGAGGGCGAATTGGGCCTGCAAGTCGCGTAACGGAACGCGATCGCGCGGATCGAGCCGAACGATGAGCGGCTGCTCGCTCGTCTTGCCGTCGACCGTCAAACGAACGCGATACGCAGCCGGTATGACCCACGGACCGCCGGATCCACGCCGACGACGTCGACCGGCTGCGGTCGATTGGTGGTGGAGATCCCAAACGAAGCGGTGCATGCCCGCGCTCACCGCCGGCGGCTGCGCCGGATGCACGTAAAACGCGGGAATGTCGAGCTTCGTTGGGTCGACGATCTCGGGCTTGTCCTCGCTCGAGAAGCGGCGAATCGAGGCGCCGTTCCGATCGAGAATGTCGATCGCAAGCGAACGGGCCGGCACGCCGAGGTAGTAGTCGACGATCGCGCCGTCGGGTGGGTTCTCACCGGCTGCAACATCCGGCGGAAGCGGCGTGCCTTCGTCATCTTTGGGCTGGATGCGGGTTGCGATTTGCGGCGCGAAGAGATGCGCGGATTCGCTCGCAAGTGCCGCATCGATCTGGCGCAGCGGTGTGAGATCGTCGAGTATCCAGAACGACCGCCCGTGCGTTGCGATCACGAGCGCATCGTCGCGCACGGTTAGATCGCGAACCGAGGTGTTCGGAAGATTGAGTTGCAGCGGCTGCCACGCATCGCCGTCGTCGAATGAAACGTACACGCCGCTTTCCGTTCCGGCGTAGAGCAGACCGTGCTTGAGCGGATCTTCGCGAATCGCATTGACGAAGCTCCCCTCGGGAATGCCGGTCGCGATCGTGGACCACGTTCGACCGCCATCGCGCGTGCGATAGATGTACGGATGAACGTCATCCACGCGATGCCGGTCGACCGCGGCGTAGGCCTCGTTTACGTTTGCGTGCGAGGCCTCGATGATTCCGAATTTACTCCACGGTGGAAGTCCGCTCGGTGTCACGACGGTCCAGTGCTTGCCTTCATCGCGGGTAAGCGCGGCGACACCATCGTCGGTACCGATCCAAATCGTCCCGCGCTTGATGGGTGAGGGCGCGATCGTATAGATGACGCCGCGACGTTTGTTTGGCGGACCATCGGCCGCCGTTGGCGCATCGAGGGTTGCCGGCACACCGGGATCGAGGCGCGTGAGATCCGGGCTGATGATCTGCCATGACGATCCGCCATCGGCGGTGCGATAGAGCAACTCGTTTCCATAGTAGAGCACGCGCGGATCGATCGTGGAGAAGACGAGCGGCAACGTCCACTCATCGCGCGAGGCGCCGGGATGCGCGAGCGTCGGCGTCAGATCGCGAACTTCACGCGTGCGCATGTTTTGCTTGACGACGCGTCCGCCGTATATGACGTCGGGATCGCGCGGATCGACCGCGATGTAGTCGCTCTCGCCGCCGGCTTGCAATGGGCGCCAATCGAGCGCGCTGATCCCCAATCGTCCGCTACGCGAAGGCACCGCAATTGCGCCCGAATCTTGTTGCGCGCCGTACACGGAAAACGGAAAGTGCGAATCGGTCGCCACGTGATAGAGTTGCGCGGTCGGCTGGTTGTACCACGAGCTCCAGGTTTTTGCGCTATCCAGCGTCACGATCGCGCCTTGATCGCTTGCGAGGATCATGCGGCTGCCCTGAGTCGGGTCGATCCAGAGCATGTGATAATCGTCGCCGCCCGGCGCGCCTTTGATCGCGGTAAACGACGTACCGCCGTTATTGGAACGATAGACCGACGTATTTGAAACGTACACGATATCGCGTTCGCGCGGATCGACGGCGACTTCGCTGAAATACCAGCCGCGGCCCCAGATGCGCGCTTCATCGTCGATTTTTTTCCACGACGCACCGGCATCATCGGAACGATAGAGCCCACCGTCCTTGGCATCGACGACGGCGTACACCCGTCTCGAGTCGCTGGGTGCGACCGCGACGCCGATGCGTCCGAGCGCTTGCGTCGCAAAACCGTTACCGCGCAAGGCCGTCCAGGTCACGCCGCCGTCACTCGATTTATAGAGACCGCTGCCCGGCCCGTTCGAGGGCGGGTAGACGCTCCACGGCGGGCGTCGCGTTTGCCACATCGTCGCGTACACGACCTTGCCGTCGTTCGGGTCGAGCGTCACATCGATTGCGCCCGTGTTGTCGTCGACGAAAAGTGTGTTGCTCCAAGTCGCGCCGCCATCCGTCGAACGGAACACGCCACGTTCGTGACTCGGGCCGTACGGATGGCCGAGTGCGGCGACGAGTAGCGTTTTCGGATCGTGCGGGTCGACGGCGATGCGGCCGATCGCGCGCGAATCGGCAAGACCGATGCGCGTCCACGATTTCCCGGCGTCGACTGATTTGTACATGCCGTTGCCTTGCAAGATATCCGAACGCATGTCGGCTTCGCCCGAACCGACGTAGATCGTGTTCGGGTCGCTCGGTGCAACCGCAATCGCGCCGATCGATGCAACCGGCTGATCGTCGAAGATCGGCGTCCACGAACGGCCCGCATTGTCGGTGCGCCAAACTCCACCGCCGACGGCACCAAAGTAGAACCGATTCGGATCGCCCGCGACGCCGGTGACGGCGACGACGCGTCCCGCGCGCGTTGGCCCGATCATGCGCCAGTGCATATCGGAGAAGAGTGCGGGCGCAACGCCGCGCGTCGCCGTCTGCGCCGAGACCGGTGGAGCGAGCAGCATGAGGGCACAACACAGTACGGCGAGACGACGAATCATACAACTCCTAGTGAATCGAGAGAATGAGGCGCAGCGATGCAGGCTCGATGACGAAGGCGTCGGTCGCGGCGTTTCCGGTCGGTGTGTGATACGGAACGCCGAGGCCTAGTCTTGTGAATCGCCCGCTTACGGCATTGGTGAGATTGCGGCCGGCGAGGGTCAGATCGTACTTACCGAACGTTTTGCCGAGGGCCGCATTGAGGATTGCATAGCGGCCTTGGTTGAGTTCGTTGTTCGTGCTCTTGAGACGCAGATCCGCGGCTGCGTGCGTGGTTCGTTTTGCGAAGCGTAGCGCAAGCGAGAACGTCTGCAAGGGAATTCCCGCGAATTGTTGCCCGACGATCACGTTCGATCCCGACGTCGGATTGTTGATGTATCCCGGCAGCTGCGTTGGATAGGCATTGTTGATTCCGTATTCGGCGCGCACGAAGAGCGAACCGAAACGGTGCGCGAGTGCGATGACGCCGCCGCGGTAGATGACGTTACCGACGTTGACCGGATAGCTTTGCGAGACCGTGGTCGATGGGCCGCTCGTACACGTGGTACCGAGCGGAGAGAAGATCTCGATTGGATCGCGCAGCACCGTCCGGTAGAGCGTGGCATCGGCTGTGGTTTCGCGTCCGAGCGGGCGGCCGTAGCCGAATTCGACTTCCGTCGCGTGCTCGGGATGAAGGTTGGGATTACCGTTCACGCCGACACAATGTGCATCCGGCGGCAGATCGGCGAGCGGCAGCGTGAAGAGTTCGGCAAGCAGCGGTGCGCGAAAACCGGTGCCGAGCGAAAAGCGCAGCGCGCCGCCATCGCCGGTCGCATAGCGCGCGCCGATGCGGCCATCCAGATTCGATCCGAACGTCGAGTAGCGCGATTCGATGGCGCTTGCGCTCAGGCGCAGTCGCGTCCCAATATCGGTCGAAGCGCGCACGGTGTAGGCGACACTGCGTTCTGCAAGCGCTCGGCTAAACCGATCGGACGAGTCGAGCGTTTCCGCGCGAACGTATCCTCCGAGGGCAAGATCGAATCCGCCGTGCGAACGCGTCCAATCGAGCGACGTCGTGCCGATACGATCGACGTTCGAGACGTCGTACGGTCCGATGCCGATTGCATCGACCGCGACGCCGACCGACGATGCCGCATACGTTGCGCTGAACGTCCCCCCGCCAAGCGACGTCGACGCACCGACGAGCGTCGCGCGAATGCTCTGCGAGCGCACGTGCGCTCCCGGACCTTGAAAGGCGCCACCCGGACGGTCGTTGCTCGGATCGATCGGGGCGTTGAGTGCGGCACTCGTATCGCGCACGTCGTCGAGCGTGAGCGAGCGCATGCGTAACGTCGTGACGCGCGAGAGATCGTACGTCAGATTCGCAAGCGCCGAAGATGCCGTAATCGTCGAACCCAACCGCACCGGCGAACCGCCGATGGTTGTAGGAAAGGCCCGCACGTTGCCCGTCTGTCCGCTGCGTCCGAGCTCAAAGGCATAGCCAAATTTCTCATGACGTCCGGTCGCCTCGATCTCACTTGCGGTAGCGCCGAACGATCCGATCGAGAACCGCACGAGATGCTCCGCTTTTTCGGTCGGTCGGAGCGTGAGGAAATTGATCTCACCGCCGATCGTATTCGCGCCGCCTTTGTCACTCGGTCCGAGGCCTTCGCCGATGTCGATGCCGGAGAGTACGCTCGTCGGCAACTGACCGAGATCGATGTCGCCGGTGTTGGCGTTGTTGATGACCTGACCGTCGAGCGTGATGCGCGTCTCTGAGGGATCGGGTCCGCGTAGTGCCACGACCGAGGGAACGCCGCGACCGCCCCCATTCGGGCGTGCGGTCGTCAGCGAGGTCACCGAGCCGAGCCCATCGATCGCGCGATCGAAGCCCAGCGCTTCGAGATCGGCGCGCGCGATCTCGCGCGTCGGAATCATTGCCCGCGGTACGGCGAGCCGACCGTCCACCGTGATGCGCCCGATCGTGCGAATGCGGTCGCCCCCGAGCGGTTCCAGAGCCGCATCGACCGTGTCGACGCCGCGCACGTCGAGAACGTCGAGCGCGATCGTCTCGTACCCCGGCGCATCGATCGTGACGCGATAGCGACCGGCACGGGCAACGGCGAGCCTGAACTCGCCGGCAGCATCGGTCGTCGTCTGCGCGCTCGTGGCCGCTACTGCACGCACGTGCGCGCCAACCAGCGGCCTCCCGTCGCTCGCGCGCACGTGTCCGACGAGCGAACAGCAGATGCCGGCAGCCGCGATCAGCGGCAGCGGCATGGCTATCCCCCGCCGTTCGTGGCGATCGTCGAGAAGAACGCGTTGAGGTCGCGCATGACGCTTGTGTATTCCGCATCGATGCGCGCTGCGGCAGCGAGCTGTGCGGCGTTCGGCGCGGAACTGCCTCCGCGTCCACCGATCAGACCCTGCATATCTTCGCGTAGTCGACCCGGCCGCTGAATCGAGTCCTCGCCATTGTGGAAGTCGGCGGTCAGGCGGTCACGAAGTGCTCGCGCCGTCGCAATGGACTCCGGCGTTTTCGCGGCTTTGATCGCGCGATCGAGGCGGTTGAGCGCATCGTCGATTGCCGAAAACTCATCCATGTGTTTTTTTGCGAATGCGTACGTGGTCGTGTATTCCGTTACACTCGTCTTCATGCGCGGATCGCCCTTGACGGTGAAGGGTTGCTCGTATGATTTTCCGCCCAGCGTGACGCGCGCGAAAAACGAGCCGGGGAAACGTCCGACGCCCGTGCGCGGGCCCTTGTACTCATCTTTTGCCGCGCCATCCCAGCGCACGGGACCGTCTTCACGATAGTCCCACGCGATGCGATTGATGCCGGCAAAGTTCGTCACGAGCGGAATCTCCCGTTCGTTGAGGCGGTTGGTCCCGCGAATCCAGCGGACGTGCTGGTGGTTGCGATCGAGGATCTCGATTTCCGGCGCCTTCGCGCCGGGCGTTGCCTGATAAAACGCAATCACGGCACCGCTTTGCGGATTCTTGCCCGCGTAGCGCGTGTAGATGCCTTCGTCTTCGGCGTGCTGACCGAACTGATACGAATCGCGGATCGGGAAAAGCAGAGATCCGGCGGCTTTCGCCTGCGGCAACATCTGCACCGGCGTGAGATCGTCGAATATCCAGAGCGCGCGACCGTGCGTTGCGATCAGGAGATCGTTGAAGCGCGGCTGGACGCGGATGTCGTACACCGCGACTTGCGGTAAGTTGAGGTTGAGCGATTGCCAATGCGCGCCGTCGTCGTACGACGCCCAAATCGAGTTTTCGAGCCCGAGATAGACCAGATGTGGATTTTTCGTATCCGGACGGATGGAGCGCGCTTCCTGATTTGCGGGAAGCCCGGCCGTTATGGACGTCCAGTGTGCGCCGTGATCGTGCGTGACGAACGCATACGCCGTGCGATCGCCCGACATGTGGCGGTCGATCACGGCATACGCCGTGCCGTCGACGAGCGGCGAGGGGGCGACGATCTCAACGCGGCCGTACTCGGGGACGCCGGGCGGCGTGACGTTGCGCCAGTGCTTTCCGCTATCGACCGTGACTTGCACGACGCCGTCGTCGGTGCCGACCCAAATCTCGCCGATGTGTTTGGTCGAGCCTTCGATATCGAGAATCGTGTCGGAGAATTCGGCGCCTGATACGTCGAGTGCGAGCGGTCCACCGGATGGCTTCTGATGATCTTTGTTGTTACGCGTGAGGTCCGGCGAGATCGCCGTCCAGTGGGCGCCTTTGTCGCTCGTTTGGAAAACGACGTTGCCGCCGTACCAGCCGATGCGATCGTCCCACGGCGCAAACGCGATGGGCGAATCCCAGTTGAAGCGAAACGTCGCTTTGTCGAGATTGAAATCGTCGGCTGCTTTCCCGTAATATGGCTGGATCGAGGTGTTGCGGCGCGTCGTGCGATCGAAGATCGAGAGGTGCCCGTCTTGGAGATCGGTCCAGACAAGATTGGTATCGTGCGGGTCGGGCACAGCCCACATACCGTCGCCGCCGATGACGCGATCCCAATGTTCGTCGAGGATGCCTTCGCTATTGAGCGAGTTCGACGGGCCGCAAAAGCCGTTGTTGTCTTGCAGCGGCGCGCACACGCGATACGGAATTTCGTCGCTGTAACCGACATGGTAGACCTGACCGATTGCGAGATTGCGCGAGAACGACCAGTTCTTGCCGCCGTCGAGCGTGAGGCCGTAGCCGCCGTCTTCGCCCGCGATCATGCGCTTGGGGTCGTTCGGCGCGATCCACATGCTGTGATAATCGACGTGAACGCCCTCGGCGGTACTCTTGAAATGCTTGCCGCCGTCTTTGGACTCGGCGAGTTCGTTTGAAATGCCGTAGACGTGGTCTGGATTTTTCGTATCGACCGCAAGGTGGCTGAAGTAGAACGGACGCTGGTTGACGAGCGTGTCATCAGAGATCATCGTCCATGTCGCGCCGGCATCGTCGCTGCGCCAGAGAATGCCGTCTTTCGATTCGATGGTCGCGTACACGCGCTTCGGATTGCTCGGCGCGATCGCAAGGCCGACACGTCCGGTCATGCCTGCGGGCAGCCCATTGCCGGTGAGTTTCTTCCACGTCACGCCGCCGTCGAGCGACTTAAACAAACCGTCGTCGGGGCCGCCGCTCTTGAACGTCCACGGAGCGCGCTGGAACTGCCAGATGCCCGCGTACATCTCAGCGGGGTTTTGCGGATTGACGGCAAGATCGCTCACGCCGCTCTGCGGTCCGACGTAGAGCGTCTTCGTCCAGGTTTTTCCGCCATCGGTCGTACGGTAGATGCCGCGCGCTTGGCTGTCGTTGAAAAAGTCGCCCATCGCGCCGACGACGACCGTATCGGTGTTGCGCGGATCGACCGCAATCGAACTGATCTGCAAGGTATCCCGCAGACCCATGTTCGTCCACGTCTTCCCGGCATCGGTCGACTTATAGATGCCGTCGCCGAAGCTGATGTCATTGCGCGGATTCGTCTCGCCCGTGCCGACCCAGACGACATCGTTGTTCTTCGGGTCGAGTGCGACCGCGCCGATCGAACTCACCGCTTGTTTGTCGAACAAGGGCGTCCATGTCGCGCCGCCGTTAACGGTTTTCCACACGCCTGCGCCGGCCGCTCCGATATAGTAGAGCAGCGGATCGCTCGCGGAACCGACGACCGAGGTCAGACGTCCGCCGGCAACAGCCGGGCCGATCTCGCGCCAGCCGATTCGGTTGAATGGCGCCGTAGGCGTGGCCGTGGGACTGGGCGATGCGCCTGGGGGTTCTTCGGCTTCTTGCGCGCTCGCATGAGCGAGCGGCAGAACCGTAAACGCGGCTACGAAAAGCGCAAAGAACCAGCGACGCATAAACGGCTTTCTTATGAAGAGGTGAACAATCGTGCGTTTGTCCCGAACCGCGAGCGTTTCCCGCTACGCGCAGCGTTCAGCATTTTGCCAGGATCCTAGCTAGAGAAGCGTGCGCTTGAGATCCCCGAGTGTCATCGCGAGCGACGTGCAGAAACGGGCTGCAGCGGCGCCATCGATGACGCGGTGATCGTAGGAGAGCGAGAGTGGAAGGATCGTGCGTGGTACGAACGTCGTTCCGTCCCAAACCGGTTTGATCGCGCTGCGGACGACGCCGAGGATTGCGACTTCGGGCGCGTTGATGATCGGCGTGAACGACGTTCCGCCGATGCCGCCGAGGCTGGAGATCGTGAAGGTCGCGCCTTGCATGTCCGACGGCCCGAGTTTTCCGTCGCGGGCCTTGGCTGCAAGTTCGCTCGTCTCACGAGCGATCGCGAGGATACCTTTCGTATCGGCATCCTTGATGACCGGAACGACGAGCCCGTTCGGCGTGTCGGCGGCGAAGCCGATGTGATAGTACTGCTTGAGGATCAAGTCATCGCCATCGAGTGAGGAGTTAACGATCGGGAATGCCTTGAGCGTCGTGACGACCGCTTTCATCAGCAGCGCGAGCATCGTCACTTTGAGGTCTTTGTGTTCGAGATTGAGTTGTTTGCGGAACGCTTCGAGTTCGGTGACGTCGGCCTCGTCGTTTTGCGTAACGTGCGGGATGCGTACCCAATTGCGATGTAAGATCGGGCCGGAGATTTTTTGGATGCGTGAGAGCGGCTTGCGTTCGATCGGACCGAACTTTGCAAAGTCGACGTTCGGCCACGCCGGTAACGTGAAGCCGAGCGATCCGCCACCGGCACTCGCCGGTGCCGATGCCGCGTTGCCGGAGAGCGCGGACTTCACGAAGCCTTGAACGTCTTCGCGTGTGATGCGTCCGTTGGGTCCGCTGCCACGCACGCTGTTGATCGTGACGCCGAGCTCGCGAGCGAATCGACGGATCGCGG
>Ga0123336_10002203_pt1 | contig 17117 bp, 17 predicted proteins | sample SSSSmetaG_FD_96466 | JGI IMG/M metagenome (GOLD analysis project Ga0123336, IMG submission 96466) | Glacier valley bacterial and archeal communities from Borup Fiord, Nunavut, Canada, to study Microbial Dark Matter (Phase II) - ​SSSS metaG | ecosystem: Environmental > Aquatic > Freshwater > Ice... | reverse complement strand
CGCGCCCATCATCATCATCGAAGGCGACGAATACCTGTCTTCGCCCGTGGACCGGCGGCCCAAGTTCCACCTCTACCAGCACCACATCGGCGTGATTTCGGGCATCAGCTGGGACCACATCAACGTGTTTCCGACCGAGGAAAATTACCGCGAGCAGTTCCGCATTTTCGCCAACCTGACGCCCAAAGCCGGCGTGCTCATCTACGACCGCGACGACGAGCAAACCCAGCTCGTGGCCGTGCCCACCAACCCCGACGTGACTTACCTCGGCTACGGGCCGCACGAGCACGTCATCCGCGCCGGCCGCACGTTTTTGCTGAATAAAAAGGACGAAGAAGTGCCCATTCAGGTGTTCGGCGAGCACAACCTGCGCAACATCTCGGCCGCCAAAGAGGTCTGCAAGCAGCTCGGCGTCAAGGGCAAGGACTTCTTCAAAGCGGTGGCTTCGTTCCCCGGCGCGGCGCGGCGCCTGGAGCTGCTGCAGGAAGGCGCGACTTCGGTGGTGTACAAAGACTTTGCCCACGCCCCCAGCAAGCTCAAGGCCACCGCCACGGCCCTGAAAAAGCAGTTTCCGCAGCGGCGGCTGGTGGCCTGCCTGGAGCTGCACACCTTCAGCAGCCTCAACCCGGATTTCCTGCCGCAGTACGCGCACTGCTTCGATGCGCCCGACGTGGCGGTGGTCTACTTCAATCCCCACGTGCTGGCCCACAAGCGCCTGCCGCCGCTGGCCGCCGCCACCGTCGCCGAAGCCTTCCAGCGGCCCGACCTCAAGGTGATAACCGACAGCGCGGAACTGGCGGCCTTTTTGCGCGGCCAGCCTTGGGCCAACACCAACCTGCTGCTCATGTCGTCGGGCACGTTCGACGGGCTGGATTTGACGGCGCTGGCCACCGCGGTGGTGGCGGGGTAGGGCGAAGCCGGGGCGTGGCGCCTAAAGAAGCGGTTCGCGTCAGCAGTCGCCTGCTGTAGAGACGCATAATTGCGTCTCGGCGCCCGCGCCGTGAGGTCGGTTTTGTTCAACCGCAGGTCAGCGGAGATAACGACGAGACGCAAATATGCGTCTCTACAGCGTTCTGGACATTTTTGGACAAACTCAAGCAGCTTCTTGGCCAAAAAAGCCCGCTACTTGGCGGGCTTTTTTGGAGCGCCTGCTGGCCGCGGCCGCCGTTTGTCGGTCGTAATCAGCAGCGCGAGGGCCGTGAGGGTGAGGCGGAGCAGCCACTTGCCGGAGGTGCTCACGGGGTGTTGGCGAACAGTTCGTTGTTGGCTTCCACTTTGAGGTCGCAGTGGGTGCCGCCCGCGCTTTCGGAGCAGGAGGTGCCCACGATGCGGCCGTTCTCGAAGTTGAAAAAGCAAGTGGTGCAGCCCACGCTGGTCAGGGTGTAGCGCTCGGCCGAGGGGCGCAGGTAGTAGGCGTTGTCGCCGCCCGCGGTGAGGGGCAGGGCCATGGCCCGGAACATGCCGTTGCGCAGTCCCATGCCGATGAGGTAGTAGCTGACGGGGTCTTTCGGCCCCACGGGCGCCTTGCGCACCTGAATTTTGTCGACCACCGTGCCGTCGTGAAACTGCCGGATGAAGGCCTTGGCCAGCTCACTGCGCGGGGTTTTGTATTCGGTGGTGCTGTCGGTGAGGTGCACAATCTGCCGGCTCTCGGGCTTGGCAATCACCTCGCCTTTCATCCGGGTGGGGCTGCCGAACTCGCCCGAGCTCGGCTTCGTGCTTTCGCAGGCCATCGCCAGCAGGCTCACCAGCACACTCAGCAAGCCTAAGCCCAGCAGGCGGGGGAGGAAATTCATGGTTTAATGAGGAATGAAGACTGAGGAAGGAAGAATGCTAACGGGGAGCGGAATCGGTAACCCCTCATTCCTCGTTCCTAATTAAGCCCAGCGTTACCGCGGCTTGTAGTACTTGCGGGCCTCGGGCAGCTCGCGCTGGATGTCGGCAATGCGGGTGCCGTTGCTGGGGTGGGTGGAGAGGAATTCGGGCGGCGAGGCGGCATTCTCGCGGGCGTCCATGCGCTGCCAGAACGTGATGGCGCCGTCGGGGTTGTAGCCGGCCAGGGCCATAAAAATCAGGCCCAGGTGGTCGGCCTCGCTTTCCTGGTTGCGGCCGTACTTGAGCAGGCCCACCTGCGAGCCCACCCCGAACGCCTCCAGGGCCAGCTGCTGGGTGGCCGGCGCGTTGCTGGCCAGGGCCACCGACAGCGCCTGCCCGCCCAGTTGCTGCACTAGCCCCTGGCTCATGCGCTCGGAGCCGTGCTTGGCCACGGCGTGGGCAATTTCGTGCGACATCACCACGGCCAGGCCGTTTTCGTCCTGCGTGATGGGCAAGATGCCGGTGTACACGGCCACCTTGCCGCCGGGCATGCACCAGGCGTTCTGCTGCTTGTCCTCGATGACGTTGAACTCCCACTGGTAGCCGGCCAGCTGGTCGGACGCGTTTTGCTGGCGGAAGTAGTTTTCCACCGCGCCCTGGATGCGCTGGCCCACGCGGCGCACCAGGGCCACGTCCTGCGCGTTGTTGGAAACGGGGCCTTTGGCGATGACCTGGCGGTACTGGGTGCTGGCCAGGGAATTGATTTCGGAGTCGCTCACGAGGCTGAGCTGGCGGCGGCCCGTGATGGGCACCGTGGTGCAGGCGGCCAGCAGGCTCAGGCCGGCGACGAGGGTGATTTTTTGGAGCATGGGGCGGGAAGAAAAATGAAGCAGTGCAGCGGCCGGGGCGAGGGGCGCCTGGGCGGCGCGGCCTGCCGGACATAGGCCACAATCGGGCCAGCTGCGGCCGTCTATACGGCGGGATGCCGGGTAAATGTTTAGCAACCGGGGCCGCGGGACCGCAAAACCGGTGGCAGCGGTTGCCGGAAGCCGGGGGCAGGCCGTAGTTTTGGCCTTCCGCCGTCAGGACCCGATTCCCATGAAAATCATTTGCATCGGCCGTAATTACGCCGACCACATCGCTGAGCTGCACAACGAAGTGCCCGCCGCGCCCGTCATCTTCCTCAAGCCCGAAACCGCGCTGCTGCAGCGTGGCCAGCCGTTTTTCATCCCTGAATTCTCGCACGACATACACCACGAGCTGGAGCTGGTGCTGCGCGTGAGCAAAAACGGCCGCCACATCGACGAGCAATTTGCTCACACGTACTTCGACGCCATCGGCCTGGGCATCGACTTCACGGCCCGCGACCTGCAGTCCGAGCTCAAGAAAAAGGGCCTGCCCTGGGAGCTGGCCAAGGCCTTCGACGGCTCGGCCCCGATTTCGCCCACCTTAAAGCCGGTGGCTGAGTTTGCCGATTTGGCCAACATCAATTTTCGCCTCGACGTGAACGGCGCGACCCGCCAGACCGGCAACTCCGGCCTGATGCTGCACCCGTTTGCCCGGATTATCGGCTTCGTGTCGCAGTACATCACCCTGAAGCAGGGCGACCTTATTTTTACCGGCACGCCCGCTGGCGTGGGCCCGGTGCGGGCGGGCGACCAACTGGCGGGCTACCTCGAAGGCGAGCTGCTGCTGGAGCTGGGCGTGCGGTAGAGACGTGTATTCGCGTCTCGTCGTTGAACAGATGGTCGGCGCAGCCAACGATGACGTGCGAACGGCGCGGCCGCTGAGACGCGAATACGCGTCTCTACATCAAAAATTAGCTGAATTAAAAGAAGAGGCATTGTGCAAAAGGGAAAGATAAGAGTGCTGTTGGGGCTGGTTTTGATGCTACTAACTTGGCGCGTGGGCGGCCAGGAAGCCGACTCGTCCGACCACGAGCACAGCCTGAGCGAGATGCTGGGCGGCGGCCGGCCGGTGGTGCCGGCGGGCTATTTTATGTTTCCCATTGCGCCCGGCCAGCCGGGCACGCTGGCCGGCAGCATGGGCGAGCTGCGCCCCAACCACTTCCACGGCGGGCTCGACATCAAGACCGGCGGCGGCGTGAACCAGCCCGTGTACGCCGCCGCCGACGGCTACATTTCGCGGCTCAAGCAGTCGTCGTTCGGCTACGGGAACGTGCTCTACATCACGCACCCCAACGGGCTAACCACGGTGTACGGGCACTTAAATGAGTTCAAGGGCGCCGTGGCGGCCGAGCTGCTGCGCCGGCAGTACGAGCGGCAGGCCTACGAGGTGGAGCTGTTTCCGACCAAGGACCAGTTCCCGGTGAAGCGGGGCGAACTGGTGGCGCTGAGCGGCAACACCGGCGGCTCGGCGGGGCCGCACCTGCACTGGGAAGTGCGCGACGCCCAGAACCGGCAGTACAACCCGCTGCAGTGGGGCGGCTTTGCCGAAATCCAGGACCACGTGGCGCCCACGCTGCAGGCGTTTGCGCTGGCGCCGCTGGGCATTGAGGCGCGGGTGAACCGCGTGTTTGCCAAGGCCGTGTTTGCGCCCAAGGTGCCGCCGGGGCCGGGCGTGGCCACCACCTGGGCCGATACCATCGGCTGCTACGGCCCGGTGGGGCTGCTGGTGCAGGGCTTCGATAGGTTCGACAACGCCTGGAACCGCAACGGCATTCAGCGGATGACGATGACGGTGAACGGGCAGCCGTTTTACCAGCACGTCATCGACGCCATTCCCTTTCCCACGGGCACGCGGCAGGTGGCCAACTTCCTCGATTTTCTGTACCAGCACACCCAGGGCCGCACCCTGCAAAAGCTGTGGGTGGACGACGGCAACGACCTGGCCCTGTACGCCACCGGCCCCAGCAAGGGCCGCCTGAATGTGGAAGTGGGCAAAACCTACCGCATCGACGTCACCCTGGCCGACTCCTACAACAACCAGACGGCCCTGCACCTGGTGCTGCGCGGCGAGCGGCCGGCCTACTTCCGCACCCGCGGCCCGGCCCGCCGCCCGGCCCTGCGCTTTGAGGTGGAGCGCAACCTGCTGAAGGCCGTGGCCACCGACAACGGCCCCAACTCGGTGAGCGCCAACCTGACGCTGCTGCGCGGCAACCGCCGCCTCGAAATCCGCCCGAGCTACACCCAGAACGGCGAAAGCGTGTTCCTCTACGACCTGCGCGCCGGCCTGCCCGACTCGCTGCGCTTCGGCGCCATCACCAAGAAATTCGACCGGCAGGTGCTGATTCCGGCCGGCCGGGAAACCAGCTACGCCACTGCCCACCTCAACCTGGTGTTCGGCCCCGAAACGCTGTTCGACAACCTTTACCTGAGCACCGCTTTCCGGCCCGAGGCCACCGGCAGCGGCTTCTGGACGGTGGGCTCGCCGCTGCAGCCGCTCTACCACTCCGCCGCCCTCACCCTCAAGCCCGCCGCCCCGCCCGCCGACCCGGCGCGCACCGCCATCTACAGCGCCACGCTGGCCGGCGGCAAGGCCTACGTGGGCGGCCAGTGGGACGACCGGGGCCAGATTACGGCCCTCATCAAGCAGTTCGCCTCCTACCGCATCCTCACCGACACTATCGCGCCGCGGGGCAGCCTTGTCGGGCGGCCCGGCGGGCAGCTGCTGTTTCGGGTGGGCGACGATATGTCGGGCTTGTCCAGCTACCGGCTGCTCGTCGGCGGGCGGTTCCGGCTGCTGCGCTTCGAGCACAAGAACTCGACGCTCTTCACCGTGGCCCGCGACACGCTGGGCCCCCGCCTGCGCGGCCCCGCCGAACTGCGCCTCACGGACCAGGCCGGCAACGAGCGGGTGATTCCGCTGCGCTTGTGAGTGCACTGAACGGCAAACTCCCCTCCTTTTTTCAAGGAGGGGAGTTTGCCGTTCTTTCGTCTTCTCAATTCAACCCCAACTCCCATGTCCCTCGCCCCCGGCCAGCCCGCCCCCGATTTCTCCGCCCAGGACCAGGACGGCAACACCGTCTCCCTAAAAGATTTGCGCGGTCAGCGCGTCGCCCTCTACTTCTACCCCAAGGACGACACGCCCGGCTGCACGGCCCAGGCCTGCAACCTGCGCGACCACCAGCAGGAATTAAAAGCAGGCAACATCCAGGTCATCGGCGTGAGCACCGACGGTGCAGCCGCCCACCAGAAGTTTGCCCTGAAATACGACCTGCCCTTTCCGCTGCTCGTCGATGCCGACAAAACCATCGTGCAAGCCTACGGCGTGTGGCAGGAGAAGAAAAACTACGGCAAAACCTATCTGGGCACCGTGCGCACCACGTTTTTAATTGACGAAAACGGGGTGATTGAGAAGATTATTACTAAAGTCGATACCAAGGAGCACGCCGCGCAGCTGCTGTAGCGGCGCCGGCGGCCCGTAACGGGCTTCGCCGGGCAGAAATGCCCGTTCCAGACGGCCGGAACGACCGTTTCCGTCCGGAAATGCCCACTCCGGCCTTCTGGAATGGGCATTTCCGTCCGTTGAGGCCCACTTCGGCCGGCCGGAACGGGCATTTCCGTCCGGCGAGGCCTACATCGGCCGTATGGAACGGCCGTTTTCGCGTTGCAACGAATGTTCCGGCCGGAAGGGGCTTTGCAGCGCGAAGCCGGTTATCCCGGCCGACGGGGCTTTGCCGTTCTTCACCCCCCGGCTTACCTTTGCCCGCCGAACCGCCAACCCCCTCCCCATGCCCGAAACCGCCGAAATCGCCCCCGCCGACCTCCAACAAATTGCCACCCAGGTGCGGCGCGACATCGTGCGCATGGTGCACGCCGTGAACTCGGGCCACCCCGGCGGCTCGCTCGGCTGCACCGATTTGCTGGTGGCGCTCTACTTCAAGGTGCTCAAGCACTGCCCCGAGACGTTTAGCATGGACGGGGTGGGGGAAGACCTGTTCTTTCTTTCGAACGGGCACATTTCACCGGTGTTTTATTCGGTGCTGGCCCGTGCGGGCTACTTTCCGGTGCGAGAGCTGGCCACGTTCCGCAAGCTCAACTCGCGCCTGCAGGGCCACCCCACTACCCACGAGGGCTTGCCCGGCGTGCGCATTGCCTCGGGCTCGCTGGGCCAGGGGCTGAGCGTGGCCTGCAGCGCGGCCGAGGCCAAAAAACTCAACGGCGACGCCCGCCGCGTGTTCGTGCTCATGGGCGACGGCGAGCTGGAGGAAGGCCAGAACTGGGAGGCCATCATGTACGCCGCCCACCACAAAATTGACAACCTCGTGGCCATCATCGACAACAACGGCCAGCAGATTGACGGCCCCACCGCCGAAATTGGCGGCCTCGGCGACCTGCGCGCCAAGTTCGAGGCCTTCGGCTGGCACGTGCTGCAAGCCGGCGGCAACGACTTCGCCACCCTGCTGCCCGCCCTCGACCAAGCCCAGGCCGCCACCGGCCAGGGCCGCCCCGTGGTGTTCATCATGGACACCCGCATGGGCTACGGCGTCGATTTCATGATGGAGGGTCACAAGTGGCACGGCGTGGCGCCCAACGACGCCCAGTTGGCTACCGCGCTGGCGCAGCTGGCCGTGGGCACCGTGGCCGACTACTAGTCGCCGATGCATCGCCCTCCGCGCCAACCTCACCCCCCCGGCCCCCCTCTCCCGCGGAGAGGGGGGAGCCAGACGACTCCGTCCTGCTGTCGCCTGGCTCCCCCCTCTCCGCGGGAGAGGGGGGCTGGGGGGGTGAGGTGCCGGTGGGCGCTGCTGCCGCTGCTCTTGTTGCTAAGCATTACCGCCCCGGCCCAGAACGCCCCGCCCGAGCGCCCCAAAATCACCCGCATTTTGTTCCTACTCGACGCCTCGGGCTCGATGATGGCCCCCTGGGAAGGCCAGCCCCGCTGGGCGGTGGCCAAGCGGATGCTCAGCAAAATGGTCGATTCCCTCAACGCCTACCCCAACCTGGAGCTGGGCCTACGCGTGTACGGCCACCAATTCCCCAACGCCGACAAAAACTGCGAAGACTCGCGCCTCGAAGTGCCCTTCGCCCCCCGCAACGCCCGGGCCATCAAGGAGAAGCTCGCCACGCTCAAGGCCCAGGGCAACACGCCCATCACGTATTCGCTGCTGCAATCGGCCAACGACTTCCCCGCCGATAAAACCGCGCGCAACGTGCTGCTGCTGATAACCGACGGCCTCGAATCGTGCAACCGCGACCCCTGCGCCGCCTCGCTGGCCCTGCAGCGCAAGCGCGTTTTCCTCAAGCCCTTCGTCATCGGCATCGGGGCCGAGCGGGACTTCGGCCGGCAGCTCGAATGCCTGGGCCAGTACTACAACGCGGCCGAGGTGAAAACCTTCCGCACGGTGATGAACGACGTCATCGCCCGGACCCTGAGCAAAACCACCGTCTCCGTCAACCTCACCGACGCCGACGGCCGCCCCGTGGAAAGTAACGTCAACATGACCTTCGTAAACAACGTGACCGGGCAGCCCGAGTACAACTACGTGCACTACCGCGACGCCCAGGGCCGGGCCGACGTGCTCGACATCGACGCCCTGCAGAGCTACGACCTGGTGATAAACACCCTGCCGCCGGTGCGCCAGGCCAGCCTCGCCATCCGGCCCGGCCAGGCCAACGTCCTCGCCTTCAAAACGCCCCAGGGCACCCTTTGGCTGCAAAACCCGCCGCTCACGCCCAACCCCTACGGCACGGTGCAAGCCGTGGTGCGCACCCCCGCCGGCGCCACCGTGGCCGCCGTCCCTTTCGGCACCCGCCAAAAGCTGCTGGCCGGTAGCTACGAGGTCGAGCTGCTCACTCTGCCGCGCCTCACGCGCCGCCTCACCCTCCGGCAGGGCCAGGAGCTGGCCGTGACCTACGCCGCCCCCGGCACCCTCAACATCACCTCCGACCTGAAAGGCTACGGCAGCCTCTACCGCCTCAACGACGACGAATCCCAAACCTGGATTTACGCCCTGCCCGAAGGCAGCAGCAGCAAGCTCAACCTGCCCATGCAGCCGGGGGCCTACCGCTTGGTGTTCCGGACCAAAACCAGCACCGGCAGCAAGTTTACCGACGTGCGCAATTTTTCGGTGCGGAGCGGGCAGACGACTTCAGTGGCCATCTTTGGGAAGTGAGCATGGAAGCAAACGAACCAAGGAATAATTTTTTGTTCGATGTTTTGCTGCCTAAAATGGCAGTGATTTCATTGGTTGTGGCGGTCTTAGGCTTAGTGGCAAAAGCAAGTTTAGTTAAAGGGGGTGACATTATGCTCCTAGTTGGTCTAAGTACCCTTAGCATTGTTTACGTCCTTCGAGCCTTTGAGCGAACTAAATTGACAGGAACAGATGAAGTGAACTTTCCCAAAAAATACCTTGGGCAGGGCCGGACCAAATTCGCTGCAACATCAAAAGAAATTTCCTTCTTCTCAGACTTAATTTTGCCGAAAATAGTTTGGCTAAGTGGTTCAGTCGTAATTATTGGCCTGCTATTTAAATTAATGAATTGGAAAGGCGCCAACCAGCAGTTATTCAACGGAGTAATTGGTGAGGTAATTGTAATTATATGTTTGGCATTTAATCAACGTATGAATTTGCGGGCGTTGATTCTCGGAGTAATTGGTGGTTTCATGCTTTTTGTTTCACCTAAATATTTGGCGCAGCAATTTCATCGCGACGACCCAGTACTTGTGCAGAAAATGATTTACCAGCTTGACCATCCCCGCGACCGAGCAGCGGCGGAGGACGTTCGCCAATATTTAAAGCAAAAGCGCGCCCAGCGCTAAGTTCTTTGTAACGCCAGGCCGGCACGGGCCCCAATCAATTCCCATGAAAGACTTCCCCTACACCGAATCGAAAGACACCCGCAGCGGCTTCGGCGCCGGCCTGCACGAGTTGGGCAAAACCAACCCCAACGTGGTGGCCCTCTGCGCCGACCTCACCGGTTCGCTCAAGATGGATGCCTTCAAGAAGGACTTCCCCGAGCGGTTTTTCCAGGTCGGCATCGCCGAGGCCAACATGATGGGCGTGGCCGCCGGCATGACCATTGGCGGTAAAATTCCCTTCACGGGCACCTTTGCCAACTTCAGCACCGGCCGCGTGTACGACCAGATTCGCCAGAGCATTGCCTACTCCGATAAAAACGTGAAAATCTGCGCCTCCCACGCCGGCCTCACGCTGGGCGAAGACGGCGCTACCCACCAGATTCTGGAAGACCTGGGCATGATGAAGATGCTGCCCGGCATGACCGTCATCAACCCCTGCGATTACAACCAAACCAAGGCCGCCACCCTGGCCATTGCCGAGCACCACGGCCCGGTGTACCTGCGCTTCGGCCGCCCCGTGGTGCCCAACTTCACGCCCGCCGACCAAAAATTTGAAATCGGCAAAGCCTGGCTCTTGAACGAAGGCACCAACGTGAGCATTTTCGCCACCGGCCACCTCGTGTGGAAGGCCGTGCTGGCTGGCAAGCTCCTGGCCGAAAAAGGCATCAACGCCGAAATCATCAACATTCACACCATCAAGCCGCTCGATGCCCAGGCCATTCTTGCCTCGGCCCGCAAAACCCGCTGCGTGGTCACCGCCGAAGAGCACCAGATGAACGGCGGCCTCGGCGACAGCATCGCCCAGCTGCTGGCCCGCGAGGAGCCCCTGCCCCTGGAGATGGTGGCCGTGAACGACAGCTTCGGCGAAAGCGCCACCCCCGACCAATTGATGGAGAAATACAAGCTCAACGAAGCCGCCATCGTGGCCGCCGTGGCCGCGGTGATGAAGCGACGGAAGTAGGCTTCAAGAAACGCAAAAAGCCCCCGCAACTTCAGTAGCTGCGGGGGCTTTTTTTAAGTCCTAAATTTAAGTCCACAAATCAAGCATTCCAATTACAGAAAATAGTGGATGGGTTAATTCTCTTTGATGACCCTCTTTCTCGCAATATCAGCTGCAATTATTTGTGCGTCCGAGGCTATTTCCCGGATTTGCCCCGTCGGACCCACCCAAAATCCGCAGAAATACAGATTGTCTTTGCCGAAACACTTCTGTTTGGGGACGCTTGCCTTCAAATCATCAAATCGGCTTTTATCGACACTAATAATTTCTGCGTAATTCCTGTCGTAGCCAATAGCAGCCACAATGGCATCGAATTCTTCCTGCTTGGCACCTGAGAAACAAACGGTTTTGCCCGCAATGTGGTCAATGTTTCCGTAAATCGTTATGTGCCCCTGCCGGATATGCTTTACCGTTCCTACATCCAAGACAGGAGACATTCCATCTCGCAGTATTTCCTCAAATGGCCCGTACGGCTTTTTTTTAAGCCCCAGTTCGGTAATATCCCCAAACAGTAGGCGCAGTATGGGGGCAGTGATGCCATCGGCAATTTGCGGCGGAAGGCGGCTGAGCAACAAGCTGATTTCCAGTATGGGAATACCTAAAATATCGCGGGGTATTATGTTCACCGGAGAGCGCACGGCCATTGATGGAATAGCCCCTTGCTCGTGTAAATCGATGGCAATTTCACAGGCCGAATTTCCAAATCCCACCACCAATACCTTCTGTCCCTTGAATTCTTTTCCGGTTTTGTATCCGTAGCTGTGCATAATCCTTCCCGGAAAGGTTTCCATTCCTTTAAACTCGACAAGCTTGGGCTTGCTAAAAGCGCCGGTGGCGATTATAAGGTATTTTGACTTGAACGTTTCAGAAGGTGTTTCAGTAACCCAATAGTTGCTTTCCCTCTTGATGGATTTTGCCTCGGTATCAAAAATGGGGCGGATATCAAACTCATTCCGATATTCCTCTAAATAGTCAACCACTTGCTGGCGACTGGGGTAGCGCGGTATCGTGGGGCCGAATTCTTTGTGCGGTAAATTCGAAGTCCTTTTGTTTGTGTGCAGGTGCAGGCGGTCGTAATGGGTACGCCAGGGAGCTGCAACCCGCAATTGTTTTTCAATGACGACGTAGTTAATGCCTAGCTTTTGCAGGCAAGCGGCCGTGGCCAAACCCGAAATACTCGCCCCGATAACAAGCGTTTCTATCTGTTCCATGCGGCGGAAGTGAAGTGGCACGGGTATAGCCCCGGGTCAACTGCATACCTGATTCAATTAAAGCATCGCTGCAACTAAAGTTAAATAAAAAAAATCAAATATGTGATGATATTGAATATTTCGCAAGCTGGTGCCTGCGCTACTTCCCTTTTGCAGGCTGCGTTTGCCGCAAATCTCGCCGGGGTGCTGGCCTTCGGAGCTGAACGTGGCGGGACGAAACTCCCGAAGCTGTTCGCGGAATAACGGTGGGTTGCGGTCCTGTTTTGCCTCTGCCGCCGCGCCCGTACAGCGCCATGCGTTTGCTGCCGATGTCGGCAGGCGAAAGCGCCACCCCCGACCAATTGATGGAGAAATACAAGCTTAACGAAGCCGCCATCGTGGCCGCCGTAGCCGCGGTGATGAAGCGACGGAAATAGGCCTGACGGACGGTTTAGCTAAACAGCCAGAAGCCCCCGCAGCCAGAGAGCCTGCGGGGGCTTCTGGCTGTCTGGCGGCGCTGGACAGGCGCGCCAGCGGAGCGACACCTCAGAAGCGGCTGCGCGGCTAGCAGCTCACGGTAGTTCTCAGGTACGTTACCGCGATGAAAGTGCTGTCCGGCGTGGCAGCCTGGTTTTGGCGATTGAAAAGCTCCGTTAGCTCCTGCTGCAAATCCTCCGACTTGCCGTTTTTATCCGCCGCCTCAAAGGCGTTCATGGTCGGGCCGTAATATTTTTTAAACAAGCCCAGATATTCGGTCGGCGAGCAGGCCGCCTTGAACGTAAAAGTGTCTTTCTCGCACGTGATGTGCTCCTTCGAGATGCCGGCTTGGCCGAAGCGCTCCACCACGTTGCTTTCGACGCCCCAGGTCATCGGGCTGATGAAGCCTTCCGGCGGCGGCGGGGTGTAGGCCGAGCTTATCCTCAGGATTTGGGCCACCAGGGTTGGGTCGCCGGGTATCCAGTTGCCCATCACTATTTGCCCGCCCGGCTTCGTCACCCGCACCATTTCTTTGGCCACCTCGAAGGGCTTGGGGGCAAACATGGCCCCGAAAATGCTCACCACCCTATCGAAGGAGTGGTCCGGAATACCGTCTAGGTGACAGGCATCGCCTTCCCGGAACGTGCAGTTGGGCAGGCCCGCAGCGGCGGCGCGCTTGTTGCCGGCCGCCACCAGGTTGCTGGCGATGTCAATCCCAAGCACTTCCGCGCCGTGCTGGGCTTCGGGAATGGCCGTGGTGCCGTCGCCGCAGCCCAGGTCCAGCACTTTCATGCCTTTGTTGATGCCAAGCTTGGCCACCAACTCTTCACCGCTGTGACGCATCGTGTCGGCAATTTGCGTGAAATCACCTTTTTCCCACAGGGCTTTGTTAGGATTCATGAATTCCGGCTTTTATGGTTGAAAAATATATATCGTAAATATAATATTTTTTAATTGATTAAGTTAGATTTTAAAACAGAAATGCGTTTTTAGTCATCAGCACTGTGATTGCTGCCCAACCAAACATCAAACTAATGGCCCATTGCAACACCTCAAGCCACCGCGTTTGAAGGACCACGAAATTTCTCCCAAGTTCCAGGGCCCTGCCAGCCGCAATCTGGCGTTCAATCAGCTCGTGCGCAAGTACCTGCACAAGATGGTGGACCATGCCGGCACCACCGGATGTGCCCATACATGCTAGGCAACCGCCGTAGATACGCGTTGCTGCTGAAGCTTGCGGTGCATGTTATGGCCTTCTCGGACGACTATTTGAATTATTTCCTCGATGTCCTGCGCGGTAGTTCGGAAATTGACCACGCAGGCCCGCAGGCAGTACTTGCTCCGCACCACGGCGTTTGATAAAAAGACCTCGCCGCCGTGCTGCAACTCGTTCAGCAGCGCTTCGTTTAGGGCGTTCAGGTAGGTTTCCGTTTCGGGGCGGCCGTCGCGGCACTCGCCGGGCACGTAGCGTAGGGTGCTGATGCTCAGGCCATGAGTAATGGCTTCCAGTTCCGGGTGGGCGGCGGCTTGCTCGAACAGCAGCCTGGCGAGGGCAATGTCCTCGCCAATCAGTTGCACGTAGCCGTCGCGGCCGGCTTGCTGCAGTCCCAGCCATACTTTCAGGGCCCGGAAGCCCCGGGAATTCTGCAGGCTGAACTCGTAGTAATTATGGGTGGGCATTTCGCCGTCGGCGCTGTCGAAATTGTAGTAGGCGGCATGGGAGCTGAAGGTGTCGAGCAGGTGCTGCGGATTTTTGACCAGCGTGCAGCCGGCTTCGAGCGGGCTGTACAGCCATTTGTGCGGGTCCAGGGCAATGGAGTCGGCTTCCACCATTCCGTCGAACAGGGCCCGGTAGGCGGGCACCGCCGCCGCCGGCATGCCGTAGGCCCCATCGATGTGAAACCACAGGTTGTGCTGCCGGCAAATGCTGGCAATTGCCCGGAGGTCGTCCACCGCGCCGGTGCTCACGTCGCCGGCCGTACCCACTACCATAAACGGGGTTTTGCCTCCGCGCAGGTCGTCGGCAATGGTCCGCTGGAGGGCAGTGGTGTCCATTCGGTTCTCCGCATCGGTGGCTATCCAGCGGATGGCGTTGGTGCCGTGGCCGAAGAGGACCACCGCCTTTTCAATCCAACTGTGCGTGGTGCTAGGGCAGTACACCACCAGTGCCTGGCCCGTGCCGACCAAGCCGTCCGCCTTCAGGTGCGGCGAGGCCTTGGCGGTGCGGGCGGCCAGAAAGGCGGTGAAATTGGCCATGTTGCCGCCGCTCACCAGCACACCGCCGTAGCCCGCCGGCAGCCCGATAAGCTCGGCCAGCCAGCCAATGGTTTGCTGCTCAATGGCCGTGGCCATCGGGCTCAGGATGTTGGCCCCCACGTTGGGGTTCACGCTGGCCGCCAGCAAGTCGGCCAAGGCCCCGAGGGGCGTGGCCGACGACGTGATGTAGCCCAAAAACCGCGGGTGGCCGTTGAGCAGCGAGTGGTTGAGCACCAGCTCGGCGGCCCGCGCCAGCAGGGCGTCGGCCGGGGCGCCGTGTTCGGGCAGGGGGGCCTGGCCCAGCACCTGCTGAATCTGACCCGGCGTTTCGCCGGTTGTCACCGGCCGCTCGTGGATGGTGTCGAGGAATTCGGCGACGGTGTCAATCAACTCGTGGCCGAGGCGCTTGAATTCTACTTTGCCCATGGCAATGGGCGCTTTCCGGGGTTGGCTCATGTGTGCGGGGCAGGGGCACGGGCCGGGCGTCCTGCCGGACGGACGGCCCTGTGCGAGAATAGAAAAGTATGAATATACTAAAAAATGCCCACTCCGGTAGTTGGCGAGCGGAGCTTTGGTTGTGAATAGGCCCGAATCCTCGCCTTTAAAGCGAATGTGGACAGACTTTTTGCGCCCGGCATTAAACGCGACCTTTGCCGGGGCGTCCAACCGGACACTTGCTCACCGCTTTTGCCCCGGCCTCCGCGTTTGGAAGACCACGAAATACTCCTCAAGTTTCAGGACCCGGCCTCGCGCAACCTGGCGTTCAACCAGCTCGTGCGCAAATACCAGGGCAAGGTGTACTGGCACGTGCGCAAAATGGTGGTGGACCACGACGACGCCGACGACCTCACCCAGGACGTCTTCATCAAGGTGTGGAAGCACCTCGAAAACTTCCGGCAGGATGCGGCCCTGTTCACCTGGATTTACCGCATTGCCACCAACGAGTGCCTGAATTTTTTGGGCAGCAAGCGGCGCAAGTTCCTGCTGCCCCTCACCGACGTGGGCGCCGAGCTGGCCGCCAAAATCGAAGCCGACCCCGCCGTTGCCGGCGATGAAATTGAACTCAAGCTGCAGCAGGCCATTCTGCGGCTGCCCGACAAGCAGCGCCTCGTCTTCAACCTGCGCTACTACGACGAGATGCCCTACGAGCAGATGGCCGAAGTAACGGGCACCAGCGTGGGCGCGTTGAAGGCCAGCTACCACCACGCCGTGAAGAAAGTGGAAGACTACGTGACCCGAAATTCCGCGGAATAACCCTCGAAAACAAATTTTTATTGGCGTATTTAAACGCTGCCCCTGCTTCTTCATCCAACCGCCATGAAACCTTCATTTAAGCTGGACGCGCACCCCCGGCGGCCCCACCCGCCGCTGAGCGGCCCGCCCGCCGGCTATTTTGACCATCTGCCCATGCGGGTGATGGCCCGGCTGCCCCGGGCCGATGCCCGCGAAGCGGCCTCCGGCTGGGGCTGGCTGGCTTTTTTGTCGCCGGCCTTGCGCACCGGGCTGGCCTCGGTGGCGGTGCTGGGCGGCTTCGCGGCTTCGTTCTACCTGGGTGGCACGCCGCGCCTGGTGCCGTCTGCGGCCGGCACGGCTTCGCTCGATGCCGTGCCGCGCACCGAATTGGTGGGCTATCTGCTCACGAGCGGGGCCCGGGTTGAGAGCGCCGACCTGGCCGTGCTCACCGCCGCCAACCCGGGCGTGGCCAAGGGCTTCTGGCACGCGTCGGAAGACGAACTGACCGACGCGCTGGACGCGCAACCTTCCGAAGACGCCACTTATTTATAATTTCCATTTTATTAAGCATGTCCTTTTCAACATCGACCTTTCGTTTTCTGTGCCTGGTGGCGGGGCTGCTGGTTGCGGCCCCGGCCGCGCACGCCCAAGGCGGCGGCCGGGGCCAGCGCCTCGCCCAGCTCGAAAACGCCAAGATTGCCTTTATCACCACCCGCGTGGCCCTCACCCAGGACCAGGCCCAGCGGTTCTGGCCGCTGTACAACGAGTTTTCGACGCGCCGCCGCGAGCTTAACCGCAACGGCCGCCTGCTGCGGCGCGACGTGACCGAAAGCATGACCGACCCGCAAATCCGCGACAATTTTACCCAAGCCTTCGCCGTGCGCCAGCAGGAGCTGAACCTGGAGAAGGAATACTTCGACAAGTTCCAGAAGGTCATTTCGCTGCGCCAGGTGGCCCAGTTGTTTTTGGCCGAGCGCGACTTCACCAAGGAAGTCATCAAGCGGGTGGCCGGCGGGGCGGGTCCGGCCGGTCAGCCGGCCACCAACGAAGATTAGCGCCTGACCAACTGTTTCGTCAACCAAAATTTTAGAGAAGCCGCTGCCTCCGCAGCGGCTTCTATTTTTGTGCGGTAATCGAAAGTGGCCGGCCGGAGGTTAAGTCTACGTTGCCCGCGCCGCAATTGCGCCGGCCACAAATTTCGTGCAATCCGCTTAAATCCGTCAGCCAAATCCGTGGTCCTCACCCCCCGCCAGTTATTCCTGCGCCACCAGGCCCAAACCTCCGATTTCCCGCTGCTGCTGGAGATTGAGCGGGCCGAGGGCGTGTACATGTACGGCCCCGACGGCCGCCGCTACCTCGACCTGATTTCGGGCATCGGCGTG
>Ga0123336_10002196_pt1 | contig 17139 bp, 14 predicted proteins | sample SSSSmetaG_FD_96466 | JGI IMG/M metagenome (GOLD analysis project Ga0123336, IMG submission 96466) | Glacier valley bacterial and archeal communities from Borup Fiord, Nunavut, Canada, to study Microbial Dark Matter (Phase II) - ​SSSS metaG | ecosystem: Environmental > Aquatic > Freshwater > Ice... | reverse complement strand
GTTTCGAGGGCCGCGTCTTCGAGGCGGCCGGCGGGCACGGCGATGCGGAAGGGCGGCGACGAGCTTTCGACCAGCCCGATGGCCGCCACCTTGCGCGCCACCTCGCTCTGCTTGCTGGCCTCCATGTAGTCCGATTTGAGCGTCGTATAGTCGGCCCGCAGGTCTTCCGTCTCCTGCTTGAGCCGCTGAATGCCGCGGTTCATGCGGTTGCCGAAGTGCGTATTGCCGATGTAAAGTAAAGTCAAACCCATCACGAACAGCAGTTTGGGCAGGTAGCGCACCGGCAGCCCCTCCCGAAACAATCCGTCGAGATTAGTAAAACGGTCGAGCAGCGAAAACAAGCTCCACGTCGAAGCCGGCCGCCGCGAAGCGCGGATGGGCGCGGCTGTCGCGGGCGCGTCAGCTTGGTCAGGGCGGTTAGCGCGGTCAGCGCGGTCAGCGGACGCGGGATGGCCTGCTTCGGCGGTTTCGGCGGCGGCCGCCGGGCGCGCCGGTTTCGGCTGATACGGAGCTTGAGACTGAGGTGGAAACTCCGGCTCCGGCGCGGCGGCAAGCGGCGCGGTGGCGGCCCCGGCGGCAGCTTCCGCTGGCTCGACGGGGCGCGGGGCGCGCAGGGTATTGACGCGGGGCGGACCAACCGCGACGGGACGCAAGACGTTGCCGGCCATGGGCTTACGCGGAAGGTGAAAAAGTGAGGTCGGTGCGCGCGGCCACGCGCAGCTTGGCACTCCGGGCGCGGCTGTTCTGAGCAATTTCGTCGGCCGAAGCCTCGCCCGGCTTGCGCGTGAGCGCCTCGAAGGGCAGGCTCACGCGGCCGTACAAGTCCTTCTCAGCCTGCCCAAAGAACCGGCCCTGGCCGATGAAATTCTTCACCAGCCGGTCTTCCAGCGAGTGGTAGCTGAGCACGACGAGCCGGCCGCCCGGCCGCAGCACCTCCGCCGCCTGGGTCAGCAGGGCCTGTAGGGCGCTCAGCTCGTCGTTCACTTCAATACGCAGCGCCTGGAAGACCTGAGCCAGGTACTTGTTTTCCTTACCGCGCGGCGTAACGGGCTGGATAGCCAGCTTAAGCTCCCCGATGGTGCGCAGCGGGCGCTGGCGGCGGGCCTGCACCACGGTGCGGGCCAGGGTGCGGGCGTTGGTAACTTCGCCGTACATGCCGAAAATGCGGTGCAAGTCGCTTTCTTCATACTCGTTAAGTACGTGGGTGGCAGTAGGAAGGGAGTCGTCGGCCGCGTCCATGCGCATGTCGAGCGGCCCGTCGAAGCGGGTGCTGAAGCCGCGCGCGGCCGTGTCGAACTGATGCGACGACACGCCCAAGTCGGCCAGTAGGCCGTCCACGGGCAAAGCCCCGCGCTGACGCAGCTCAGCGGCGAGGTGCCGGAAATTGGCCCGCACGAAGCTGAAGTGCGGCCCGGCCAGCCGGGCGGCCTCGCGCTCGGCGGCCACGTCCTGGTCGAAGCCATACAAGTGGCCGTCCGTGAGTTGCTCCAGGATGCGCGCCGAGTGCCCACCCCCGCCGAAGGTGACATCCACGTACCGTCCGCCGGGCACCACGGCCAGCCCCGCCAGGCATTCAGCCAGCAGCACCGGGCGGTGGTAAGCAGTATCGTTGGCGTAGTCGGGCATCAGGGAGCGTAGCGTAGGGTAAGCTTTAGCTTGCCCGTAAGTAGTTGAGAATAAGAATCAAGTTTAACAAGTAACGGGCAAGCTAAAGCTTACCCTACACTCTCCGGCGTATTCGACAAAAACTTCTGTGCCAGCTTCGAGAACGTCGGCTGGTCCTTGATAAGCGACTCGTCGTAGCGGCCCGGCTCCCATACCTCGCAGCGATTGCCGAGACCCACGATAACGGCTTCCTTGTCCAGCCCGGCATAGCGGCGCATGGTGCCCGGCACGCCGAAGCGGCCCACGCTGTCCAGCTCCACTTCCGTCATGCCCCGGAAGAAATTGCGCTGAAACTGTCGGTACTCCTCGTTGAACTCGTCGAGGGCCATCACCTTGGCGTGAATCAGCTCCCAGGCCGAGCGCGGGTACAATACCAGGCACGGCTCGAAGCCGCGCACGAGCACCAGCTGATTGGCGTACTGGTCGGGCAGGGCAGCCTTGACTTTCGCCGGCAGCACCAGCCGCCCTTTCGGGTCAAGCTTGCAGTCGTACTCGCCGGACAAGAGCTGGTGCATGGCATGGCTGGTTCTAGGATTGGCCGCCGGGCCAGGCCGCGGCCCCGACTGGTATGGCAAAAGTACGGGGCGTTTCAAACAATCCGCCACTTTCTACCACTTTCTACCACGACCCAAAACCGCCTTGAAAGTCCCTAAAATGATTTTTAGTCAATTAAGCAGCATTGTTGCATCTCATATTCAGCCGTTTTGACGTGCTGGTTGAGATAAATTCGGGGCAGAACCTGGGAGGAAAAGAAAAATATTTCTACTGCAACAACGATGCATTTATCTGAAATCGGCACCAACCATCAAAGCCGCGTAGCGGCCGCGAACTACCCGCCGCTGTTACCGCTACGCGGCCTTTACGGTTGCCGAATCACCCAACTGTTAGCCCACCGCCGCCACTATGCGATTAATCTGCGGCCTCATTTACTCACCGCTCGCCACAACGCGGCCTTGTCGCCGCGCTAAAACCGTATGCCTCGGACGATACGTGTTTTTTTTTGTTAAATTTCGGGACCGCTTTCTCACTCGTCCCCACTCGTTTTGGCCGCCCCACCCACTTTTTCCGAATCAGACTGCCTGCGCCGCCTGAAACTGGCCGACGAGCGGGCCTTCGAGGCCCTGTTTCGGCATTATAGCGCGCTGGTTTACCGCTTCGCGCTCAGCTACTTGAAGTCGGGGCCGGCGGTCGAGGAAATCGTGCAGGAGTGCTTTATCAAACTCTGGGAAAAGCGCGGGCAGCTGCGCGAGGACGTGCCTCTGAAAGGTTACCTGTTCACCACGGCCCACCACGCGGTGCTCAACGAGCTGCGACGCGACGCGCACTACCGGCGGCTGCACGGGCAAGTGGCGGCCGCCGCCCCCGTCAGCGTGACCAACGAGGTGGAGTACGCCGAAATGGAGGCGCTCTACCAAGCCGCGCTCGGGCAGCTGCCGCCCCGGCAGCGCGAAGCCTTCGAGCTGAGCCGGCAGCAAGGTCTGACCTACCCCGAAATCGCCCGGCGCCAGGGCGTATCGGTCAAGACGGTGGAGGCCCACATCATGCAGGCGCTCAAGCTACTGCGCAAGTATATGCGGGTGCATGGCGGCGGCATCCTGGGCTTGTTGCTAACTCTGGCCCTGGGCGAGCGCTAATTGTAGAACGGGGTGGCACTCCGTTCTACGTTTTTTCCGAAAGCGACTAAGGGGGAAGCGCGGGCAGCGGTGTAGTAAAGGGGAAGAAGGCCGTCTAACGCGCCACACCCCATGTCGCAACCCGTTACCCAAAGACTCGTGGCCGCTTACGCGGCCGGCACCGCCACCCCCGCCGAGACCGCCGCCGTGCGGGCCTGGCTGGCTCAGCCCGCCAATCAATTGCTGGCCCAACACTGGATGCGGCAGCATTGGGACGCGCTGGCGAATGCGTTGGGAGACGCCCCAGGCGCTGAAGCTGCTGGCTCTGGTGCCGGTCCTCGTCTGACGTTTAGGCAGGGGGATTTCGCCGACGCGCCCGACTACGAGGCTCTGCTGGCACGCATTCGGCAGCAACTGGAATTGAATTCGGTGCCGGCCGCCCCCCGGCGCTGGGCGGCCCCGACTTGGACGACCTGGACGCGCTGGGCGGCGGCGGCCGCGCTGGTTGTGAGCGCGGCCGGCGGCTGGCTTTATTCTCACCGGCCGACGACGACCGCCGCGCCCGCCCTGAGCGTGGCTACGCCCTACGGGCAGACCCGCACCCTGACCTTGCCCGACAGCTCGCGCGTGACGCTCAACGCCGACTCGCGGCTGCGCTATACTACGGCGTGGGCGGCCGACCAGCCCCGCGAGGTGTGGCTCGACGGGGAAGGGTTTTTTGACGTGCGGCACCAGGCGACCAATCAGCGCTTTTTGGTGCATACGCAGGCGGGCTTGCAGGTGGAGGTGCTCGGTACCCGGTTCGTGGTGGCGCGGCGGCGGGGGCAGACGCGGGTGGTGCTGCTCACGGGTCGGGTGCGGGTCGAGTTTGAGGACCGACAGCAGCCCGACGTGTTGCTGCGGCCCGGTGAGCTGCTCGAAACCCACGACGAGCAGCCCCGCCAGCTCGTGCACCAGCGGGTGCCCGTCGAACCCTACGCCGCCTGGAAAGACGGCCGCCTGGTGCTCGACAACACGACCATCGCCGAGCTGGCCACCCGCCTGCGCGACACCTATGGCCTCGACGTGGTGGTGGCCAGCCCCGCGCTAAACCGCCGCCGCGTAACCGGCTCCGTGCCGGTGAGCGAGCTAAATACGCTGCTGCAAGCTTTGGAAGAAACCTTTCACCTGCGCGCCATCCGCGTGGGCAATCGCCTGACCCTAACTGAAAAACCCTGACCGAAAAACCCTGACCGAGCAACGTTAATCCTTCTTTCCCCACCCATTTTCTTATGCGACCATCTGCTACTTCTGCCCCTGCCTCCGTCTGGGGCCGTCGGCTGGGCTTAGCCGCCAGCCTGCTGCTGCTGCCGGCGCTGGGCACGCCGGCCGCCGCCCAGCTGCTGGCCTCGGCCACCCCGCTGGTCCAGCGCGCCGCCGCGCCGCCCGCCGGGCGCCCCGTCGCCCCGGTGCTGCTCAAAACCCTCCTCCAGGCGTGGGAAACCGAGTTTCAGGCCACTATCTTTTACGAGAGTGCCCTGGTCGAAAACAAGCGGGTGCCCGCTCCGACCCCGGTGCCCGCTACGCTGAGCGAGCGCCTGGCGGCGGTGCTGCCGCCGCTGCACCTGCGATTTCGGGAGCTGCGGCCCAACTACTTCGTCGTAACGAGCGAGGGGACCGCGACGGCCGCCGCCGTCGCCGACCTTACCGTGACGGGCCGCGTGACCGACAGCAAGGGTAGCCCCCTGCCCGGCGTGACGGTCCTCGTGAAGGGCACCAGCAACGGCACCGCTACCGATGCCGACGGCAGCTTCACGCTGCGGGTGCCGGAAGGCAGCACCCTGGTATTCAGTTCGGTGGGCTACGTGCGGCGCGAAGTGGCCGTGGGCACCACCACGCGCTTCGACCTTGAGCTGGCCGACGACCAGCAGGCCCTGAAGGAAGTGGTGGTGGTGGGCTACGGCACCCAGCAGCGCCAGGACCTGTCCACGGCCGTCACTTCGGTGAGCGGCGCGGCGCTGGCCCGGCAGCCGGTGGCCGGCTTCGACCAGGCCCTGCAGGGGCAGGCCCCCGGCGTGCAGGTGGCCGCCGCTTCGGGGGCGCCCGGCGCGGGCATCGAGGTGCGGGTGCGCGGGGCGGCTACGCTCAGCCTCAACGCGTCGCCGCTCTACGTGATTGACGGCGTGCCGGTGCTGCCCGACTACCAGCAGGAAATCAACAACAACGGCCAGCGCCTGAACCCGCTCAACACGATTAACCCCAACGACATCGAGAGCATCGACGTGCTCAAGGACGGGGCCGCGGCGGCCATCTACGGCGTGCGGGCCGCCAACGGGGTGGTCGTGATTACGACCAAGCACGGCAAGGCGGGCCAGGCGACGGTGGGCTTCTCGACCTACTTCGGCCGGCAGTACCTGCGCCAGAAGCTGGCCGTGCTCAATGCCCGGCAATTCGCGCAGGAATTCAACGACATCCAGGCCGGCGCGGGCCTGCCGCCGGCCTTCCCCGACGTCAATAATCCTTCGCCCTACGACACCGACTGGCAGAACCAGCTCTACCGCCCGGCCAACTTGCAGAACTACCAGCTCAGCGCGAGCGGCGGCTCCGACAAAACCCGCTACTACCTGGGCGGGGGCTACTTCAAGCAGGACGGCATCAGCCTCAACTCGGGCTTCGACCGCTACAATTTCAAGCTTAACCTGGACCAAACCCTGAGCCAGCGGCTGCGGGCGGGCCTGAACCTGAACCTGAGCCGCACCCACACCAACGGCAGCACCCGCTCGGAATCGGCCATCGGCAACTCGGGCACGGTGCTCGGGGCGCTGTCGCAGATTCCGACCATCCCGGTGCGCAACCCCGACGGCACCTACGGCACGAACCCCTTCCAGAACTTCGATAACCCGGTGGGCAACCTGCTCGAAACCAGCAATCAGGCCGTGGTGTACCAGGTGCTGGGCAACGTGTATGCCGAGTTCGACCTGCTGAAAAACCTGCGGGTGCGCTCGTCGCTGGGCCTGGACTTCCGCACCCAGAGCGAGAATCAGTTCACCACCCGCAATTACCCCGGCACGGGTACGTCCGACCCCACCACCCGCGGCTCGGCCAGCACGGCCAGCAACAACCAGGTTATCTGGCTCAATGAAAACACGCTGACCTGGACTCCGACCCTGCGGCCCGACCGCCACCACCTGACGCTGCTGGCCGGCGAGTCGCAGCAGGCCAGCGGCCGCAACACGTCGGGGGCCACCGTGCGGGGCTTTCCGACCAACGCCGTGCCTTACCTGAGCGCGGGCACGTCCGTGGTGGGCATCCCCTACAGCTACGCCGACGAGTGGGCGCTGCTGAGCTTTTTCGGGCGGGCCAACTACGACTACGACGGGCGCTACCTGCTGCAAGTGAGCCTGCGGGCCGACGGCACCAGCCGCTTTATCGACCAGTACCGCTTCGGCTACTTCCCGGCCGTGAGCGGGGCGTGGCGCGTATCGCAGGAAAAATTCTTCCCGCAGGGCGGGACCGTCTCGGACCTGAAGCTGCGCGCCAGCTACGGGGTCAACGGCAACCAGGAAGTATATACCTACCAACGGTTTTCGCAGTACGGGGTCGGCTCGAACTACCAGGGCACCGGCTCGACCGTGGCCGGGGGCATCACCCAAACCCAGATTGGCAACAACGACCTGCGCTGGGAACGCACGGGGCAGCTCAACGTCGGCCTGGACCTGAGCCTGCTCGGTAACCGGCTCACCCTGACGCTCGACGCGTACGACAAGCAAACCCGCGACCTGCTGCTGAGCGTGCCGCTGCCGGTGAGCGCGGGCATCGACAACCTGAGCGTCACCCAGAACGTGGGCCGCGTGCAGAACCGGGGCCTGGAGCTGGGCCTGACCACGACCAACGTGGTGGCCAAAGCAGGAACGGGCTTCGGCTGGACGACCAGCTTCAACGTGGCGGGCAACCGCAACCGGATTCTGGACCTGGGCCAGCAGCTCAACAACGCGGGCGAGCGCGCGCCGCGCTTCATCCTCAACGGCAGCAGCATCTCGCAGGCCGGCTCGCCGCTGGGCGCGTTCTACGGCTGGGTTTACCAGGGCATCGTGCAGAGCGATGCTGAGGGGGCCGGCCTGCCCCGGCAAAACAACCAGACCCTGCGGGCCGGTGACGTGAGGTTTGCCGACCTCAACGGCGACAAAGTAATCAACGACAGCGACCGCCGCGTTATCGGCGACCCCAATCCGAAAGCCTTCGCGGGGGTAACCAACACGTTCACCTACCGGGGCGTGGAGCTGAGTGTATTCTTCCAGGGTGTGTTCGGCAACCAGATTTATAACCTGACCCGCCAGTTTCTGGAGTCGCAGTCGGACCCGCTCAACCAGAGCACGCGGGTGCTGAATCACTGGACCCCGACGAATACGAACACCGACATTCCGCGCCCGGTGCGCTACGACCCGGCCGGCAACAACCGCTTTTCGGCCCGCTGGCTGGAAGACGGCTCCTACGTGCGCCTCAAAAACGTGACGCTGGCTTACAATTTCCCCACCACGCTCACCAAACGCGCCGCCCTGCAAAACGTGCGCCTCTACGCGACGGCCCAGAACCTGGTTACCTGGACCCGCTACCTGGGCTACGACCCGGAAGTGAACGCCAATTTTAACTCGACCACCAACCTGGGCGTGGACTACGGGGTGTACCCGCAAACCCGCACGTTCACGGTCGGCCTCAACGCGAACTTTTGATAATCGCTAACCGCTCGCCCCAGAATTCCCATGAAAAAGCTATTTACCGCGGCGCTCGGCGCCCTGACCCTGCTGGCCGGCTGTAATTTTCTGGACCGGCAGCCGCTGGGCAGCATCGCCCCGGCCAACTTCTTCACCAGCGCCGACGATGCCGAATCGAGCCTGACTGCCTGCTACAACGCGCTACAGGGCACGGGGGCTTACGGCCAGGACCTGCTGATGATGGGCGAGATGCCCAGCGACAACTGCACGACCACCAACGGCGACGTAGTGGCGCTGGATAAGATTAGCTGGACGCCCAATACGGGCCAGATTTACAACGTGTACCGGCAGGCCTACGCGGGCGTGAACCGGGCCAACGTGGTGCTCAAGTACGTGCCCGCCGTGGCGATGGACACCGCCCGCCGCAGCCAGATTCTGGGCGAGGCGCGCTTTATCCGGGCTTTAAGCTACTTCAACCTGGTGCGGGCCTACGGCGGCGTGCCACTGCGCCTGGGTCCGGGCGAGAGCGGGGCTTCGGCCGACATCAACCAGGCCCGCGCCTCGGCCGACGACGTGTATGGGCTGGTGGTGGCCGACTTGCAGCGCGCCGCCATTCAGATGCCCCGCGCCAACCCCAACCGGGCCGGCAAAAACGCGGCCTACGCCCTGCTGGCGCGGGTGCAGCTCACGCGCCGCAACTGGGCCGCCGCCCAGGCCGCCGCCCAGGCCTTTACGGGCGCGGCGCTCAGCTCGTCGTTCAAGGCCCTGTTTCCGGCCGAAAACAAGGGCAGCGAGTCGCTCTTCGAGATTCAATACAACGGCAGCACCAGCGGGGGCAACATCGTGCCCGACCTGGTGCTGCCTTCGCCACCGGCCACGTTCTCGTTTCCAAAATTCAACGTTCCCACCGCCGAGCTGATTAGCTTCGCCGACACCGTGAACGACCGGCGCTGGGCTTACCTGGGCCGCACCAACGCCGGCCGCGACCACGCCAGCTACGTCGATGGCGGCCGTGGCAGCGGCAACGACCAGGGGCCGTTCGTGTACAAGTGGACCAGCAGCCCCAACTTCTTCAACTCGCCCGACAACACGTACGTGCTGCGCTACGCCGAGGTGCTGCTCACCCTGGCCGAGGCCATCAACGAGCAGGGCGGCCCTGGTGGGGCGTTGGCCCCGCTCAACCAGGTGCGGCAGCGCGCCGGCTTGCCGACGCTCAGCGCTATTTCGCCGCAGGCCGCCAGCAAGCAGGCGCTGCGCGTCGAAATCGACCGGCAGCGCCGCCTGGAGCTGGCCTTTGAGGGCGAGCGCTGGTTCGACCTGCTGCGCTACGCCCGCCACACCCAGGCCGATGCCAGCGCCACCCACCCGGTAACGGCCCTGACCATCATCAACCAGCAAACCGGCACCCCCAACGTGAATTACCTCGTCTTCCCGATTCCGCAGGGCGAGCTGAACACGAACACGTTGGCTACCCAAAATCCGGGCTATTGACGGATTACTGGTTAAGTCCGCTCTTTACAGTACACAAAGTGATGACCGGCAATAAATCAGCCATCAAGATTTCACCCCGGCGCGGGGCTATGCCTACCGCGCCACATTCCCCCACTCATTTTATGAAAGCGTTAGTTACCCTTGCGACACTGGCGGCACTAACCGCCGGCTCGCTCCGCGCGCAGGCGCAATTCACCGTAGACGGTACGCTCGGCGCGAACGAGCTGGGCACCGGCGTGGGCAAATACCAGCTCGCGGGCACTTACACCGGGGCGCACTCGGTGGCCGACCGCGGCCTGAAGGCGGTGTACGTGGGCACGACGGCCACCACGCTCAACATCTTCGTCGTGGCCTCGCCCGAGCGGGCTGCTGGCGGGGAATACAGCGCGCTGGTGCTCTACCTGGCCGTGCCCAACAAAACGGGCATCGCGGCCGGCGTCCGGCTGCCGGGCAGCAGCAACGGCTCGTCGCAGCTGCGCCACCGGCCCACGCTGGACATGGCGACCGCCTACGGCTTCCGCATTACGATGTCGCCGCTGGGCAGTAACGACAACAACATTTACCTGAGCCGGGTCGATTACACGGTAGCGGCCCAACCCAGCGGCCAATACGCGGAAATCGGCATGGGCCAGGGCCAAAAAAACGGCACCGTCACGACCGACTCGAACGACCCGGCCCTGATGCGGACCGCCCCAGACCAGCGCTTCGGGCAGCGTGACGGCCAACACCAGCACCGGCTGGGAATTTGAGGTGCCGCTGGCCGCCGTGGGCGGTGCCCCCGCCGGCAGCCTCGTGCAAATGATGGCCGCCTACGTGAACGACGACACGTCGTTCACCTCCGACGTGCTGCCCCAGATTGCGGGGCAGACCGCCGCGCTCGGCGTGGACCCTAACTTCACGACCATCGCCGGCAACCAGTTTTTCACCTATCAGGTGGGGCAGGGCGTGCTGGCCAGCCGCGCCGCCAACGCCGCGCTGCCCGCCAGCGCCTACCCCAACCCCGTGGCCGCCGACAGCCGCGTGGTCTATACCGTCACCGTTCCGAATCAGGCCGTGAGCGTCGAGGCGTATAACACGCTGGGTCAGCGCGTGGCGACTTTGCTCGAAGCCACTACCCAGTCGGCCGGGCAGTACAGCGTGGGGCTGTCCCCGTTGCAGGGGCTGGCCGCCGGCGTGTACCTGGTGCGGGTGCGGGCCGGGAAAGCACTGACGACTCAGCGCGTGGTGGTGCGGTAAGGGTTGTTGTTGGACGGCACCAAACCCAAATTATTGAAGCTCATTCGCCTCCTTACCACTCTCCCCATGCCTTCCTTCCTTTCCAACTGGCGACCACTCTTGCTGCCGCTACTCATGCTGCTGGCCAGCGCCTGCAAGGGCAGCAGCGACCCGCCTGGCCCGGCTCCGCCCGCCCCGCCCACCCCGCCGACTCCGCCCGCGCTGCCTTCGCAGGTAGCCGTGTGGCTGACCACGCCCGACAAGTCGGCTCTTTTCTACCGGCAGAAAGTAGTCCTGCGCTTCGGCCCCAACCCCAATACCAGCCCGACCATCGCGGTCGATACTACCCAGACGTTCCAGACGATGGACGGCTTCGGCTACTGCCTGACCGGGGGCAGCGCCCTGGTGCTGAGCCGGATGGACGCGCCCAGCCGGGCGGCCCTGCTCAAGGAGCTGTTTGCCACCGACAGCACCTCGCTGGGCATCAGTTATTTGCGCCTCACCATCGGCGCGTCCGACCTCAACGACCAGGTTTACACTTATGCCGACACGCCCGGCAACCAGCCCGACCCTGCGCTGAACAGCTTCAGCCTGGCTCCCGACCAAGCCTACGTGATGCCGATGCTGAAGGAGATTCTGGCCGTCAATCCGGCCATCAAGCTGCTGGGTTCGCCCTGGACGGCCCCGGCCTGGATGAAGGACAACAAAAGCAGCGTCGGCGGGCGGCTGCTGCCGCAGTACTACGATGCCTACGCGCGCTACTTCCTCAAGTACCTGCAAGCCATGCAGGCCCAGGGCATCACGGTAGAAGCCATTACGCCCCAGAACGAGCCGCTCAACCCCTACAACAACCCCAGCATGGTGATGCAGGCCAGCGAGCAGGCGGCTTTCATCCGTGATAACCTGGGACCCACACTGCGGGCGGCAGGGCTGAACACCAAGATTATCTGCTACGACCACAACGCCGACCGGCCCGACTACCCGCTGGCCGTGCTCGGCGATGCCGGGGCCAACCCCTACGTCGATGGCTCGGCCTTTCACCTCTACGGCGGCGACATCAGCGCGCTGAGCGCCGTGCGCAACGCCTTTCCCAGCAAAAATGTCTATTTCACCGAGCAGTGGACCCAGGCACCGGGCAGCTTCGCCCGCGACCTGCTCTTCCACGTGAGCAACCTCGAAATCGGGGCTCCGCGCAACTGGTCGCGCAACGTGCTCGAATGGAACCTGGCCTCCGACCCCACCTTCGGCCCGCACACGCCCGGCGGCTGCACCGAGTGCCTGGGGGCCGTCACTATCGGCGGCAACACCGTGACCCGCAACCCGGCTTACTACTCGGTAGGCCACGCCAGTAAGTTCGTGCGCCCCGGCTCGGTGCGCGTGGCCACCAACGCGCCTAATAACCTACCCAACGTGGCCTTCAAAACGCCCAATGGCCGCAAGGTGCTGCTGGTGATGAACACCGGCTCGACTCAGCAAAGCTTTAACATTCAGTTCAAAGGTCAGGTAGTGAGCACGTCGCTGTTTGGCGGGGCGGTGGCTACTTACATTTGGTAGGGGAAAATTTAACGACTTTTGGCGCTTACCTCAACTGAGAGGAGTTTTAAGTATTGGGTTTTAGGTATTGAATGACTTGATAATCAATGCCCGATATCTAAAACCCAATACCTAATACCTCTCAGCTCTGGAGCTTTAGAGTGAGAAAATGCCGCCCAATAAGCCAACCCCCTCCTACCATCCCACCCTCCATGACTCACAAGCTCCTACCGCTGCTTTTCCTGCTGCCTGCCCTGCCCCTCGCCGCCCAGCCCAACGCCTACTCAGCGGCCGGGCGCGCGGCCCAGGTGTTTACCACGGCCCAGGGCACCACGCTGCGTTTGAGCGCCGAGCCGGCGGCGCTGCCTTTCCGCCCGGCCGGCCAGCCGCCCGAAACCCAGGCGTGCGTGTTCATCGACCCCGACCACGCCTTTCAAACGGTGCTCGGCATCGGCGGGGCCATCACCGACGCGGCGGCCGAAACGTTTGCCAAGCTGCCGGCGGCCCGCCAGCAGGAGTTTTTGCAGGCGTACTACAGCCCCACGGCCGGCCTGGGCTATTCGCTGGCGCGCACCACCATCGGCAGCTCTGACTTTTCGAGCGCGAGCTACACCTACCTGGCCGACCAGGACAGCAGCCTGCGCTCGTTCAGCGTCGCGCCCGACGAGCGCTACCGCATCCCGCTGCTGAAGCGGGCCGTGGCGATGGCCGGCGGGCGGCTACCGCTGCTGGCCACGCCCTGGAGTCCGCCCGCGTGGATGAAAACCAACCGCGACCTGCTGCGCGGCGGCGCGCTGCTGCCGCGCTTCCGCCAGCGCTGGGCCGACTACTTCGTGCGCTTCATCCGGGCCTACGAGCAGCGCGGGCTGCCCGTATGGGGCGTTTCGACCCAGAACGAGCCGATGGCCACCCAGAGCTGGGAGTCGTGCGTGTATTCGGGCGAGGCCGAGCGCGACTTTATCCGCGACTACCTCGGGCCGACGCTGGCCCAGAACCAGCTCGGCGGCCGCAAAATCATTGCCTGGGACCACAACCGCGACTTGCTCTACCAGCGGGCGAGCACCGTGCTCGACGACCCCGCCGCCGCCCGCTACGTGTGGGGCGTGGGCTACCACTGGTACGAAACCTGGACCGGCAGCGGGATGCTCTTCGACAACGTGCGCCGCGTCCGAGAGGCGTACCCGGCCACCAATTTGCTGCTCACCGAAGCCTGCGTGGAGAAATTCAGCTTCGACCGTCTCGGCGACTGGCAGCTGGGCGAGAAGTACGGCTACTCGATGCTCAACGACTTCAACGCCGGGGCCGTGGGCTGGCTCGACTGGAACGTGCTGCTCGACCAGACCGGCGGCCCGAACCACGTAGGCAACTTCTGCTTCGCGCCGATTATCGCCGACACCCGCACCGGGCAGCTCATCTACACCAACGCCTATCATTACATCGGCCACTTCGCCCGGTTCGTGCGGCCGGGCGCGCGGCGCGTGGTCGCCAGCAGCAACCGCGACTGGCTCTCGACCACTGCCTTCCGCAACCCCGACGGCCGCCTGGCCGTGGTCGTGCTCAACCTGAGCGACAAGAAACAGGAGTTTCAGCTCTGGGTGCGCGGCCAGGCCGCTGCTGCTCTCAGCCTGCCGCATTCCATCAGCACCTATGTTTTTTGAGCCGTCGCGCCGCCCACGTCAGCTTTCGTTTTGGGGGATGAGAATAGGCTTGAGTTTGAGTCAGAAGCTGGGGCTGCTGCTATATTTGTGGCTCAGCCTCTTATCGGTGCGAGCGCAACAGCCGGCTCCGGCCCCGGCCAGTTCATCGGCCCAGCCCGCACCGCGCACCGACGACGAGCGCCGACGTACCGACTCGGCCGACCTCGCACGCTACGCCGCCGCCAACGCGCGCCTGCCGCCCCCCCGGCCCGGCCGGCCCCGCGTGGTGCTGCTCGGCAATTCTATCACCGAAGGCTGGTCGCGGGCCGACTCGGCTTTCTTTCAGGACCCGGCCTACGAGCTTATCAACCGGGGCATCAGCGGGCAAACCTCGGGGCAGCTGCTGCTGCGCTGCTGGCCCGATGTCATCGCCCTGCGCCCGGCCGTGCTCGTGCTGCTGGGCGGCGTGAACGACGTGGCCGAAAACAACGGCCCCTACGACCCCGTGGCCACCGAGCGCAACCTGGAGGCAGTAGTCGAGCTGGCTCAGGCCCACGGCATTCGGGTGGTGCTCTGCTCGGTGCTGCCGGCCTACGACTTCTGGTGGCGGCCCGGCCGCGAGCCGGCCCTGAAAATCGTGGCCCTCAACGCGCGCCTGCGCGCTTGCGCCGCCCGCCACCGCGCCACGTACCTCGACTACCACGCCGCCCTGGCCGATGCCCGCCAGGGCCTGCCGCCCGCCTACGCCCCCGACGGTGTTCATCCCAACCTGGCCGGCTACCGCGTGATGGAAGGGCTGCTGCGCCCGTCGCTGCGGCGAGTATTGCGTTGAAAAAAAGGCAGTCTGACTTATATTCCAGCACTTTCCAGCGCTTACTTCTTTTTATATTCTTAAAGATTTTTTTAACGGCATTTCCCATCGCCACTCCCGCCGGCCAGGCCGTGCAGAGCATCATCGACTCGCTGCCCGGCCTCGTGGCCGTCGCCATCGTGGACATCGATTCAGGCATGAGCCTGGCCTCGCACGCTAACTCGCCCGCCCTCAACCCCGACACCACCGCCGCCTACAACACGCAGGTTGTCAACGAAGAAGAAGGCCATGCAGGCGCTCAAGCTGACCGACCAGACTACCGAGCATATCCTCATCACCCTCACTAGTCAGCTGCACCTGATTAAGCTGGTCGGCGGCAGCACCAGGTTCATTCACCTCGTAGTGAACTCGCGCGACACGAACCTGGCCATCGCCCGCGCAGTGCTGCGCGGCCAGGTGAACCTGCTCAAGTAACTGCCCGTCAGAGTGCCAGGAGCGGAACGGCTGTCGCACCCGAACCTCTGGCCTGAGCTGCTCGTCTGCCCAGCCCCGTCTTCTGCCCGGAGGCGGGGCTTTGCGTTTGGCGTTGGCGCGTGAGGAGGCGGCGACGACTTGCGTTCAGCCCAATCAGAAAGCCGCGTTTATCTGCTGCTTTACAAAGCTCACCTAGTCTAGGCAAAGCCTTATAACTAGCTTGTTGAGGCGTGGGTAATTGAGGTAAAACCAAAATGGCACCAGGTATTTATACCCAAATTTGGGCTATTTAAGCTTGTTTCAATGCTATTCGCTCACAAACTCTTGCGTGGCCTAGCTTTATGTCGCACCTTTGACGTGCTTACCGTAATGCAACTTCCTGGGCGAATAATATCATATTTTTTGCTTGAGACCTCCCCGTATGAAGCTGAATCTTTTCCCTGCCGTACGCACCTTGTTGCTGACCTTTTTAGGTACGATTTTAATCACCTTTGTGAGTCAGGCGCAACCGCGAGCCGGCGCAGTTCAGCCTTTGCTTGCCCCCATTGTCAGTCATCTGAATCCGGCGGAAGAACGGGGGGCTGAAACGCCCACTCTATCGGCCACGGCCAACCAGCGCCCGCCGAGCGCCCTGCATTACTACGGTCAGGTGCTCGACGAGCGGCAGCGGCCCCTACCCGGCGCGTGCGTGTTTTTGCCCGGCAACCACCACCTGATGGCCGTCACCAACGGCCAGGGCGAGTTCACGCTCGACGTGCCCGCCACCGCCGAGCGCCTGCTCGTCGCCTACGCCGGCCTGAGCGACCGTCAGATTCTGCTTAAGGGTGAAAGCCCCACGGCCGCTATCGTGGTGCGGCTCACCAAGTAGTCGCTGGTTCGGTCCTTGCGAGCAGAGCGACGACCAAATAAAAACCCAGCCCCGAGTTCCGTACGTTCGGGCGGCCCGGCCTGTGCGCGGGCTGAAACGCGGCGCGGGTACCTTTGTGGTGTGATGCCGCGCCCCCTGTCTTTTCGGTTGTTGAGTCTGGCGCTGGCCTGGCTCGTGCTGGCCACGTCGGTGGGCCTCACGAGCGAGCGCCACCGTTGCCGCGTGAGCGGGCGAAGCATCGTCGTGCTGAGTTTACCCGGCCTGGCGGGCCGGGCCGACGCGCCGGGTTCGCGCCCGGACAAGTTGCCCAAGGTGCCCACGCGACCCTGCGGCAAGCGCCAAAGCGGCTGTTGCGACATCAGCCACGGCCACCTCAAACTCCAGGCTCAAAGTGCGGCCGCTGGCCCAAATATCGGGCTGCCCGCGCCGCCCGTGGCGCTGCCCCCGGCCCTGCTGCCCGATTCGATGCGCTGGGTCGGGCTGGCGACGGCCACGTACGCGCCGCTACTTGGCGGTTGGCACGGGGCGGCCGGCTCGTTGCCCCCCGGTCCGCCGCGGGCGGGGCGGGTGCTGCTGGCTTTCGAGGGCAAACTCGTCGTGTAGCGGATTCTGAAACAGCGGCCTGACCTGGTGGTTAGTGCTTACGTATTCAAAATCAGCTAATTTTGACGACGATATGAAAGCCATTGGCGGGTTTGTCCCGCGTATTTTCCTGTTCTTGCTACTCGCCGCGCCCCTGGCGGGCCGCGCCCAGAGCGGGTCGGCCGTGCGCGGCGAGGTGCGCGCCACGGGTGCCGACAGCCCGCTGCCGGGCGCGGTGCTGCGCTGGCTGCTGCCCGCCGGCACGAGCGGCAAGCTGAGCACGGCCACCGACGCGGCGGGCGCGTTCGTGCTGCCGTTTCCGGCGTTGGGTGGCCGTCGTCTGATAGTCAGCGCGTTGGGCTACGCGCCCGACACCGTGACCGTACCGGCCGGCGCGGCCCCGTATCTACGCCTGCGCCTGCGGGCCAGCAACGCGGCCCTCACCGAAGTGACCGTACTGGGCCGCGCGCCCGCCCACTCGGCCCGCTCGGTGAGCAGCCTCGAAACCATCAGTGCCCGCGACCTCACCAAATCGGCCTGCTGCAACCTGGCCGAGAGC
>Ga0123336_10002194_pt1 | contig 17154 bp, 13 predicted proteins | sample SSSSmetaG_FD_96466 | JGI IMG/M metagenome (GOLD analysis project Ga0123336, IMG submission 96466) | Glacier valley bacterial and archeal communities from Borup Fiord, Nunavut, Canada, to study Microbial Dark Matter (Phase II) - ​SSSS metaG | ecosystem: Environmental > Aquatic > Freshwater > Ice... | reverse complement strand
GGCGCGAGCGGCGGCTGCTGCGGATACCCGCCCTGCTGCGGCTGCTGCTGCTGCTGCGGATACCCGCTCTGCTGCGGCTGCGGCTGCTGCTGCGGATACGGCGCCATCGGGGGCGGCGGGGCCGAGGCGGCATGCGCGAACCGCGCCGCGCGCACCGCGGCCGTCATCGCCGACGCCGACGGCCAGCGCAGCGCCTTCGTCGACGCGAGCGCGCGGTCGACCACCTCCGCGACGTCCGGCTCGAGGCCCGGCATGAGCGTGCGCACCGTGGTCGAGCTCTCCATCGTGGCGCGCGAGCGCATGATGTCCGGCGTGGCGCCCGGGTACACGTACGCGCCGGTCAGCGCCGTGAACATGACCGCGCCCACCGCCCAGAGATCGGTCTGCGCATCGACGCTGGCCGCCTCGCCGCGCGCCTGCTCGGGCGCGAGGAACGCCGTGGCCTCGAAGGAATGCGGGTCGCGCGCGGGGGCGGGAAGGAGGCTCACCGTACCGTCGTGGCCGAGGTGCACCGTCTGCGGATCGATGCTCCCGTGCACGCCCCCGGCCGCGTGGAGTGCGCCGAGGGCATCGAGTAACGGCGCGATCAGCGCGACCAGCGCATGCGATGGGATGCGCCCGCCGCTCCGGCGCATGCGCTGCTCCAGCGTCTCTCCCGGGATCTCGCGCATCTCGGGCGGGTTGCGGTGGCGGGGGTCGGGCGGCAGGGCGTTGGACATCGCGCGGCAATCCTAGCGCTAGCGCATGCATTTGGCCCGCGCTCCGCGTCGCTCCGAGCTATAGGGGCGCCATGATTGGCCTCTCGCGTCTCGAAAAGTCCTACGGGGGACGGACTCTCTTCGAGAACGTCTCGCTTCAGCTCAATGCCTGGTGCCGTTACGGTCTGGTCGGGGCGAACGGCTCCGGCAAGTCCACCCTCCTCAAGATCCTCGCGGGCGACGAGGCCGCGACCGGCGGCAACGTCGCGATGCCGCGCGAGGCGCGCCTCGGCGTCCTCCGCCAGGATCGCTTCCTCGACGACTCCGCGCCCATCCTCGACCTCGCCATGAAGGGCGACACGGTCGTGTGGGACGCGCTGTGCGCGCAGGCCCGCATCATCGACGGCGGCGAGGACGCCTCGAACCTCGCCGACCTCGAGGACACGATCCGCGCGCACGACGGCTACACGCTCGAGGCCCGCGCCTCCGCGGTGCTCGAAGGCCTCGGCATCCCCTTCGCCATTCAGAGGCAGCCGCTCGCCACGCTGTCGGGCGGCTTCAAGCTGCGCGTCCTGCTCGCGCAGGTGCTCGTGGCCGGGCCCGACATCCTCCTGCTCGACGAGCCGACCAACCACCTCGACATCCTCTCCATCCGCTGGCTCGAGACCTTCCTCCTCGACTACGCCGGGTGCGCCGTCGTGATCTCCCACGATCAGCGGTTCCTCGAGGCCATCGCCACGCACGTGCTCGACGTCGACTACGGCACCGTGGAGCTCTACACCGGCAGCTACGCCGCGTTCGCGATCGAGAAGCGCGCCACGCGCGAGCGCAAGGAGGCGGGGATCGCCCGCCAGCAGAAGATCATCGCCGAGAAGCGCGCGTTCGTCGATCGCTTCGGCGCCAAGGCCTCGAAGGCGAAGCAGGCGCAGAGCCGCCTCAAGCAGATCGAGAAGATCGAGGTCGAGGAGCTCGTCGAGAGCAGCCGCGCCGCCCCGCTCTTCCAGTTCCCGATCGAGCGCCAGAGCGGCAAGGACGTCCTCGAGCTCTCCGGGATCTCGAAGTGCTACGGCGACAAACGCGTGCTCGAGAAGGTGTCGCTCGTGGTCCGCCGCGGCGAGAAGGTCGCCATCCTCGGCGCGAACGGGCTCGGCAAGTCGACCCTGCTCAAGATCGTCGTGAAGCGCCTCGGCGCCGACGCCGGCGAGGCCCACTGGGGCTACGAGGCCCGCTCCGGGTACTTTGCGCAGGACCACGCCGATCTCCTCACCGATCCCAAGAGCACGCCGCTCAAGATCATGCAGATGGCGTGTCCCAGCGAGCCGGACTTCGCGGTCCGCGGCCGGCTCGGTCGCGTGCTGTTCTCCGGCGGCGACGTGACGAAGAAGATCGGCACGCTCTCCGGCGGCGAGGCGGCGCGCGTCGTGTTCGCGCGCATCATGGCCGAGAAGGCGAACGTGCTCGTCCTCGACGAGCCCACGAACCACCTCGACATGGAGTCGATCGAGGCGCTCACCTCCGGCCTCAAGGCCTACGAGGGCACGCTGCTCTTCGTCTCCCACGATCGCGCGTTCGTCTCGGCGCTCGCCACGCGCGTGGTCGAGGTCACCGAGAACGGCTTCCGCGACCGCCCCGGCACCTACGACGATTACCTGGCGAGCTCGGGCGACGACCACCTCGACGTCGACGCCGTGGTCCTCAAGGCCAAGAAGAAGGACCGCCGCGCCTCGGCGGAGGCCTGATCGCGCGCGGCACCTGACGCGACGGGGGGCTCGGCGGTAGTCTGCGGTGATGGCCGCACGTCCGCCGTCGAAGGTCATCGACCCGAGCGCACCCAACGACCCCGCGGTCGAGATCGCCTTCCAGGCGGTCCCGGACACGATGACGGCCGAGATCCTCGACGGCGAGCTCCATGCGCTGCCCCGGCCAGCCCGGGCGCACACGAATGCTGCCTCGCTGCTCGGGGGTGAGCTCCATGGCCCGTTTCGGCGCGGCATCGGAGGCCCGGGCGGGTGGGTCATCCTCGACGAACCCGAGCTGCATCTCGGCCCGAAGCCCGACAAGGTGGTGCCCGATCTCGCAGGGTGGCGTCGCGCGCGCATGCCCGACGCGCTCGGCCCGAGCGACGCACCGGCCCACTTCACGACGCCTCCCGACTGGGTCTGCGAGATCCTCTCGCCGCGGACGGAGGCCGTCGATCGGGGCAAGAAGATGCGCATCTACCGACGCGAGGGCGTCGGCCATGCGTGGCTGATCAACCCCATCACGCAGACACTCGAGGTCTACCGTCTCGACGCCGGACGCTGGATCCTCGTGGACACCCACGAGGGAGAAGCCGTCGTGCGTGCCGAGCCGTTCGACGCCATCGAGCTCCCGCTCACGGCGCTCTGGGAGCGCTGAGATCGCCGGCGGCTAGTCGATGACCTTGATGGCGCCCGTCATGGCCGGGTGGTTGCCGCACAGGAACCCGAACGTGCCGGCCTTCGTGAACGTGGCGACGCCCGCTGCGGCCTCGGCGCCCGTGATCGGGTTCGGGTTGTCGCCGCCCGACGCGCGGAGCGGGTGCGTCGTGAAGGTGCCGCTGAACGTGACGCTCTGACCGACCTTGACGGTGGTGCAGCGCTCGGCCGCCGTCGCAATCGGGAAGTCCCAGGTCAAGGTGCGTGACGCTGCCGCATCGCTCTTGTCGACGAACGACTTGCAGCCGTTGACCACGGTGCCGCCGCCGCCGTCACCACCGCCGCCGCCGTCACCACCGCCGTCACCACCACCGCCGCCGCCGTCACCACCGCCGCCGCCGCCGCCGCCGGCGCCGCCGTCGCCCCCATCACCACCGCCGCCGCCGCCGCCATCGCCGGTGCCACCGCCGCCACCATCGCCGGAGCTGGAACACGCAAGCAGGGTCGTGAGCGCGAGGGCCGCGAGGACGGAGGAGACCTTTGAGGTACCAAGCATGGCGCTAGCGTAGCGAATCACCAGCGTGTTGGGTAATGTGCCGGCGTCCTCATGCGCCTCGCGACCCTGCTCGGTCCTGACCTGAAACAGCTCCTCAAGGAGGATCCGGAGCAGGTGCGCGAGCTGCTCGACGAGATCCACCCGGAAGATCTCGCGGATCTCATCGGCGAGCTCGATGCCGACGAAGCCGCCGAGCTCCTCGCCCGCCTGCCGGCCGAGGACGCCGCGCCGATCTTCGAGCGCCTCGAAAGCGACGAGCAGGAGGAGATCGCCGAGCTCATGGAGCCGGAGAGCGTCGCGCACATCGCGAGCGAGATGGCGCCCGACGATCGCGCCGACCTCTTCAGCGTCCTGCCCGAGAAGATGGGCGAAGACATCCTCGAGCGCCTCCAGCGGGTCGATCCCGAGGCGGCCGAGGAGGTCCGCGACATCGAGAAGTGGCCGGAGACCGCCGCCGGCCACCTCATGACCACCGCGTACGTGCACGTGGCGCCGGACTGCACCGTGGCCGCGGCGATCGAGGCGGTGCGCGCCTTCAGCGAGAACCACAGCGAGAACGTCTACAACATCTACGCGCTCGAGAGCGGCGACAAGCTGATGGGCATCGCGTCGATCCGCGACCTCTTGCTCGCGAAGTCGTACCAGCCGCTCAACGACATCCTCCGCGAGAACCTCCTGTCGGTGAAGCCCGACGAGGATCAGGAGGAGGTCGCGCGCAAGATGGCGAAGTACGACCTCAACGTCATGCCGGTCGTCGACGAGAGCGGGCAGATCCTCGGCGTCATCACCATCGACGACATCATCGACGTCCTCACCCTCGAGCAGACCGAGGACGTGCAGAAGATCGCCGGCATGGAGCCGCTCGATCTCCCGTATTTCCGCACCACATTCCTCACCTTCATCAAGAAGCGCGGCGTGTGGCTGTTCGTCCTCTTCTTCGGTGAGTTCTTCACCCAGACCGCGCTCCGCCACTACGACCCCGTCTTCGACGCCATCCACGGCGCTGCCTACTACGTGCCGCTGCTCATCTCCGCGGGCGGCAACTCGGGCTCGCAGTCGTCGACGCTGGTGATCCGCGGCATGGCGGTCGGCGAGATCAAGATGCGCGACTGGTGGCGCATCCTCGTGCGCGAGACCGGCATGGGCCTCGTGCTCGGCCTCGGCCTCGCCGGCGTCGGCTTTCTGCGTGTCCTCATGTACCCGGAGCAGCACGCGGACTTCGCGCTCACGGTCGCCATCACGCTGGTGGGCATCGTCATGACGGGCTGCACGGTCGGCGCCATGCTGCCGATAATCCTCAAGCGTATCGGGCTCGACCCCGCCACCAGCTCCACGCCCTTCATCGCGAGCCTGGTCGACGTGCTGGGCATCGTGATCTTCGTGCACGTCGCGAAGCTGGTGATGGCCACGGTGCTGGCCGCGCACGCGGTCCCTGCGGGGGTCCATTGAGGCGGGCGGCGATCGCGCTGGCGATCACTGCCGTGGCGCTCGCGGGCTGCAAGCGGCAGAAGCCGCCCGCGATGACGCGCGTGTGGCTCGGCGCCTACCACGGCTGCGCCACCGTGAAATCCGGCGGTCTCGAGTGCTGGGGCGCGAACGACGCCGGGCAGCTCGGCGACGGCACGAAGACCCAGAGCCTGTTCCCGGTGCGCGTGACCGCGAGCCCCGGCGCCCCCGAGGAGCTCGCGATCGGCGCGCGCCACACCTGCGGTCTCTACGCCAAGCAGATTCGCTGCTGGGGGGACGACTCGCGCCACCAGCTCGCGGCGCCGACGGGCGCGACGTTCACCGTCATCGCGGCTGCGGGCGATCGCACGTGCACGCTCGGCGCGCTCGGGGTGCCGCAATGCTGGGGAGACGGCCACGAGGCGCTCGCCACGCCCGATGGGCTGATGCGCAGTGCGTCGCTCCTCGCGGTGGGCCCGGGCCGGGTCTGCGCCGCGTTCGTGGCGCCCACCCATGACGTCCGGTGCAACGGCTCCGACGATCGCGGACAGAGCGCGGGCCAGAAGCCGGTGCTCGTGGGCGCGAGCATCAAGGGCCTCGCCGCGGGCGGCCAGCACACGTGCGCGCTCCTCGAGGACGGCAGCGTGCAGTGCTGGGGTGACAACGCGCTCGGGCAGCTGGGCGACGGCAGCACCACGGGCAGCGCCGCGCCGGTGCTGGTGCACGGGCTCCCGGCGGCCGTCGAGATCCGCGCGAACGACCGCACCACGTGCGCGAGGCTCTGGAACAACACGGTCGCGTGCTGGGGCGCGAACGATTTCCACCAGCTCGCGAATGGCACCACCGAGGCGAGCGCCCGTCCGCAGCCGCTGTCGGGGCTTGTCGGCGCCATCGAGCTTTCGCTCGGAGGCGAAGGCGCCTGCGCGCGACTCGCCGAGGGCGGCGCGCGCTGCTGGGGCAGGAACCAGGCGGGGCAGATGGGTGACGGCTCGACCGCGGACCACGACGTCCCGATGCCGGTCCGCTCGCCGCTCGCGAAGAAGTAGCGATACGCTGGTATCGATGAGCCGCGCGCTCCCCACCGGCCCGAAGCGCTCGCTCGCCGCTCTTTCCGTGCTCTTTGCGCTCGTCGCGGTACCTCTCGCGTGCGCCTCGCTCAAGCAGGCCCCGGCGGACGCGGGCGCGGACGGCGACGCCGGCGACGCCGGCGACGCCGGCCGCGCCGCCCCCCGAGACCGGCTTCACCATCGTGCGTGAGAACGCAGAAGCGGGCGCGTTCCGGACGATCTGGGTCGGCGATCCCGAGACCGTCTACATCGGCGGCGACAACGGCGCGGTGATCGAGAAGCGGCCGGACGGCGCGTGGGCCGACGTCATCCTCGGCTCCGGCGTCGACGTGGGAGGCCTGTGGTCCTCCGGTCCGAGCGAGGTGCTCGCGGTCGCCACGACCCGGAACACCAACAGCGGTCCCATCTTTCGCCGCACGGCCGGCAAGCGCTGGACGCAGATCGGCACGGCACCTCACGGGCTGCGCGCGGTGTGGGGCTACGGCAACACGCGCTTCGCGGTCGGCAACGACGGCGTCGTCTACAGCGGCCCGCCGCAGGATCCGCTCGGCACCGGCTTCCAGGTGGAGCCGAACGACTTCGTCGCCAAGACGAACTTCGCGCCGATCTTCTTCGGGATCGGCGGCAATGACGCCCAGCACGTGATGATCGGCGGCGATTACGACATGACCGTCTTCTTCGACGGCACATGGCACTCGTATGCCGACCCGGTCGACCGCACGCGCTCCTTCCGCGCGATCTGGGGCCCGCCCGGCTCGCCGACGACCGACATCTACGAGGGCGCGAACTACTACGGGCTCTGGCACTTCACCGGCGGGGCCGAGGCCGTCTCGCAGCTGAACGAGGAGAAGGACCAGCCGCAGAACTTCAACCGCTGGATCTGGGGGATCTGGGGCCCCTCGGCGGACAAGATCATCTGCGTGGGCGACGGGGGACGCATCATGACGTTCGACCGCACCACCAACAAGCTGACGATCCGGCCCTCACCGACCACGAAGAGCCTCTACGCGATCGGCGGCACCTCGCTCGACGACATCTGGATCGTGGGCGAGGGCCAGCTGGTCCTCCACGGTCACCTGAGCTTCTGACCGCGCCGCGTCAGCGCTTCACGGGGGTCGCGGCCCGCCCGGCTCACAGCTCACTTCGCCATCATTGCCGCAAGGTCGAACATCTTGCCCGAGATGGGCTCGACATCGGCGCCGCGCGAGGTCTGCGCGACCGCCTGGAAGCCGGCCTTGATGAACCGGTCACGCTTCATCCAGAACGAGTTCTGCACGTCGGCGCTCACGTCCATCCCGACCTCGAGGTTGCGGGCGGGGACGGTGCCGAGGATGGCGTAGGCGGCGGCCTGCTCCGCGAAGAGGCGGTGCTTGCTGTTGCCGAAGCCCACCGCGTCGTCGGCGGCGGCGACGAGGTCGTTCACGAGCGCCACGGCGAGGAGCGCGCGCTGGTGGCTCATCGACTCGATGCGGAGGCGCTTGTCGTCGTCGAGGAACTGCTTCATGCGGCCTTCGCCGTCGGCGTTCGCCACGTCGCTCACGTCGAAGCGGATGCCGATGGGGAGCTTCACGTAGGGCTTGTTGCCGAGCACGCTCGGGAGATCGTTGGACTCGACCGAGGCGAGGGCGGCGTAGCGCTTCTGGAAGCGGGTGAGCGCGGCGCTCATGGTGGTGGCGGCCTGCTTGGTAGTGGCCTCGTCGACCGACGAGCCGCCCTCGATGCCGACGCGCGCGCCGGCGACCACGCCCAGGTAGCGGCCGACGACGTCCTTGAAGGCGTCGCCGTCGGCGTCGGCGAGCTTGCCGAGCGCCTTGTCGTCGAGGCGGTAGTCGAGGGCGAACGAGACCTGCGGGCCGTTCGCGGCGTCGATGGCGTGGACCTTCACCATCTGGAGCGTGAGGCGGAGCTCGGCGGCCTTCGCGAGGAGGTCACGGCGGCTCGTCTCCTGACCGGCGATCTTCGCCTGCGCCTTGAACGCGTCGACGCCGCGCCTCCGCGCCTCGACGAGGCTGATCTTCGCGCCGTCGACGCTCACCACAGTGGTCTCGTCCTGGAGCAGCTTGACGTTGCAGGCCTCGTCCCAGGTCTCGCGGTCGGTGTTCGGGTCGCGGGTCGGCGCGCAGTTGGTGCCGATCGCGTCCTGCATCGCGTCGCCGTACTTCGCGAGCGGCGCGAGGGCCTCGGGGCCGGCGAGCATCGCGACGAGGGCGTCGGCGCTGTCGAGGAGGACGTCGTCGTCCATCGACTTGTCACCGACCACCGCCTGGCCGATGAGGTTCGCCTTGTTGACCGCCTTGTCGGGGCTCTTGCTGTCGAGCGCGGCCGACGAGAGCGCGGTGAGCTTCTGCCCGTGCGCCATCTGGAACCAGCCGCCCGTCTTCTGGAAGGAGCTCCAGAGGACGCTCTGCACGCCGTCCGGCGTCTGCACCGCGAAGGAGCCGGTGTTGTCGACCGCGACGCGATGGTAGATGCCGATGCCGAACACGTCGGCGCCGAAGCTGCGCATGTTCGTGGTCGAGGCGCGCATCATGTCGAAGTCGAAGCGCACCGCGGGGTCGGCCTTGTCGAGGTCGCGCGAGTAGAGCGCCTGCGCGTAGCGGAGGTCGCCGTGGAGCGCCTGCGCCAGGGCCGCGGGGACCTCGGGCTGCTCGAGGTGGAAGTGCATGCGCGCGAGCTGGATGCGGTTGTCGGCGGCCGACGTCGAGGCCTTCACGCTCGTCTTCAGGAAGTCGTTGAGGCGCTTCGTGAGGCCGCGCTTCACGATGCCGCCGAGCGCGCCGTCGAGGCAGGCCGCGCCGTCGTCGCACACGGTGTTGACGCCGAAGCTGCCGTTCAGGCCGATGCTGGCCTCGTCGAGCGTGCCCTCGCTGATGCCGACCTCGACCGCGACCTCGTCCTTCGCGAGGCGCACGAGCTGCACGTCGAGCGTGCCGTTGACCGCGTGCGAGAGGCCCGCCGAGACGGCGATCGAGTACGCGAAGGGACCGGCGTTCGCGACCAGGATCGGGACGCCCACGCCGAAGTTCGCGGCGAAGGTGCCGGCGCCGCGGAGGGCGATCATCTCGCCGGGCTTCATGGCGCTGATGTTCTCCTTCGTCTCGGGGAGGACGAAGCCGCGCATGGCCATGATGGCCTCGCCGTTGGCGCTCACGAGCTCGCCGAGCTTGCTCGAGGGCGCGGCGACGACCACGCGCGTGGTGACATCCTTGCCCTTCTTGAATCCGACGGCGACCGAGCTGCGGTTGTCGTTGCCGAAGCCGGCGGCGTCGTGCGACCAGGTGAGGCCGACCGCGCCGTTCAGGCCGAAGCCGGTCTCGACGTAGTACTTGTCCGCGCCCGTCGCGAGGTACGCGAGCCGTGCGTTCGTGAGCTGCGTCGGGAACTCGTTCTCGCCGAAGTCCTTCGCGAGCCCGGCCTTGATGTCGGCGAGGCCCTTCACCTTCGCGTCCGCGGGCAGCACGCTGTTCGTCTCGGCCTGCGCCGCGAAGACCTGCGTGGGCGCGACGGTGATGCCGGCGGTGATGTAGTTCGACTTCACCTTGAGCGCGCTGTTGACCGCCTGCGCGCCGCCGTTCGCGACGATGCGCGAGAGGTTGCCGGTGTTCACCTTGCGGAGATCGGCGAAGCGCTCCTTCAGGCGCTGGGAGGCGGCGCCCTGCGCGGAGTCCGAGTCCTCGGCGGCCGGCGCGCAGCCCGGGAGGGCGGCGGGAGCGAGGAGACCGAGAACCGCAAGACCGTGGAGGAAGGTGCGTCGCATGGTGGTGACCGACGCTGTTCCACCATTCGTGCCACACATCCGCCCACACGAAATCGCCGTGAATCGCGGGAGAGAACGATGATCCACGCGCGCGCGACTTCTCAGTTGGAGAAGCGCGCGCTTATCGACGTCGGCGCGTGATGTGAAGCGGCGGGCGCGGCCGGCGCGGCGGGCGCGGTGAAGCCGGCCGCCGAGGCGATCACGAGAGCAGCCCGTGGGCGCTCGCACTGGAACATCCGCGCGCACGGCGGCGGAGGCGCAGCCGCGCCTACGTCACGCCGCGCGCACGGCGGCGGCGGCGGAGCGCCGCCAGGAACACGGTCGCCGCGGTGAGCAGGCCGCCCGCGGCCACGGGATCGCTGCCGCCCGGGACATCACATCCGCAGCCCGGAGGCGGCGGGGTCGTCGGCGGGGTCGCGCCCGACGCATCGCCCGCGGACGCGTCCTCCGCCGGTGGGAGCGGCGGTGCGCCGCCCGTCGTCGCCGCGCTCGCCGCGCCCGGAGGCGAAGGCGGGATCTGCACCACCGGTGAGCCGAGGAGCGTCGCCGCGCCCGGGAGCGCCACCACGTCGGGCAACACGCCGCCCTTCACGAAGGCTGCAAGTTGCAGCTTTCCGCGCGGCGCGAACGCGAGGTTCGTCGCCGGCGTCGCCTTCGGCAGGCTGCCGTTCGGCGGCTCCCCCCAGACGCCGCGCGTCGGGTTCTTGCACGCGATGGGGCCTGCCCACGAATGGCGGATCGCATAGCGACCCTGGAAGTTGTTCATGCCGCTCGACGCCGCGCCGTGCTCCAGCTTTCCGCTCGCGCCCATCAGCTCGCGGCCGCCCACGATCGGCGCTGCCGCCCGGAACACGAGATCCTCGCCGAGCGCATCCTTCGCGTAGCGCGCATGCAGCCGCGTCACCACGAAGCCGCTCGGCATCCACCCGCCCGGCCGCCGCCCGCGGCCCGGCACGCCGCCCGGCGATCCGCCCGGCGCGCCGTCGACCGCTGGCAGCGCCGAAGGGAGCACGTCGGCGCCGAGCGTCGAGAGCTCGCTCGGGCCGAGCGGCGGCGAAGGGCAGGGGTCGCACGACGATGCATCCCACGAGTACTCCGTCACCACCGCCTTCGGGATCTTCTCGAGCGTGCGATCGAAGAGCGCCGCATAGAACGCCCCGAACTGCCCGCGCGCCGGCTCCGCGACGTCGAAGTTCGTGGGGATGGTGACGTTCGGGTAGTTCGCGACCTCGTAGCGCTGCCCCTTCGCGAACACGTTCACGATGAGGTCCTGCGTGCCCTGCGAGTTCATCAGCCCGAGCCGCACCGGCAGCGAGAACGTGTCCGTGTCGTAGTGGAAGCGCAGCGGCGAGAGCGTCGCCACGCCACCGTCGAACTTCACCTTCGTGACGTCGACCTTCGCCACGAAGAACTTGCTGCCCGCCTGCACGTACGGCCGCAGGTAGGGCTCCGCGCCGTCGGGGATCTTGTACTTCTCCTGGCGCAGCCACGTATCGAGGCCCGCCGCGTCGAGCGCGCTGAGGATCACGATCTCGTACTCGCCGACCGTGAACTGCGCCTCGACGGTGACGCCGAGGTCCTGCTTCGCGGCGCTCCTCGGCGGAGGCGCGCCGGCCGCCGAAGGCGTCATGCTGCGGAAGCGGCGCTCCGGCTGCGGCGGCTGACACGGATCCTGCTCCCAGTACTCGACGAGCCGCGGCGCGGTCATCTGATCGACGCGCGAGAAGATGTCCTTGGGCAGGGTCTTCACGTTCTCCTTCTGGAGCACGACCGGCACCGGCACCACCATCGCGAACGCGGAGGGCGGACCCTTGTACGAGTTCTGCATCGAGAGCACGGTGCGCGTGCCCTCGCGCATCATCACGACCTGGGTCGCGTCGTTGAACAGCTTCCCGTCCGCGCCGCTGATGTAGAAGCCGCAGAAGGCCGAGGCCTCGCTGGCCATGACCATCGTCCCGAGGAATGCCGCCGTCGCGAGTGCCTTGCGCATGGGCGCGATACTACGTGCGTCCGCGCCAGTTGTCCCCACGCCCGAGCGCGGCTAAGGGTTTGCCCGATGGGATCGATCTCGTATCGCGAAGCGGGCGTGGACATCGACGCGGGCGACGAGCTCGTCGAGCGCATCAAGCCTTTCGCGAAGATGACGCGCATCCCCGAGGTCCTCGCCGACGTGGGGGGATTCGCGGGCCTCTGCGCCGTCCCGGCCGGCATCGAGGAGCCGGTGATGGTGAGCGGGACCGACGGCGTCGGCACGAAGCTGAAGGTCGCCTTCCTCACCGGCGTGCACGACACCATCGGGCACGATCTCGTCGGCATGTGCGTCAACGACATCATCACGTGCGGCGCTCGCCCTCTCTTCTTCCTCGACTACTTCGGCACCGGCAAGCTCTCCATCGACGTCGCGTCCAGCGTGGTCAAGGGCATCGCCGAGGCCTGCAAGGAGGCCGGCTGCGCGCTGCTCGGCGGCGAGACCGCCGAGCTCCCCGGCATGTATGCCGAGGGCGAGTACGATCTCGCGGGCTTCACCGTCGGCATCGTCGCGAAGAAGAAGATCATCGACGGCAAGCGCGTCGCGAAGGGTGATCGGCTGGTCGCGCTCCCGTCGAGCGGGCTCCACTCGAACGGCTACTCGCTGGCGCGTCGCGTCCTCTTCGATGCGCTCGGCCTCTCCATCACCGACCGCCCGCCGCAGCTCGGCGGCGCGTCCGTGGGCGAGGCGCTGCTCGCGCCCACGCGCCTCTACCCGCGCCACGTTCAGGCGGTGCTCGCGGTCGGCATCGACGTTCATGCGATGAGCCACATCACCGGCGGCGGCTTGCCCGGCAACCTCCCGCGCGTCCTGCCCGACGGTCTCGGCGTCCGCCTCCCCGCCGCCGGCTGGAAGCGCCCCGCGATCGTCGAGCTCATCGCGAGCAAGGTCGAGGAGCACGAGCTGCGGCGCGTGTTCAATCTCGGGATCGGCTTCGTCTTCGTCGTCGCGGCCGACGCCGCGGCCGCGACGCACCAGGCGCTGCGCGCCATCGGCGAGGCGCCGATCGACCTCGGCGAGATCATCGAGCTGCCGGCCGACACCGACTTCGAGGCGCGGGTGGTCTTCCCGTGACGAGCCCGCTCGTCCTCGGCGTGCTCGTGTCCGGCTCGGGAACGAATCTCCAGGCCGTGATCGACGCCGTCGCCAGCGGGCGCCTGCGCGCGACCATCGGCGTCGTGCTCTCCAACGTCGCGACGGCCAGGGCGCTCGACCGCGCGCGCGCAGCGGGCCTCACCACCGCGGTCATCGACCACAAGGCGCACGCCAGCCGCGCTGCGTTCGACGCGGCGGTGGTCGAGGTCCTGCGCAGCCATGGTGTCTCGTGCGTCGTGCTCGCGGGCTTCATGCGCATCATCACCGCGACGCTCCTGGATGCGTTCCCGCAGCGCGTCGTGAACATCCATCCCTCGCTGCTCCCTGCGTTTCCGGGCGTGCACGCGCAGGCGCAGGCCCTCGCGTACGGCGTGCGCGTGAGCGGCTGCACGGTGCACCTCGTCGACGGCGGGATGGATACCGGTCCGATCCTCGCGCAGGCCGCGGTGCCCGTGCTCGACGGCGACACCGAGGAGAGCCTCCGCGATCGCATCCTCCTGAGGGAGCACGAGCTGCTCCCCGAGGTGCTCCAGTGGCTCGCCGACGACCGCGTGACGGTCGTGACCGACGGCGCTGCCCGCCCGCGCGTGCGCCTCCGCGACCAGGCGCGATGAACAACGCCACCTCGAAGCACTACGACGTGGTCGTGCTCGGCGCCGGCGTGGGCGCGCTGACCGCGGCCGCGCTGCTCGCGCGCCGCTCGTGGCGCGTGCTCGTGCTGGGACACGGGTGGCGCAAGCCGACCTACGCGTACGACAACCTCGTCTTGTCGCGGCGGCCGTTCACGTTCCTCTCCGCGTCGTCGCCGGCGTGGGGGCGCGTGCTGGTCGAGCTCGCGCAGTCGCAGACGTTCCGGCGCCGGCTCTCCTCGCTCGATCCGATGCTCCAGGTCCTCGCGCCCGACGCGCGGCTCGATCTGCCGCCCGATACGGCGCTCTTCGCCCGCGAGATCGATCGCGAGTTCCCCGCCGTGCGCCGCGTGGTCGACGACCTCTACACCGAGCTCGCCCGCACGAACGCCGCCGCCGACGCCGCGTTCGAACGCGATGCGGTGTGGCCGCCCGGCGGCTTCTGGGAGCGGCGGGAGACGGCGCGCGTGGTCGCCACGCTGCCGTACCTCGACGGCGCCGGTGATCTTCTCGCCGAGCTCCCGCGCGATCATCCTTTCCGGGACGTGGTCACCACGCCCGCGCGCTTCGCCAGCGATCTCGCCGAGGACGTGCCGTCGTTCGCGCTCGCGCGCCTGCACGGCGCCTGGACGCGCGGCGTGAACCAGCTCGCGGGCGGGGAGGACGAGCTCGTCGAGTTCCTCCTCGAGCGCGTGCGCGCCCACGGCGGCGACACGCGCCTCGCCGACCGCGCCTCGGAGCTGGTGCACAAGGGCGGCAAGGTGCGGGGCCTGCACATCGACGGCGACGAGATGCCCGTGGGCGTCACGTTCGTCGTGTCCGACCTGCCCACGGCGAACGTGCTCGACCTCGCGCGCGACTTCGTCGGCTCGCGTGGCGATCAGGCGCCGAGCCTCGTGGTGGGCGAGAACCGCTTCGTGGTGTCGCTGGTGGTGCGGCCCGAGGGCGTGCCGCGGCCGCTCGCGGTCGAGTCGTTCTTGCTGCCGAAGAAGGGGAACGCCATCCATCTCCAGCAGGCGCCCGGCGCCGCGCCCGGCACCGTGCTCCTCGTCGCCGAGACGATCCTTCCCGAGGGCACGCCGCTCACGCGCGGGCGCGAGGAGGTGCTCACGACCGTCTTCGAGTTCCTGCCGTTCCTCGAGCGCCACCTGCTGGTCTGCGATTCGCCGCACGATGGTCGTCCGCTGTGGGACTTCCGCAAGCCCTCGCCCGTCGATCAGCGCATCGGCCCCGCTTCCTGGGGTCTGCGCGCACAGATGATCGATCGCGCGCGCCTCCGCGCCACCGGCGGCTCGCTCGAGCCCGAGCCGATGATCCCCCGCTTCGTCGTGACGCCGCCCCAGCTGCACGGCCTCGCGGGCGAGCCGATCCGGACCGGCCTCGGGAACGTGTTCGTCACCGGTCGCAGCACGCTGCCCTCGCTCGGTCAAGAAGGGGAGCTGCTCGCAGCGTGGGGGGTGGCGCGCGTGATCACGCGCACCGACCGGCGCAAGGAGAAGATGCTGCGCGAGATGTGGAGCAAGGTGGAGCTGTCATGAGGAGCGCCGCCGGGATGATCCTCGTCGCTGCTTGGCTCGCGATCCCCGCGTGCACGGCCGGTTCGCGGCAGGAGGCGGCGCAGGTGGCGGAGGCGATGGACCGCTTTCGAAAGGCGGACAACGCCAGCAAGCCTGCGATGGTCGGGACCCTCCGCGCCGTGAAGTGCAGCGCCCCCGACGTGTGCCAGGCGCGCGACGCATGCCTCGCCTCCGCCGAGGCCACCGCGAAGTCGCTGCGCCTGAAGAGCGAGATCGAGCTGGCGATCGCCGCCATCGACGCAGGGACGCTCGCCAAGGACTCGCCCCAGGCGCAGGGCCTCGCCCTGAAGCTCGACGAGACGAGCACGCTCCTCGATGAAGGCTTTGCCGCACTTCCCGCCTGCGACGACCAGATCCTGGCCCTGAAACGGAAGTACGCGTTCTAGGGCATGCTTTCCGGCTTCGCGGGACCGTGGTAAGCCCGCGCCAAGGAAAATCGAATGTTCGACGCGATTGCGAAGGGCTTCCGCCAGGCCAAGAACCGACTCGCTGGGCTCACCGAGCTCACCGAGAGCAACATCGATACGGCGCTGCGTGAGGTTCGTCTGAGCCTCCTCGAGGCGGACGTCGAGCTCGGCGTCGTCAAGACGTTCCTGGCGCGCGTGAAGGACAAGGCCCTCGGTGAGGTCGTCCGGATCAAGGCGAAGGGGAAGGGCGGCGACGCGCTGAAGGTCTCGGCGGCCGATCAGTTCGTCAAGATCTGCCACGACGAGCTGGTCGACTTCATGACCGCCGAGGGCCCCGCGATCACGTTCGCCGAGAAGGGCGCGGGCCCCACCGGCATCATGATGGTGGGCCTCCAGGGCTCCGGCAAGACGACCACCACCGCGAAGCTCGCGCGCTTCCTCCAGAAGGACAACCACAAGCCGCTGCTGGTCGCCGCCGACATGCAGCGCCCCGCCGCGGTCGAGCAGCTCCAGGTGCTCGGCAAGCAGGTCGACGTCCCGGTCTTCAGCATCCCAGGCGAGTCGCCGGTCACGATCTGCGAGCGCGCCGAGGCCGAGGCCAAGCGGCTCGGCTGCGACGTCATCATCTACGACACCGCCGGTCGCCTCGCGATCGACGAGAAGCTGATGCAGGAGCTCGCCGACATCAAGACGAAGACCGAGCCGGAGAACATCTTCCTCGTCGTCGACGCGATGATCGGTCAGGACGCGGTCAAGGTCTCGCGCGGCTTCCACGACACGCTCGGCCTCACCGGCGTCGTGCTCACGAAGCTCGACGGCGATGCCCGCGGCGGCGCGGCGCTCAGCGTGAAGGAGGTCACCGGCGCGGCGGTGCGCTTCGCCGGCGTCGGCGAAGGGATCGACAAGCTCGAGGAGTTCCGTCCCGAGGGCATGGCGAGCCGCGTGCTCGGCATGGGCGACGTCGTCGGCCTGATGAAGGACTTCGAGGACGTCGTCGACCAGGAGAAGGCCGCCGAAGACGCGATGAAGATGCTCCAGGGAGACTTCTCCCTCGATGACTTCCTCTCGCAGATCAAGATGATCCAGAAGATGGGCAGCCTGAAGGACATCGTGGGGAAGATCCCCGGGATGGACCAGCTCCCCGCCGACGTGAACCTCGACGACAACGAGCTCGTCAAGATCGAGGCGATGATCTCGAGCTTCACGACGTTCGAGCGCAAGGATCCGAACGCGCTCATCCGCGAGCCGAAGCGCGTCGCGCGCATCGCCAAGGGCTCGGGCGTCCCCGATCAGGCGGTGAGCGAGCTCGTGCAACGCTTCCTCTTCATGAAGCAGATGATGGGGAGCATGGGCGGCATGGGCGGCCTCCTCGGGAACATCCCGGGCATGAAGCAGCTCGGCCAGATGAAGAACATGCGCAACATGGCCAAGCAGATGCAGGGCGGCGGCTTCCCCGGCATGGGCGGCATGGGCGGCTTCCCCGGCATGGGCGGCATG
>Ga0123336_10002193_pt1 | contig 17159 bp, 10 predicted proteins | sample SSSSmetaG_FD_96466 | JGI IMG/M metagenome (GOLD analysis project Ga0123336, IMG submission 96466) | Glacier valley bacterial and archeal communities from Borup Fiord, Nunavut, Canada, to study Microbial Dark Matter (Phase II) - ​SSSS metaG | ecosystem: Environmental > Aquatic > Freshwater > Ice... | reverse complement strand
CCCCCTCTCCCGAAGTTTCGGGAGAGGGGAACTAAAGACCGATACCCCGCCGACTGCGGAAGCGTTGGGGACAGGCGGATAGTTCCCTGCGGCTTACTTGGTTGCGATCGTGGTCGCCGTATACGGGTTGTAAGAGAGCGAAGCGACACTCGCCGTGCTTGCTTTGATTCGTGACACAGCCACTTCCATTGCGGTGAATCGAGCGCGGAGGTTCGTGCCCTCGTCCACGACACGCGCTTCGAGATCGTCGATACTCGCCTGCAGGTCCTTGATATTGGTGCCCAGACCACTGACCGCAGTCGTCAGCGTTCCAACGTATACATCGGTTTGCGTGTTGCCGTAGTTGCGGAGAAGATCGGCGGCGCCGCTGGTGAAAACCACATTCCCGTAACTGCCCGGCGTCGTCGCCGTAACGCGAACCTGCAGGCCGTATGCGCTCCCTTTGACGGAGCCTATCTGCTGCGAACCGAGCAGAAACTGTCCATTTCCCGTCGCTGTCTCTCCGTTGATCGTGCCAATTACGTCGAGTCCACTCTGAACCTGGATCGTCTGTCCGATCCCAGTACTGGTGGTTCCTGCGGGCACGCTCGACACGACCGCGAATGTAGCTTGCGAGCCGTACTTCTTTGCGGTGAGCTGCAGTTTGCCTGCACCGTCGAGTGTAGCGGCTATCTGCGCCCCGATAACACTGTCTGCATTGATCTGCGAAACAACGTCGGATGCCAGACTTCCTGCCTGAATCGTGATCGACCTGCCGGTCAGCGTACCGGTTGTGCCAGTGCCGAAGAGCGAACCGCCAAACGTCAGCACCTCGGTACTCGCGAGCCCAACGGTCTGCGCCACACTTCCGAGCACAACTCCCGCCGTCGCAGGCTGCGTCACCGCTATCGCATAACCAACCGGGGAACTCGGTTTCGTATTCGTCCCGGAGGTTACAAACTGTACTGTCGGGTTGGTTGTCGTGCCATACGCTCGAAACAGCTTGGCTACTCCCTGTAGATTGCTCGTCAGCTGGGCGCTCAGTGCGCCATCGTCGACGCTGAGATGATCGCTCGTATCGAGAGTAATGCCGATCTGTGAGAGCACGCTCAGGCTGGAGGGAAGCCCTGCGATGGGGCCAGTCGCATTAGAAACGAGCAGGTCGGTGATGCTCTGTGTGGTTACGTCGCCAAACAGCGGGCCCGTCTTGCCGGAATTGGAGTCGTATTGAGACAGACTGGCGATGGTGTTGATCGCATTATTGAAAGCCGATACCAGCGCATGGATATTGTCTTTGATCGTCGTCGTATCCTGGCTGATCGTGAAGGTGCTCGTCGTGCCTGCATCTTTCAGCAGATTGATTGTTACGCCGGAGATCGCGTCCGAGAATGAGTTGCTGGCACGGGACGCAGGAATGCCATCGAAGGTAAAGCTCGCATCTTTTGCCTGTGCGAGTTCGCGCCCTGCACCAAGGTCTTTGGTGTAGAGGCCAAGATCGGCAAGCACGTTGTTACTGTCCGTGAAGGCGGTCGCGCCGGTGATCTGCAGCTGCTGTTTAGTCGTCTTCGAGACCGGATCGGTAACGGCGACGATCTGTGCCACAGTCGATCCGAACGCCGTGTTGAGGCTGGCGGCAGCCGCGCTCAGGTTCTGGCTCAGGTCAAGTGCGACGCTCTTTGTCACGCCCCCCGCCGTAATGCTCACAGTGCCTGCGGCCGGAGCAGTCTGTCCCTGGAGCGTACCAATACTGGTTGCGCTGTCTGAGAACAGGTTCGAGCCGACTATCCCGCCTGCGAGTATGTTTTTTGAACTGCTGGTGCCTGCGAATACGCCCAGCGTTCCACCGAGCAGATTACCGGCGCCGACATCAGCGAGACTGATTGCGTTCTGGACACCAGTGCCGTTGCTGGAAAGCGTCAGGTAGTATTGACCTGCGACGGGCGAGATTATCGAGGCCGTAACGCCCGTCTGTGAGGCGTTGATATTGCCGGCAAGTGATTGAAGACTGTCGGCGGCCTGTACGTTTATCGACTTACCGTTGATCAGGATCTGCCCGGTAAACCCGAGTGGGGCCGTCTGGCTGATCTGCGGTGCGGTGCTGATCGTCTGCGCTTTTGCGAGCTGACTGACAACGAGTGTATGCGTACCGACCTGCGCTCCAGTCTGTGCTGTAACCGTCGTTGCAGTCGTATCGCTGCTGGTCGCGGTGACCAGATCGAAGGAGCGCAGTGCATCTACGTTGAATGCCGCCGACTGCACGCCGAGTACCGCCGCACTGACGGAGGAGTAGGCCGTCTGTCGCTGGGTCAGCCGTGCCTTGTCATCTTTCCAGAACTGTTCGGGCTGCCGATCGACCGCCAGCAGTTGGTCTATGATCGAATTCGTGTCGATGCCGGAACCGAGTCCGGAAAAATTGATGCTGCCGCTCATATTCTCTCTCCTGCAATCGTCCGGTCTGTAAAACGTGTCATTTCATATCATTACGGGCGCGTTCGCGGCTCCCGGTCATACCTTGGGCAAAACCGACGACTTATAGAACAAAGACCGCAACAATACTCGGGATAGTATTCGGGACAAAACGTAAGACAATGATTGAAACCCTGATCAGGACGACGATTGAGACAACCGGGCGCAATGCAGCGCTCTCAGTTCCAGTCTCAATCACCAGCCACACCAAATACCTGTCTGAATTGTCGGGTCGATAGGAATGCCGCTGGAGGGATACTCGATATAATAGTCTTCCAGCAGTCGTACGAACCGCTGGAAGACCGCAGTGGCGCACCGGATCATTGCTACTACTGAAGAGCCATAATCCGGTGCGCTCGAGTGTTGTTATTTGAGCAGTGCGAGGATCTGCTGCGGTGCGGAGTTAGCCTGTGCGAGCACCGAAGTCGCCGCCTGCTGGATGATCTGGTTTTTCGTCAGATTGACCACTTCAGCTGCCACGTTGGTGTCGCGGATCTGGCTCTCCGAAGCAGACAGGTTCTCGACCGCTACCCCAAGGTAGCGCACGGTGCTCTCGAGCGTGTTCTTCTGGAATGCGCCGAGGTTGGCACGCAGCTGAGACACCTGCGAAATCGCTTCGTCGGAAACGAGGATCGCATTGTTGGCGCCCGCATAGGTCGTGACGTCTACATTCGACAGGTTCACACCACCGCCGACAGACGTTGTGCCGAGGTTGGCGGTGCGAATGTTGCCAAGGCTCGCATTCACCACCTGACCGGCGTTGCCGCCGACCTGGAACTGAAGCTTGCCAGACGTCACCGTCGCCACCGCTTTGGTCGAGACTGTGTTGCCCGCCTGCGTCAGCAGGATCGAGTTGCCGTAGGTGTCGGTCAGGCGCAGTCCGCTGTCGGTTGAACCGCGACCGCCTGTGAACGCCGACGTGGTTACGACGGTTGCGCCATTGACGAGCGTCTGTGCCGAAACCGTCGCGATCGCATTCGTACCCGCCGTCGATGTCGACGTGGTGCTGTTGATCAAAGTCGAGCTTTCCGACAGGCTGATCGTCGAGTTGGAACCGTAGTCCTGGGTCGTCAGTGTGATCTTGAAGGTCGCCGCATTGTAGGCAGCTGTAACGCCCGTCGTCGCCGAAAGCGCGTTGACCTTGTCGAGCAGGGTCTGGACGGTATCGGAGGCTTTGACCACGATCGACTGACCGTTGAGAACGACGGTGCCGCCTGCGCCCTGCGTACCACTGTTGACGGTGTTGAGCGTGCTGGCAGAGGTCGCATAGGTCGCCGCGCCGGTGATCGCGCCGCGCTGTCCGACGGTGGTGACCTGCACGGTGACGGTGCCTGCCTGTGTCGGAACGCCGCCGAAGGTGCCGCCGATGAAGATGCCGCCGACGTCGGTGGTATCGGTCACGGAAGCGACGGTGCCAGACGAGCCGTCGAGCAGTCTTTTGGTTCCGAACTGGGTCTGGGTGGCGATGCGATCGATGGAGCCGACGGCGGAGTTGATCTGTGTCTGGTCTGCCTGGACGGCGATGATGTCGTTGACGCCGGTGTTGGCGGCGTGCACGGACAGTTGGCGAATGTTACGCAGCAGGCTGTTGACTTCGGTGAGCGCGCCTTCTGCGGTTTTGATGACGTTTGCGGCGTCCTGGGAGTTGGAGATCGCCTGGTTGAGCCCATCGGTCTGAGCGCGCAGGCTCTCGGAGATGATCAGTCCTGCCGGATCGTCGGCAGCCTGGTTGATGCGCAGTCCGCTGGAAAGTTTTTCGATGCTCTTGCTGACGGCAGTGCTGACGTTGCCGAGGTTGCGCAAGGCCGTAAGTGCGGTGACGTTGGTGTTGATCTGCAAACCCATGACTGTATATTCTCCTCCGTGTAGTGCGTGTCGTGCAGCATCCTGCCGCATCCCGACAGAAAAATGTTTCCTGTCCACAGGGTCTGTTTTCGACCCCCTGCCCTGTGCCCGGTGTTGAAGGCAAACCGTTCTCCGATGAGGGAGGACAATGTTTGCCTTATTAGCGCGGTGCAGTCACTCACAATAGTGTTTCCACAGGTCCCGGTATTTTTAACACGTTTTCAAAACAATTTCCAGTTATTTTTACCGATGGTAGTTTTGCGAGGAGAACCTGGAATTTCCACAGGTATATTTTCCTATAACCGTCTGGATTTCGAAAATATATGTGGAGAGTCAATCAGCTGCCGGACAACGTTCTGAGGGCGAATGCCGGGGCATACGAATGTAGAGTGGAAGATGTAGAGTGGAAGAAAATGTATACGCGAAGACGAGACTATAAGCGGGAGGCTATAAAAAAGCAGAAGCTTTTCAAGAAGACTGTGTAGGATCGACTGTATAGGATCGATACGAAAGCTGAGGTAAAAGATTGGAGCAGAAGCAGCATAAGAGAGGAAGCATAAGTAGGAGCCATGAGACAAAGCATTTGGAGTGAGACAAAGAATTGCAGAAGTCAGACAAAGAAGATGAGATGAAAAAATCGAAGGAGAATGTGGAACGGCTGCGAGACCGTGTGGCAACATTGCTAAACGAAACCATACTTCGACTGGACACAGGACAGCAACTGGAATTCTATGCCCCGGCAACAGTATCCATAGTGTTTTCACCACTGTACAGCTCGGCAAATGGCGGCAGTTTTTTGATACGTCGGTCCAGGCGATTCAGCAGCACTTTAGCGACTTCATGTCCAAGAAAGATGATACGTCCGCTATGCCCATGTGTGGACGTACCCGTCAGGAAGTGATAGATAATTTCATCATCGGCAATTTCGCGTTCGATGCAGCTGATGTTTTCCGAAGCGCGGTGTCCCCACCAGGCATAGAAAACAGCGTCAATTTCGAACAGGGTGTCGACAGACTTAACAACCTCATACCGTGCCACCACCTCTGTCTCCGTAGAGATGTACATTCCCCGTCCAACGAGCCCAAACCGACGGCTCATACGCGTGATGTCTTTTTCCAGAATCGACATATCCTCGGCGATGCCGTTCTGGTTGCCGGTGCTGTTGAGCCAGCGGTGTCCGTATCGATCGACAAACATTTCTTTGATAGCTTCCAGCATTTCAGCCCCTTTCGTTGTTGCCACCCGAATCAGCAAGACCTCGTCCGAGATTTAGAACGGTATGCATTGCATTTATTATCGGCAGTTCGTACAATAAGATTACCAGGCAACACTGTAGAAACACGAGTGAATACCATCTAGCGTGACAGTGAGCGTCACACATCGCCACGTACAGCGATGATTCAATTCGAACTCGTCCACGGATAAAAGGGAACAGTAACCATGGAACATGGCATTCCTACATACAGCACTCTGCTGAGATCAGGAGTCCTCTACAGACGGATGTATCAGACGTATTCAGCTCGATGACTGTAGATAGAGGTCTGTCAGGAAGAAACGAGCACATTTGGAATTTTTCGTCGTGGAAGCGGGAGATGCGGCGGAGCATTGAAATCGAACCGTTACAGCCAACTCAAAGAGCAGAACGGTATTGCCCTTCACGAAACAACCACTAACAACAAACGGGGCGCGGAACAGCGATGCATCCGGCTGAATCAGCCATCGACGTGGGGCGGGTACGATTTCGTACTGGAATCAACTACTACTGGTAAGCATATCATATACAAGCGCAAAACACAAGCTTTTGTGATTTATTATCAATAATTTCTTATGATTCGCCGAAACTTTATCCGTGATATCTGTCTCAATGGAGCAATACATACGAAAGCAATTTTGATAGTGACAAGAATCGTTAAAATGCGCTAAAATAGATATACTTGCAACCTACTTTCCACACAGTACGCTAGCTGGCGCCGAGTTGAGTCTGTGCGCATCATGTTCAAGCACTATTCGGAGACTTTCGATGCCTGAAACAAAAGGCATGAACAAGTACCAGAAAGCAGTCTCCCGCCTGGGAGAAGTGCGCGTAGACAGCAACCAGATTAAGGCTCTGCTCCAGTTGTCGTGCAGCGTCGAGGTCGAGGATCGTCTGACGGCTGCCGAATATCTGTGTCCCTGCCATGTGAGGACACGTATTCCTGCGGTCTGGGACGCTCTGTTTCGGATGATGCAGGATGCAGATAAGCGGGTGCGCCAGCAGGCATGGCATACGATCGAGGACGGTGGCAAACCCACGACATCTGAGGCGCTAGAAACAGTGGAGACTATCTGCTCCCGTGAGACCGATCCGAAAGTCCGTTGCTTTGCCGAGCATACTCTCGATCAAGTGCTCGGTTCTCGCCGTAAACAGCAGGATATGGAACTGCGCGTCGCACACCTCGCCAGCCGCAAGAAGCGCAGCAAATGCGATTTCTGCGGCGCGACGAATGTGCTAGTTGAGCGCGATCTGCAGACGATGATGCCAGCGGGTAATTTCCCGCGCATCGCTCTGATCTGCGGCGAGTGCTTAATAAAACATTGATTTGTGATGTACAATTCAACAGCGCAATTGACTGCCGTACTGAATCCCACTGTTGAGAATTATGCTATTTTCAGTGCTTTTGCTTAAATTTATTGAACGCTTACGGGGATATGCTCTGATGCAATTACAATCGCCTGGTTGGCTTCGCGCTCTATGTGCGCCGCTTTTGTTCGCGCTCGCGCTATCGGGTTTAGGGGGCGCATTGACTGCGTCCTCGGCAACTGCCGAAGATGCTGTCCCTGCGAAGCCACGGCTTCCGAAAGTGACTGCGCTGACGGTGCTTCCCGCAGCGTTGACATTCGCCAACGGTCGCGATGATCGCTCGGTGATCGTGACCGGACGCACTGCAGCAGGCTACTCTGTCGATCTCTCGGCAGATGCAGTGCTCAAACCCGCCGCGCCGATCATCAAAGTGGAGGCAGATGGCACGATACACCCGGTTCGAGTTGGCAAAACGACCCTCACCATTCTCGCCGCAGGTCAGCGCACAATTGTTCCCATCGAAGTAAAGAGTATCACTAATCCGCCAGTAAGCTTCGTACGTGACGTGATGCCGATCCTGAGCAAAGCGGGCTGCAGCGCCGGAACCTGTCATGGCTCCGCCAAAGGCAAGAACGGCTTCAAGCTTTCGCTGCGCGGTTACGATCCCGACTTCGATCACCATGCGCTGATCGATGATATTTCCGGCCGCCGCTTCAACCGAACCGATCCGGCACGCAGTCTGATGCTGCTCAAACCCACCGGCGCGGTACCGCACAAAGGCGGCAGGGTGATCGAAGTCGGTTCGCGCTACTACGCTCTGCTCAAAGCCTGGATCAGCGAAGGTGTGCGCTCCGACACCGACAAAGTAAAGCGCGTTTCTCGGCTGGAAGTGCTGCCTGTGACGCCCAACGTCACGCTGCCAGGTATGACACAGAAATCGCTCGTGATCGCGCACTATCCCGACGGCTCGACACGTGATGTGACCCGTGAAGCCGTCCTCACGAGCAGTATGCCGGAGACAGCGACAGTCTCGACCGCCGGAGAAGTGGCAGCCGTACGGCGTGGGGAAGCTGCGCTCCTTGTGCGCTATGAAGGCACCTACGCTACCAACACGATCACGGTGCTCGGCGACAGACGCGGGTATCAGTGGAAGAAATCCCCGGAACTCAGCTATATCGACACGCTCGTCGATCAGAAGCTGCTGAAAATCAGAGCGACGCCGGGAACGCTCTGCGACGATGCCACTTTCCTACGACGTGTCTCACTCGACCTGACAGCGCAGACACCGATGCCCGAACAGGCACGCGCTTTCATCGAGGACAAAACGCCCTCTGCCATCAAGCGTGAAAAACTCGTCGATGCGATGCTGCGCTCTCCTGAGTATACCGATCGCTGGTCGAACAAATGGGCAGACCTGCTCAGCGTCAACAGCAAATATCTTGGTGACCGCGGCGTACGAAAGTTCCGTAACTGGATACACTCTGCCGTCGCAGAGAATTTGCCCTACGACAAATTCGTGCGGGAGATGCTTACGGCGTCGGGCAACACTTCTGAAAATCCGTCTGCCAACTACCTGCGCGTCGTACGCGACACGTCGACCGCCACTGAAAACGTGACGCAGCTGTTTCTGGGCGTCCGTTTCTCCTGCAACAAATGCCACGATCACCCCTTTGAGCGCTGGACTCAGAACCAGTACTACCAGTTCGGCGCATTCTTCGCGCAGGTCGGCTACCGCGCGGGCGCACAGGACGGCGATGAGATCATCTATAACAAAGACAGCGGCGAGGTCATGCATCCGAAGACCGCGCTCGCCGTCGCCCCTTTGGTTCCGGTCGGACATCTCGTACGAAATGCAGCACTGACCGGACGCCGTGACCAGTTCGCGGAGTGGCTGACCTCAGCCGAAAACCCGTTCTTCTCCCGCGCGATGGTCAATCGGCTCTGGAGCTATTTCCTCGGAAGAGGCATCATCGAACCGGTCGACGACATCCGCGCCAGCAACCCGCCTGTGAACCCTGAGTTGCTCGAGGCGCTGAACAAGGATTTCGTCACCAGTGGTTTCGATCTGAAGCATATGATGCGCCAGATCGTACTCTCGCGCACCTACCAAAACGATATCGCGTCGAATCGCTGGAATGCCGACGACAAAACGAACTTCTCGCACGCCCTGCCCCGCCGTCTGGAAGCCGAACAACTCTACGATGCGATCAATCTTGCGACAGGCACGACGACCCGCTTTGCCGGTCTGCCGGTCGGCACAAAGGCCAATCAACTTCTGGACTCAGGAACGGTCGCCGGAGACGGTTTCCTCGACCTGTTCGGCAAGCCTGCCCGCGAGACGCCCTGCGAGTGCGAACGCTCCAGCACGGTAAGCCTCGGACAGGCGCTCTGTTTGATCAATGGACCCACTATCTCGGACGCGATCGCAAATCCGGACGGACGGCTTGCGAAACTGCTGAAAGCAAACCTGACAGACGACCAACTCGTGGAAGAGATTTTTCTGGCGGTGATCGGGCGCAAACCGACGGCAAAAGAGCATAGCAACAGCCTGCAGCACCTAAAAGCCTCCGCCAACCGCACTGAAGGCGCGCAGGATTTGATGTGGGCATTGATCAACAGCCCCGCCTTTCTCTTCAATCGTTAAGTGATTCTGCGGATCGGGTGCCTCAATGCTGCAATTTTGGTTCTCGTCTGATGCGTATTACAGTTGTGCCAGTCAATAAGTTGTGCCAACTACTGGACGATTGTGAGAACAAGGTGACAAACTTTCCAAACCGAACGCTGTCAGCGATCGTGATGAATGCCATCCGGCGTTCACCCGCACTGGCCGCAATGAGCATTTTGTGTGTGCTGGCAGCAATCCTGACCGGCTGCGCGCCGCGCCCCGAAGCGCCCATACAACTAACGAAAGCGACGAATATTCCGATGACAGAAACACCCGCACCGAAAGACAGAGAGATTGCGACGTTTGCCGGAGGCTGCTTCTGGTGTACCGAAGCGATCTTCCAGGACCTGAAAGGCATCGATAAGGTCGTGTCCGGCTACACCGGCGGCAAAGTACCGAACCCATCTTATGAGCAGGTTTGTAACGGTTCGACCGGTTACGCCGAAGCGACCCAGATTACGTTCGATCCCAAAGTGATCACGTTTCGTGATCTGCTGCACATCTTTTTCACGACGCATAATCCGACAACGCTCAACCAGCAGGGCGCAGATCGCGGCACGCAGTATCGTTCCGGGGTCTTCTATCACAGCGAGGCGCAAAAACAAGTCGCGCAGGAAGTGATCGCGGAAATCACGAAAGAGCGTCTGTATGATAATCCGATCGTGACGGAAGTGACTGGCTTTACAAACTTCTATTCGGCGGAGAGCTATCACCAGAACTACTATAAAGACAATCCCAACCAGGGTTATTGCAGCGCAGTAATCGCGCCGAAAGTGGCGAAGTTCCGTGACCACTATCGTGCCCTGCTCAAACCGTAGACAGGTAACATCTGAGTTCACGGTGCTGTATTGACACACAGGACTGAAGTCCTAGTCTGGAACTGCGAAGTCCGCCCGCGCGGACGGAGAGCGGCCGCCGCAAGCCACGAAGGTGGGTTTTGCATCTCCAGACGGGGGCTTCAGCCCCGAGTTTGTGAGCAGAATTCTGAGATTGAGACAAGAGGGAGAACGAAGCGATGCTATCCATTCCCGGCAACAAAGTACGCGACTGCGACGGGATCACCCGCCGCGAACTGCTCCGAATCGGCGGGGCAGGAATGCTCGGTCTCAGTCTGCCGGAGTTCCTCGCGCTCGAAGCGCGCGCCGATACCGTCAGTACGGCAAAAGCCTCTAAAAACAAGAGTGGGTTCGGTAACGCGAAGTCGGTGATCCTGCTCTATCTGCAGGGCGGTCCCAGCCATATCGATATCTGGGATCCCAAGCCGGACGCGCCTTCCAATGTGCGCGGCGATTTCAAGCCGATCAAGTCCAATGTGCCGGGTATATGGCTTTCAGAAGTAATGCCGCTGCTCGCGCAGCAGATGGATAAGGCGACACTGATACGCTCGGTTTCGTACACGCCGAATGGGTTGTTCAACCATACGGCGGCGATGTACCAGATGCTCACCGGCGAGCAGGCGGACAAGGTCTCTCCCTCGGGGCAGCTCGAGCCGCCCTCCCCTACCGACTACCCGAACATGGGTTCGCACATCGCCAAGTTCCTGCCGCCGGACGTGCCGATGCTGCCCTTCGTGATGCTGCCGCGCGCGCTCCAGGAGAGCAACGTCATCGGGAAAGCGGGCACAGCGGGCTTTCTCGGCAAGGCGTATGATCCCTACTATCTCTATCCGCCGGGCGCGGACACGGACATGAACGCGATGGACAAGATCAAGCTCGACGATCTGACATTACGTGCCGAGGTATCCAAAAAGCGCCTCGAACACCGAGCCGGTCTGCGAAAGATCATCGACGCGGGTATGCCCGAGCTCGACAGAGCCGTCAGCTCGTATGCCCTCGATTCGTACTATGACAAAGCGCTGGGGCTGATACTTTCCGGGCGGGCGCGAAAAGCGTTCGATCTCAACGAGGAGCCCGCAAAGGTGCGCGATCGCTACGGGCGGCATCCTTTCGGTCAGTCCGCACTGCTGGCGCGGCGGCTGATACAGGCGGGAACGCGCTTCGTGCAGGTCAACTGGCCCTCCGTCGCGAACGGTGACCCTAAAGTGACCGCCTGGGACACGCACGCCGCCAACTTCGGTCCGCTCAAAGACCTGCACTGCCCGAAGCTCGATTCCGCGCTCTCGGCTCTACTGGAAGACCTGCACCAGCGCGGGATGCTCGAAGACACGCTCGTACTCGCGATCGGAGAGTTCGGCAGATCGCCGCGCCTCGGCGTCTCGACCTCCGGCAACAGCAACTCGCCTGACGGACGCGATCACTGGCCGTACTGCTACACGGCGCTGATCGCGGGCGGCGGCGTACCGGGCGGGCGATTATACGGCAAATCGGACGCGACCGCCTCTTCGCCTGCCGAAAACCCGGTGCATCCAACAGATATTCTGGCGACGATCTACCACACGCTCGGCATCTCGCCGGAAACGATCATCCACAACCACCTTGGTCAGCCCCGTGAACTCGTCAAAGGCAAAGTGATCTCTGGACTATTTTCATAGTCATGCGATGACAGTACAAACAAAAGCGCCTCGCTCCTGAGTTCAGGAGCGAGGCGCTTTAGCGTTTGCAGCCAACGCTGCTTGCTATTCTCGTGCTGCAGCTACTTGCCGTGGCACTTCTTGTATTTCTGACCACTGCCGCACCAGCAGGGATCGTTGCGACCGCCCTTCCAGTCGGCAGGCGCGCCATCGGTACGCGCACCGCCGCTTTGAGGTACGCCGTCCATGTCCAGATCGCGGTTCGTCGACAGGTTTTTCAGCGTCGTTTCGGGCACGGCAAACCGTGACGGTTTCGGCAGATCGGCAGGCAGCGGGATCGCGGGCGCGACGTTCATTGGCGGCGTCTGCTCGATCTCACCGAACGGCTGCTGCGGCTGCATCACTACCTGCATCCTGAACATATTGCGAACGATGTCGTCCTGAATCGACTGCTGCATCCGCTCGAACTCGTCGAAAGCCTCTTTCTGGTAGATAAGAAGCGGGTCTTTCTGCTCGTAGCCGCGCAGGTTGATACCCTCACGCAGATAGTCCATGTTCGCCAGATGCTCCATCCAGCGCGCATTGACCGCCCGCAGAGCCATCATTCGCTCCAGTTCACGCATCGGCGGAACCGCAGCCAGATCAAGGTCCGCGCTGAACTCCTCCTCGCGTGAATCATAGACGTTGAGCAGATGCTCGCTCAGGAAATCGATCATCTCCGGACGCGACTTGCCGCTCAGATCGTCGGACGTCAGCACAGGATAGAGCATGAAGTAGTCGTCGAGCTCGCGGAACAACTCTTCCAATTCCCACTCACTCTGCGGCACATCGGGGCGCGTGTAGGTACGCACGGCGTTCTCGATGTTCTGCGTAATGTAGTGACGAACCGTGTCTTTGAGATCGACACCATTGAGGATACGGCGGCGCTCTTTGTAGATCAGTTCGCGCTGCCGGTTCATCACGTCGTCGTAGTTCAGAACGTGCTTGCGCGACTCGAAGTAGTGCTCTTCGACCTTCTTCTGCGCGCGCTGAATCATCATCGAAAGCATCTTCGCATCCATCGGCAGATGCTCGTCCCACGTTTTAAGCAGTGGATGATTGGCGCGATCGCCGAACAGCCGCCACAGCTCGTCTTCGAGTGAAACGAAGAATCGACTCTCGCCGGGATCGCCCTGACGACCGGCGCGCCCGCGCAACTGGTTGTCGATACGACGGCTTTCGTGCCGCTCCGTGCCGAGAATAAACAGCCCACCGAGGCTGCGCACGACATCCGCCGCCTTCTTGTGCTCCTCGTCGGTCAGCGCACCCGTCGTCACCGCCTCAAGCACACTGGGCTTGCCGAAACGACGGTAGTTGGACTCGTCGATCGCCTCGTCCGCCGCGTCCTCGCCGTCACTGCTCTCGTCTTCATTCAGCTTTTCGGCAACCGATTCCGCGACCGTCAGCGATTTGAGGCTGCCGTCCACCGGCGGCAGTTCCTGATTGATGTGCTTGCCGCCGAGCAGGATATCGACGCCGCGCCCCGCCATGTTCGTCGCGATAGTAACCGCGCCCTTGCGTCCTGCTTCGGCGATAATGATCGCCTCTTTTTCGTGGAACTTGGCGTTCAGAATGTTGTGCCCGATGCCGTGTGTCAGCGCCTCCTCCAGATAGTCGAGACCGGCATCGTTGATCTCGAAGAGCCGCGCGATCGCGTTCATGTTCTCCGGCGTCAGCGGGTCTTCGATCAGGTCGACGTCCTTCAGCAGATTCTTCAGCCGCGTCATATTCAGCGCTGGCAGGAGTTTGCTGCTTTCTTTGTCGCGGTGCGGTTCCATCGGAATATTCAGCAGCGTCGTGTATTCGCGCTTGCGGTTGGCGTCGATCGCTTTGCTGAGTTCCAGTTTCTCACGCGCCACCTCGACCATACAGAGCAGCGAAAGCGTTACCGGGCGCATACGCGCGCTGACCCGCTCGCTCATCTCGATCGAGCGTGTGCCGACCAACACGGGCTGCTGTTTGCAGAAAATTCGCAGTATCTCGCCCGCGATCCCGCGCAGTTTATGCTCTTCGCTTTTGTAGATCACGTCGGGGTAATCGGTGCGCTTGACCGGCTTGTTGGTCGGCACCTGCACGACATCAAGCGCATAGATTTTGCGGAACTCGTCCTCTTCGGTCTTAGCGGTTCCGGTCATACCGGCAAGCTTAGAATAGAGACGGAAGTAGTTCTGGAACGTGATTGTCGCGAGGGTCTGGCTCTCGTTTTTGACGTCGACGTGCTCTTTGGCTTCGATCGCCTGGTGCAGTCCGTCGGAGTAGCGGCGTCCGAACATCAGCCGTCCGGTGTTCTCATCGACGATGATAATTTCGGGTCCGTCCTCTTCCTTGACGACCTTGATCACATAGTCGATGTCCTTGCGGAAGACGCCGTGCGCCTTCATCGACGCCGACAGATAGTGCATAATTTCGTGGTTGTCGGAAAGGTTTTCGACACCCAGCGCCTTTTCGACGAACGCGACGCCCCCGTCGGTAATCGTGGCGGTTTTCGCCTTCTCATCGACGACATAGTGGATTTCAGGGTTCAGTTTATCGGCGTCCGGGTTGTCCTTATCCTTCTTCGGATCGTCGATGCCGCGCTTCATTTTAACGACGATTTTATCGATCAGATTGTAGTTGTCGGTGGACTGCTCGACCATGCCAGAGATGATCAGCGGGGTACGGGCTTCGTCGATCAGGATCGAGTCGACCTCATCGACGATCGCAAAATGCAGTTCGCGCTGGCGCAGTTCGTCTTTGCTGAACTCCATATTGTCGCGCAGGTAGTCGAAACCGTACTCGTTGTTCGTGCCGTACGTGATGTCGCACTGGTAGGCTTCGGGGCGCTCGATCGGGCGGGCATACTGGTAGCGCGGGTCGTCGTTTTCGTAGTCGGGATCGTAGATGTAGGAGCCGCCCTCATCGCCCGTTTCCGGTGACTGACCCTGGATGATGCCGATCGTCAAGCCAAGCAGGTGATAGACCGGTCCATTCCAGACGGCGTCGCGCTTCGAGAGGTAGTCGTTGGCGGTCACGAGGTGTGCGCCTTTGCCGAGCAGCGCATTCAGGTACATCGGGCAGGTGGCGACGAGCGTTTTGCCTTCGCCGGTTCGCATTTCGGCGATGCGCCCGTCGTGCAGCACCATGCCGCCCATCATCTGGACATCGTAGTGGCGCAGACCGAGCGTGCGTCTGGTGGCTTCGCGCACGAGCGCGTAGGCTTCCGGCAGCACGGCGTCGAGGATCGGGTCATAGATTTTGCGGTCGGCTTCACGCCTCTGCTGATCGGTCAGGGTTTCCCAGCCGGGCGCTGCCGCATCGCGTTTCGGGTAGTAGTCGCTCTGTACCTTCTCGCGGAGTTCGTCTGTCTTTTCGCGCAGTTGTTCGTCGGTGAACTTTTCGAACTGCGATTCATAGGTATTGATTTTGGTGGCGACGACCTGATACTTGGCGATGTCGCGTGCGTTCGCATCGAAGAACTTGCTGAAAAAAGCAACCATAGTTGGCGTTGTCCCTGGGTTTCGCGCGCGGCGAAGTGCGGCGCGGAGCCGAAAAATACGGAAGTAGGCGTTCGATCGGTGTACGGTGGTGGAGTTTAGCGTGTTTCAACAGTATACCATGCTCACCAGTACGTATTCAAGCAGGGCTCGGGTTTCCGATCAAATCCCGCGCAGGTCAAATCTGTATTTTCGACGGGGCTCAGTCGTTCCGTTCCGATCGACATAATCATGCTATGAAATCATTTTGCCAGGAGGAATCAAGCAGGCGGGCAGTGAAGATATTCTCAGAAAAAAAATATATCGTGCGTCGGTGAGTCTGCTGTGCACTCGATCGAAGTGGATCACGTGGATATACAGTGAAAAGTGGAAACAACGAATGATTTCAAGTCGCAGGGCTTTTGTAGTTGGCCATACACGTACCAGAGCAATCCTCTCGCTGCTAACTGCGGGAATATTGCTCGGTGGCTGCGGAGGGGGGCATCACCCGATAATCTATTCCGATAATATTGGCCGGTCGGGAGTACGTGGCACAGCCTTTGTTCTTGCAGCCGATGGAATAACTCGCACGCCATTGCCAAACGCCGTCATCATCGTCCAACAACCTAGCGTTTCGCTAACTGGAGCAGGTCGCCCTTTGACTTTCGGGCCAATTTTGTTTCAGACGCAAGCCGATGCATTGGGAAACTACTCGATTGCCCTCACCCCAGGCCGCTACGGCATTGGCGGACAGGACATGCAGATGAACCGCTATCGAGGGGTGACAAACAGCGTCGGTGTCGTAGCCGGTCAGTATCTGCAAACCGATGTGGTCTTCACCAAACCAGTCACGATCGGAAGGGCAGGTCATTCCCGATACCACTCGCACCAATTATCCCATAGCGCCAGCTAACTTTCTTCAACGAACTGGCAAAGATGACTATGACTGCTCTCATAAGCGCGGGAACACTTGTTCCTGCGCTTATGTTGGTTTGCGCTGCCAACTCGAAAGCTCGGGTTGCCGCTGGAGTTTGACAAATATGCACAGGGCGAGTACAGTCCATGAACATTGCGTCATGAATAGAGAGGTATCGCATGTCCCAAACTGTCACGATACGATAATCAGATGAAACTACGGAATGGCTGAGAACATTGGCACGTCACCTTGGCTGTTCCGTCAGCGATCTCGGAGCGACGCTCGTCGAAGAGGCGCGGCGTGTCAGTCTGTTTGCCGACATCGAATTTCGCACGTTCGGCGGCGAATGCCAGGTGTGTCTTACCGGCGGACTGAGGCTGTGGAAGATCATCATGGTCGCGCAGTCCTATAAAATGGACGTCGAAAAGACTGCCGCACATTTCGCTCTGCCGGTTTGGAGGGTTCAGGCCGCTTTTGATTATTTCGGAGCATTTCCCGCACAAGTAGATGACGCGATTGCCGAAGCACGCGCTCAGACCTTCGACACGCTCAAGCACCGACGGCCTCAACTCGAGGCTCAGGAAATCGTGGTTCACTGTAGGATTGGCATCGTAACGCCGCGACGACAGAATTAATACCATCTCACTGGGACACGGGGCTGACGCCCCTGTCTGGAGATGCGAAGTCCGCCTGTGCGGACTGAGACCGGACAAAGAATGTTTCATCACTGTCTCCCCCTCCCCCTAAAAACGGCGGTTCGTTCTGCT
>Ga0123336_10002192_pt1 | contig 17160 bp, 14 predicted proteins | sample SSSSmetaG_FD_96466 | JGI IMG/M metagenome (GOLD analysis project Ga0123336, IMG submission 96466) | Glacier valley bacterial and archeal communities from Borup Fiord, Nunavut, Canada, to study Microbial Dark Matter (Phase II) - ​SSSS metaG | ecosystem: Environmental > Aquatic > Freshwater > Ice... | reverse complement strand
GTTGCCACAATAGCGGCGCCCGTTTGCGCGGCGGCTGAAACGGCGGCAGGGTGGCCAGATAGACCGGCTGTCCGGCCTCGGTCAGCGACGAGACGATGCGGGTGCTGTAGCGAAACAGCGGCGAGGTATCGATGCCGTTCACCAGGAGGATCGGCAGGCGCGCTGGCTGCGTGGGCATGGACGGCGTCACCGGCGCCACGCAGCCCACGTCGAGTAGCCGGCAGGCGGCGCTGAGATAGTCCCCGTCGAGCGGCAGTGCGCCGGACAACAGCGAGCAAGCAGTGCCGGCGGTGAGATCATGGATGCGGTCGAGGTCGCCGTCGGAGAGCGTGGCGCAATCGAGCTCGGCCAGGGTGGTCCCCACGCAGGCGTCGAGGTCGGCCTTGACCGCGAGGCACCGATCTTGCGCGCGCCCGCCGCAGCCGGCCAGCAACAGCAGCGACGTCAAAAAAGCTTTCATAGTCCCCTCGCCGCGAGATCGGCGGCGAGCCAAATATAGAAGCTACGGGCATCGAAACCGGTCAGCGGATCGCGGGTGCGGTTGCCGATCTGCCCGATGACGTCGTAGTGGTCCGCGCCGAGGCAGCCGCGAAACTGGCCCCAGCGGGCACTGGCGAGGGCGATCATGCCGTCCGACGGCGTGGTGACCACCAGGTCGCGGCTGTCACGCGCGGTGTGAGAAAACGGCGCAGCGACGAGCAAAAGCGGGTTCAGCGCGTCGACGCTGTCGGGGTGCGTGAAGAACACAGGCCTGCCGTCCGTGTCGACGCAGCCGGCTGCGATGGCCACCTTGTCCGCGTCCCGGAGCCTTCCTGAAGGTGTGGAAATGCCGGCAAAGGACTGCAGCGGAATCCGCGGCTCGTCGACGATGCGGAGGTTGAAGTCGGCCAGCGCATCGACCGTGAGGCCGCGCAAGGTGCGAATGAGCGTGGCATCGTCGGGGATGGTGTCCGGCGCGACCACGCCGAGAAACGTGGTCAACACGTCGGTTACCGTCGAGGTCTGCAGGGCGAGGATGGCGGCGTCGGCCACCCGGGTGCCGCGGTGCGGCGTGGAGATGGTGGTGATCGACGCGATGAGCTCCAGCATCTTGGCGCGGCTGGGCGCGTCGTTGGCATAGAGGCCAGCCGGGCTCACCAGATAGCGGCAGTCGAGCCCAGCGACGGCGTAGCAGACGAGGTTGAGCTTGCGGCCGGGCAGGCTGCGATGGAGGGCGACGAGCGACGCGGCCAGATCGGCGGTGCGCTCGGCGGTGGGCTGCCACGGGGCGACCGAGACATGGTGTGCCTCGCCGCCGGCGTCGCGGACTGCCGCGAGAATGTTGGCGTTCCAGTCGAACACCGCGCTGTCGTCGATGCCGCCGACGAAGACCAACGGATGTAGAGTGGTCGCCGAGCCCGTGGCGGGTATGGGCGACTCGGGGCAGGCCCATCCGGCCAGCGCACACAGCCGGGGATCGACGGCGTTGTCGTCGCTGACTGGCTCGCAGACACCGTGGTCCATGCGTGCCTGCAGGGCGCTCAGGGTGGCGTAGTCGACGCGCGCGCAGTCCAGGCTCTCGACGGGCAAGCCGCAGCGGGCCAGGTCATCGCGCACCGCGCCGCACATGAGGTCGACGCTGTTGCAGCCCGTGCTGATCAAGATCATCGCCAAGAGGGCCCTCATGGCAGCATCACGTCGGCAGCGCGCTCCGACAGGAGGTAGAGCGGCATGGCGATGAAGGTGCCGGGGATTTCCGGAAACACCGACGCGTCGACCACGCGCAAGTGCTGGGCACCGATGACGCGGAACTGACCGTCGACGACCGCGTGGGGATCGCCCGCCGGCCCCATCTTGTTGCTGCAGCAGGCGTGGTGCCCCCAGGCCTCCTTGCGCACGAACGCGGCGAGCTGGTCGTCGCTGGCCACGGCGCGACCGGGCCACAGCTCGCGCGGCGCGCCGCCGGGCACGCTGCCCATGAGCCGCCGCACGAACTTTACGCCGTCGACGACCGCCAGAAGGTCGGGATCGTGCAGCGGGTCGGCCTCGTCGAACGAGTTGAAGTGGATGGCCGGCCGTGAAAAGGGGCTGTTGTCGACGAGCGACACCACGCCGTCATGATTGCGGGTGTGTGCCTTGAGCAGCAGCCACGACAGCCGGTTCTTGTGCAACAGCGCGTCGCGCGAGTAGCCGGGGTAGTAGCCACGTGCGTCGCCAGGGGTGGCGAAGATCTGTAGATCCGGCCGCTTGGACACCGAGCTGGTGCGGAGCACGCTGGCCAGAAAGCCCGACGTGCGATAGACGCCAGCGCCAGCGCGCCAGTTGTCGAGGCAGGGATCGGCGCCTCGTTCGCCGAGACGGCAACGGGCGACCACGTCGAGCGCGGCGTCGACCTCGCTGACCACCGGCGCCTCGATGCGGTCTTGCAGGTTGCGGCCCACGCCGGACAGGGCCACCACGGGCGCAATGCCGAGCGCCCGCAGCGTGTCGGGGTCGCCCACGCCGGACAATTGCAACAACTGCGGGCTGTTGAAGGTACCCGCCGCCAATACCACGTCGCGGGTTGCGTAGGCTGTCAGACGTTCGGCGGGCGCGGCAGCCTGAGCCAGGCTGGCCCCGTAGACATCGGCCGCGCGCACATATTCGACTCCGACGGCAGTGGGTGGCTCGGTGGTGGCGGCCCACACCACACGGGTCACGAAGGCGCCGGTCACGATGGTGAGCGGATAGCCGGCGTCGACGGTGTCTTTGAGTAGCTCGCGGGTGCCGTTGCGGACGCCGTTTCGCGTCGCCAGCGGCATGCGGAAGACGCCCTCGGCCTCCCCGCCCGCCAGACGCTGATTGACGTCTTGCGCGAGCAGCGATCCAAGCGAGCCGGCATCGAAGGCCAGCGCCGGCTTGCCCTGATCGGCGGCAAACGTCGTCGCTGCGGCGGTGAGCACGGCGGTGATCTGGCGGTCGCCGAGGGCCAGGTTGGCGTCGGGGATCTCGATCGACAGCCACTCCCGGACGCGATCGAGATAAGGCGCCATCGCCGCTGCGCGGAAGCCGCGCTCGCCGGTCAGCTGTGCCAGCCGGTCCCAGTCTTCGGGCGGCGGCAGCACGCTGACCATGGCATTGACCGCCGTCGAGCCACCGAGCGCGCTGCCACGCGGATACAAAATCCCGTCGGGGGTCCACTTCGAATCGGTCTCGTCGACGCCGGTCTCGGCGTGGTGATGAACGAAATACCACCATGCGCTGGCGGCATCTTCGGTCGACAGCGCATGCATGGCCGGTACGCGATAGCTGTCACGGTCGCCCAGATCGGCACCCGCCTCCAGCAACAGAACGCGCACACCAGCCCGCGCCAACCGCGCCGCCAAGGGCCCGCCGCCCGCGCCCGAGCCGACCACGATCACCTCGGCGTCCGTCGCTGCGGCGCCGTCTACGGGCACGCAAGCCGCCAGCCACAGAGCCACGAAGATCAGGCCTGCTGCTGTGAGCCAGAGTCGAGCGTTTGAAGTGCGCCGCATGCGGAGCCCTAAACCACGTGGCGATCTGCGCTACAACCCACTGCGTCAGAAAGGACCCTTTCCAAACAGGAAAGGGTCCGCCAGCCATGCCACGTAGTAAGCGAGGGCGATGAAAACCGCAGTCCGTCCTCACCCCTCGTTTTCGCGGCGAGATTTTCTCGTCGCTGCGGCCGCTGGTCTCGGCTGGCTGGCCTTGCCCGGCTGCCGGCCAGGCGGAACCGTGCGCGATCCGATGCTGCCCGGCCAAACCCCGAACGGCACGGTCGAGACGCCTTATACGGACGCGACCGATGCCCTGTGGGATGTGCTCTTGCCGAGTGAGCTCGTGGGCGGTCAGGTCTTGCCTGGCGCGCGCGAGGCTGGTGTGGATGACGTGTTGGCCGGCGACAATCTATTGCGTGCGGCGATGGACCTCGGTCTCGTCCCGAGGCTGCCCGAGGCCACGCTGGCGCTCTATGACGATTTTGCCGGCCGGGCGCGCGGGTTTCTCAACACGACTTTGGATACGTTGGCTGCGGCCGAGCGTCCGCTGATCGGCTTTGCGCGGCTCACGTCGGCGCAGCGCGATGTGGTCGTGGCGCGTGCCCTGGATCTTGGCGGCTGGGACGACCGCACGAGCCCGCCGCTCGTCGCTGCGCGGGCTGCCTGCTGGCTCGCCTTTTTGGGCGCGGTGACCTCCGATGTCGGCCTGCAGGCCATCGGCTTTCCGCCGTTCGAAGACTTCGCCGCGGGCCTCGCGGTGTCGGGCTATCCGCGCATGACCAATGGCAAGCTCGACGACTACACCTACAACCGCGCGCCGGCCGCCAGCACCGACAGCCTGGCCACCATCCTCGACGCCAACGGAGACCTGCGATGAACGACATCGTCATCATTGGATCGGGCTTCGGCGGCTCGGTTCTGGCCGCACGGCTCTCGCAAGCGCGCCCCGGCGCGTCCATCGTCCTCGTCGAGCGGGGCGACGATCCCACCGGACTCTACGATCCGCGCTCGCTCGGCCCCACCGTCAACAGCGACGGCAATCGCTTCCGCAACACGCTGTCACCGGCCTACCTCGCCAACCTGGTCACGCTCTACACGGATCCCGTCGGCGCCTTCAAACCGGGCAAGCCCAGCATGCAAGTCTTGGCCGGCAAAGGACTCGGCGGCGGCTCCAACGTCTATGACGGCGTCAGCCTGCGCGCGCCGGCCGAAGCCTTCGACCAGACCCGCGCCGGGGTCCGGCTGTGGCCGGCGCAGTACACGCGCGCCGCGCTCGATCCGTACTACGCCACCGTCGAGGCGCAGCTCTCGGTCCAACGTCTCGCCTGGACCGACGCCGGCACGCCACACTGGGCGCTCGCCACCAAGCGCGATCTGGTGTTCGCCGAAGGCTGCCGTCGCATTGGCGCCACTGCGGTGCCACTCAAGGTCGCCGATCGCAATGACGCCAACGACGGCTGGTGGAACGAAGGCCAGCGCAAATCGGGCCGCACCAGCCTCGGGCAGAATTACCTGGCGCTCGCCAAACACGGCGGCGTCGACATGCGCACCGGCTGCGAGGTGGAGATGGTCGCACCAGCGACGGGCGGCTATGTCGTCTCCGGGCACGATCGCCGCGACGGCACCGACTTTACCCTCACCGCGCGCATGGTCATCGTCGCTGGCGGCGCGGTCGGCTCCACGGGCCTGCTCATGCGCTCACGCGACCAGTTCACCGGCACACGCGTGCTCGACAGCCAACAGCGTCTCGGCCAAAACCTGTCAGCCAACGGCGACTACGGCGTGACCGGCATCGTCGGTGACGACTACCCGGACAGCGTAGATGGCATGAAGGGCAAGCCGATGTCGAGCTTTTGCCCAAGCTTCTTCCCGACGGAAAAGTTCATCCTCATCCCGTTTTACGCCGCGCCGCTCTACCTCTCGCTCGGCCAGTTCACCACGCTCTTGCGCCACGACAATCCTGCCGCCCGTGGCCGCAACACCTGTGAAGTCGCAGACGGGGAACGCGACTGGGGTCTTGCTTACAAGCAGCGCGTGGCCCAGTTTGGCCGCCGCATGCTCACCATGGGTTGCCTCTGCCTCGATGACGGAGAAGGCGAGGTCCAGCTCGACGCCAACAATCGGCCCACCGTGCGCTGGCTCGCGACCACGGCGCGTACCGAGAGCCGCTGGAGCGCTGCGCTCGACGCAATGGCCAAGATCTACGGTGCGCTCGGCGGCGAGATGTACCTCGATGGCTACCGTAAAGACGGCACCGTCCACACGTCGCATCCGCTCGGGGGCTGCGCCATGAGCGACGCTGCGAGTGGCGTCATCGACGCGCACGGCGAGGTGCGCAACAACCGCAACCTCTTCGTCCTCGACGGCGCCGCCATGCCTTCCGCGCTCGGCGTCAATCCGTCGCTGACCATCGCCGCCGTCGCTGAGCTGGTCGCCGATCACCTGGTGCGCGGCGCTGGCACCGAGAGCCTGGCCAGCCGGCTCGCCTAGCGTCGCGTATGGTCGCGCGATGGCCGGGCGACCCGTCATCCAGCGGTGACCGCGTCAGGCGTCTTGCGCCAGGAACGCGCAAAGCCGCACTCGCTCGGTAGGATCGTCGGGTCGCACCGACCGCTCCCAGACGTCGAGCGCACCGTCGGCGCAGAGGTCGGCGGCGACGATGACGTGCGCGCCGCTGGCCGGCGACGCAAACGGCTGTGCGTTCCACTCTGCGAGGCCTTCATCACCACCGCCGCGGATCGCGTAAAATCTCCCTTGACCGTCCGGAGCGAAGATCGCGTCTCGCTCTTCGCCGCCCAAGGCTACTTTCCCGTCGCTGAACAAGACCTCGAGGATCCGCACCCGGGCCCGGGGTGGCTGGCCTTGGGTCCCCACAGCGACGGCACGCACCTCGAGCACCAGCACATACGGCTTCCTCATGCGAATGAGGTCATCGATCGGAACGGCGCTTCCCATCGGCAGATCGTACTGGTGCTACGAACGGCCGACGATGGCTGCCGAGGCGATCAGCTCTTGCAAGAGCGCCATCGAGACGCGCCCGGAGACTTTGTGCGGATCGAGCGTCGAGGTCTCGGAGTATTTGAGCACCATCGCCGGGTTGAGCTTGGCGAGGTTGACGTGGCCCATCGTCCAGTTGCCGAACATCCGCTCGGTGATCTCGGCATAGTGCAAGAGCTCGACCTGCCGATGGCGCGAATCGCGGGTAATACGATTGTACATGTCATTGACCGCGCTGCGTCCGCCCTCGAGCACTTGAATGAAGCTCTCGCCGCTATGACACAGAATACCGGTGATTCCGAGCGGCGGATTGTTGCGACGCGATTGCAGCAAGATCGATTCCATTTGCTCGGCCGTGATCGCGGGGTCGGGACGGCTGGCGTAGAGGAGTTGAATCAGCATGGGCGCCTCTTGGGTCTCGGATTTACGGCTTGCGCTCGATCAGCGACAGGAATTCGCGACGCAACGCCGCGTCCTTGAGGAAGCTGCCGCGCATCACGCTGTTGATCATCTTGCTGTCCATGTCCTTGACGCCGCGCCAGTGCATGCAGAAATGATCGGCTTCCATCACGATGGCGAGGCCGTCGGGATTGACCTTGGACTGCAACAAATTGGCGACCTGGGTGACGGCTTCTTCCTGGATCTGCGGCCGACTCATCACCCAATCGATCAAGCGCGCATATTTGGACAAACCAATCAGATTGGAATGTTCATTGGGCATGACGCCGACCCAGACGCGTCCGATGATCGGGCAAAAGTGATGCGAGCAGGCGCTGCGGACCGTGATGGGCCCGACGATCATCAGCTCGTTGAGGTGCTCGGCATTGGGAAACTCGGTGACGGGGGGCGCCGGCACATAGCGGCCACCGAAGACCTCGGTCAAGTACATCTTGGCGACGCGCTTGGCGGTCTCGTTGGTGTTGTGATCGTGGGTCGTGTCGATGACCAACGACTCGAGCACGGCCTTCATCTTCTCGGTCACTTCGACGCGCAGGGCATCCATGTCGCCGGGCTCCAGAAACTCGGCGATGTTGTCGTTGGCGTGAAACCGCTTCTTCGCCGCGATGAGGCGCGCACGAATCTTGGCCGAGGCAGAGTCGGTCGTTTTGGGAGGAGTGGATGCCATGGCTTCGCGGGAGTAAGGTAGCACGGTGGCTCGGTCCAGGGCGCGGTGATATGCAGAACCGGGGCGACCTGGTCTATCGCGTGTATGGGGTGCATCGATGGCGTGCGGCGCGCAAGAGTCGGTGACGTTATTCGACCGTCCAGCCCTGTTCGCGGCCCCAGGCCGTCAAGACTGTGGTGGCTTCTTCCGCCGTGGTGGCCGGTGCGGAGAAGATATCCGTCACCAACATGAGACCACCAGGGCCCGGTGAGGCCTCGGGCGGCTCGATGTACGCGCGCTGCTGGGCCACGTCGAAGAACGAGCGATAAGAGACGCCTTCGGGCGAGGTCAGCATCACGGGGAGAAGCTCTTCGCGGGTCTCGGCTGCCTCTGACGCTGGATCGATGTCGTGTTCCATGTCGAGAGCCTAGGCACGACGGAAACAGATGTTAGGGTGTAAAGCTGACTTCCTGATGGGGTGGTGGACAAATAGCTCCTATCCTCTGGAGAAAGAGGGCCCATGGACAGCGAAGCGAAGATGAGCACCGCGTTGCGCTGGACCCTCATCGTGCTGACGGCGGCGGCGTTCTATGTTTGCTGGCAACTATGGTCGGCGCTGGTGCTGGCGGCCTGGACCGCTGCGCTGGCTCGCCCTTTGCTGTCGCGACTCGAACGTGCGCTCAACGGTCGACGACGTGCGGCCTCGGTGTTGTCGTTGTTGCTGTTCGTGTTTCTTGCACTGCCGGTCGGTCTGGTTGTCGTTGGCGTGATCGTAGGGGCGCAGGATCTCTGGCAGACGATCGCTCAGACCTCATCAGCAAAGAGTGCTCTCGAAGCGGTAGCCAGCGACAGCGACGGAATATCCCTGTTGCCCAAGAACTTCTCTCAGTTCACGGACCTCTTGCAACAATATGGTGCCGAGAGCCTCCAGGTCGCGACGCGCGTCGCAGGTGCGGCTGCAAAGGCCCTCGTGGCCCTGCTCATCTACTTCGCCGGTGCGTACGTCTTTCTACTCGAAGGCCCCGACCTCTGGAGCTGGTTGAAGCACCGCTCGCCGCTCGCGCCACAGCACCTCGAGCGACTGGCGACGGCGTTTCACGAGACGGGGCGCGGCTTGTTGGTTGGCGTGGGGCTCACCAGTGCCACCCAGGGCCTGATCGCCACGCTGATCTACCTGGCACTCGGGATTCCACGCTGGTGGGTGCTGGGGCCCATCACCGGGCTGGCGTCGATGGTCCCGGTGGTCGGATCGGCCCTGGTCTGGGGGCCGATCACGGTGGGGCTGTTTCTGACTGGTCATCCGATCAAGGGGCCCATCCTCGCGACACTCGGTGTGGGAGTGATCTCGACTGCGGACAACTTGTTGCGGCCGATCTACGCAAAAATCGGCGCGCTACAAATGCCGATGCTTCTGTTGTTGGTCTCGCTGTTTGGAGGTATCGCGGCGTTTGGAACGTGGGGCGCGATTCTCGGGCCGCTCATCGTCAGGCTGTGGATGGAGGCAGTGGCATTGCGCCAGGAGGCGACCCCGTCGCTGGCGCCGAGTCCGCCGCCGTGAAGTCTGTTATGATGTGAGCGCGAGGAGTGTGTCGAGCCATGTCGAGATTGCGGGTGGGTGTCGCGTTGGTGCTCGCTGCGTGTGGAGCTGGCCAGCCTCAGGGTGACGATGGCGGCACGGATCTGGCGGCGGCTGTCGACGGTGGCGTCGCAGACGATCTGAGCATGGCGCCAGATCTGAGCCCAGTGCCGGTGATCACGCCCGACGATCCTGGGCCGGGCGACACCACGACCACGATCGATACCACCCTGGAGCGGCATCTCATTTCTCGGCTGATCTATGGATATAACTTTTACAAGGCTGGGCTTTCTTATCCCAAGAATCTCACTTTTGATCGGCTGGGTGGCGATCGGATGTGTAGTTACAACTGGGAAAAGAATGTCGAGTCTAGTGGTGGGCAGAATGACGATCCGGCTTATTTTTATGTCAATGATTTCAATTATTATGTGAATACCGCGGGTAACAATGCCATCGCTGGCGACGTGTTTGGCGCCATTGACGCCAATCGGGCGCGCGATGCGGTGACGATGCCGGTGTTACCATTGATGGGCTATGTGGCGGCTGACCAGAGTGGCGCCGTGAATATCAAGTCCAAGGATACGTACCTGTCGCATTTTCTGGTAAATCAGCTCGATACCGGGTTTGGGCCTACTGCGTCTGCGCCGAGCGCGCCTTCGACCAGCGACGGTGTGGTGAAGCAGGATGAGTTCGCCAATTATCTACGCTGGCATTATCCGACCATAACCGACTTGTTCACCAATCCGAAAAAGCGCGTCATCATCGGGCTCGATAATGAGCCCGAGCTTTGGATCGAAGCCTTTGCCGTCCTGCAGCGCAGCACGAGTGGCAAGGCCATCAATATGGCCGCGCTCGGCAGCGAGAACGGCTGGGTGGCGCCCACGGGCGATACCACCATCGGGTACAAAGTCACGCCGACCGAATTCATCGGGCGGACCAAGACGGTGGCGGCGATGTTGCGGCGGGTAATCCCCAGCGCCGAGATCGTCGGCCCGAGCCATTTCGGCTGGGATGCGATGGTCAATTATAACGACGGCGTCTGGACGCAATACGATATGGGCGCCACCTGGTTCATGGACGATTATCTGGCGCAGCTGAAGGCGGCCGACACTGCGGCCGGTGTACGCATGCTCGACGCGTTCGATTTCCACTGGTATCCAGCAGCCACGACGGCCACTGGCACCAAGAGCGTGCACGAGATGGAGACCACCGCCAGCGACGAAGAATTTGACGCGCTGGTGCAGAATCCGCGGTCGTATTGGGACGCGACGTACAAAGAGACGTCATATATCACCAAGGACCATACCAAGGGTCCGATCAATCTGTTGTCGCGTATTCAAAGCCGTATCGACGCCGCATATCCGGGTACCAAGATGGGTATCACCGAATATTATCCCGGTGGTGGCAGTGAGATTGCCGGCGCCATTGCCGAGGCGGATACGCTGGGGATTTTCGGGCGATTCGGGCTCTATATCGCCGCATTGTGGCCCTATTATTCCTGGGACGATACCCGCATGCGGTTCGTGCATGCCGGGATGAAGAGTTTTCGTTCGTACGATCTCGGCAATGGCATGTTCGGCGACGTCAGCGTGCACGCGGCGTTTTCGGCGACCGATCTGGGCAGCGCGTATGCGTCGGTGGACCCAGGATCGGACGATCGTATCGTAGTCATATTGATCAACAAGCAGAAGACCGCCAAGACCAGCGCCATCCGCATCAGCCATCCCAAGAGGCTGACCAAGGCCGAGGTCTACACCGTCGCTGGCACCACGGCTAACCCGGTGCATCAGGCGGATCTCACGCTGACCAAGATCAACGCCGTGGTCTACACCATGCCGGAACGTAGCGTGACCACGCTCGTCTTCAAGCCATGAGCTCCTACACCCACGGTGCGTCGAGCACGCCGCTTCGCGGTGAGACCATCGGCGAGAGCTTCTTTGCCACCGTTGCTGCGTATTCCTCGTCGCTGGCATTGGTCGTATGTTCGCAAGGGCGGCGCTTTACCTGGAGCGAGCTGGGCGCCGAGGTGCGGAGCTGTGCGCGTGGGCTCATCGCGCTTGGCGTGCACAAGGGCGATCGGGTGGGCCTGTTCGCGCCCAATCGCTATGAGTGGGTGGTGATGCAATTTGCCACCGCCGCGGTCGGCGCCATTTTGGTCAACCTCAACCCGGCCTATAAAACGACCGAGCTCGAATATGCGCTCAACCAGGCGACGGTGAGCGTGCTGGTGAGCGCGGCCAGATTTCGCCACAACGACTTTGCCGCCATGGTGCGCGAGGTGCACTGTCCGTCGCTGCGCGAGATCTTGATCCTGGAAAACGACTGGCAGCGGCTGTATCAAGCTGGCGAGTCGATCGGCGCCGACGAGCTGGAGGCGCGCGGCCAAAGCCTTTATCCCGACGATCCGATCAATATCCAGTACACCTCGGGCACCACCGGCTTTCCGAAAGGCGCCACGCTGTCGCACCACAACCTCGTCAACAACGGTTTCTTCATCGGCGAAATGCTCGGCTATACGCACGCCGATCGCGTGTGCATTCCAGTTCCGTTCTATCACTGCTTCGGCATGGTCATCGGCAACCTGGCCTGCATGACCCACGGCGCCTGCATGGTGGTGCCGGGCGAAGCCTTCGACGCGGCGGCGGCGCTCGATGCCGTCGTGGCCGAGCGCTGCACGTCGCTGTACGGCGTGCCAACCATGTTCATCGGCATGCTCGACGCGCTCCGCGATCACGACGTCTCGTCGCTGCGCACCGGCGTGATGGCCGGCGCGCCCTGCCCGGTGGAAGTCATGAAGCAGGTACAAGATCGCCTACACGTCCCAGAAATCACCATCTGCTACGGCATGACCGAGACCTCGCCCGTCTCGACGCAGACCGCGGTCGACGATCCGCTGGACCGGCGGGTCGGCTCGGTAGGGCGCGTGCATGCGCACCTGGAGATCAAGATCGTCCATCCCGAAACCGGCGCAGTCGTGCCGCGCGGTCACTCCGGCGAGCTGTGCACGCGCGGTTACTCGGTCATGCTCGGCTACTGGGACAACCCCGAGGCCACCCGTCTCGCCATCGACAGCGCGCGCTGGATGCACTCCGGCGATCTGGCCACCATGGACGCGCGCGGCTATCTCGGCATCGTCGGCCGCATCAAAGACATGATCATCCGCGGCGGCGAGAACATCTATCCGCGCGAAGTCGAAGAATTTCTCTACACCCACCCGTCGGTGAGCGACGTCCAGGTGATCGGCGTGCCCAGCGAGAAATACGGCGAAGAGGTGATGGCCTGGGTCAAGATCAAGCCCGGCACCGTGTGCGAGATCGCCGAGCTACAGGCGTTCTGCAAAGGCCGCATCTCCACCTTCAAGATCCCGCGCCACTGGAAGCTCGTCGACGATTTCCCGATGACCGTCACCGGCAAAGTGCAAAAGTTCCGCATGCGCGAGCTGGCCATCATCGAGCTGGGCCTCTAGCGAACGAGGTCGAGCATCTGTGCTTCGCGCCAGCCGCCGAAGCGATAGTAGGCATATGACAACACCACCGACACCCCTGAGCCGAGCGGAAAGCTCCACCAGATGGCTTCGGCGTGCAGCGACGGCGTCAGCGCGTACGCGAACGGGATGCGCACGAACCATAGCGCGACCACCAAGATCGCCAGCGGCTGCAGGACTGCACCCGTCGCCCGCACGACGCTGGAGAGGACGAAGCTGACGCCGAGCAGGATGAACGACCACGACACCACCGCATGGATATGCAAGGCGATGAGGATGGCTGCTTCGTCGCTGCCGAGGAAGATGGCGAACGCCGATCGGTCGAGTAGGGTGACCATGAGGATCAGCGCCGTGGTCATGGCGATGCTGAAGATCACGCCCACACGGGCGATCTCGTTCACGCGGACCCATAGCTTGGCGCCCACGTTTTGCGCCGCCATCGACGACACCGCGCTGCCGAGCGCCAGCGACGGCATCTGGATGTAACTCCACAGCTGGAAACAGGCGCCGTAGGCCGCGGTCACCTGCGAGCCATTGCGGTTGACGAGGCTGATCATGGCCAGCATCGACGCCGAGATGACGATCACCGAAAGGCCCATCGGGATGCCCTTGACGACGAGCGCGTGCAAGACGCGGCGATCGATGCCGAGATAGCGCCATTCACCGGCGGTGAATCGGAGCGGGTGCTTCTTCAGATAGAGCCAGCCGATGAGCGCCACCAGCGACACCCATTGCGAGATCAGCGTGGCCATCGCGGCGCCGGCGATGCCGAGCTGTGGAAATGGGCCGATGCCGCGGATCAACAAAGGATTGAGCCCACCATCGAGAACCACCGACAGCGCCAGGAAGAAAAATGGCGTCTTGGAGTCGCCGGCGCCGCGCAGCGACATCATCACGAAGCTGTAGAGCACGATGGCCGGAAACGCGGCAAAGATGATGCGCAGATAAGACGACGCGAGCGGAATGACATCCGGCGGCGTATGCATCCACTCCAGCATCGTCGGCGCGAACGCGAAGCCGAGCGCGGCCATCAAGATCGACACCCCGCCGAAGAAACTGAGGCTGGTGCCGATGGTCTTCTTGGCGGTGACCGGATCGCGGGCGCCGAGGCTTTGCGCCACCAGTACCGTCGCTGCCAGGCCGAGGCCGAAGGTGGCACCGAGCAGGAAGAAGAGCAGACTGTTGGCGTTGGTGACCGCGGCCAGTGCCGATTGTCCGAGCAGCCGACCGATCCAGGCGGCGTTGATGGAGCCGCTCAGCGACTGCAGCACACTGCTGGCCAGCGTCGGCAGCACGAAGGCGAGTAGGACCCGGGGAACAGGTCCTTCGGTGAGGAGGGCACGGGGAGGCGGCATGGTCTGGCCGGCGCACTCTAGCGAAACGGCGACGCAGCGTCGAGTGTCAGCGCTTGGTCATCGCCACCAGGCGGTCGCGCAGTGGCGCGAGCATGACCGGCACCACATGGGGTTAGGTTCAGGTTCACAGGTGCTGCTGGAGGAGCTCGGGTTACGCTGCGCGCATGCGGTGCTATGTGTTGGTCCTGGTAGGTCTCGCAGCGTGTGCGTCGCCCGCGGTGGTGATGACGCCTGCGGTGGCTGCGGCGCGATATGCCGACGCTGCGATGTGGCTGTGTTTGCCTGGCCGCGAAGACGCCTGTGCCGGTGATCTCTCCGTCACCGAGCTTGCGGCTGACGGCAGCTCGGTCGTGCTCCCGGTGCCGCGTCCCGTCGCTGAGCCGCCGGTCGACTGCTTCTATGTCTATCCGACGGTCGACCTCGGCCTTCTGCCGGGCAACCACAGCGACTTCGCCGATACCAGGCCGATGGCGACGGCGACGCTGGCCCAGGTGGGCCGGCTGCGTAGCGTGTGTCGCCTGTTCGTGCCGCTCTATCGGCAGGCGACCATCGGGTCATACCTGCACTCCGCCAATGTGCGCGAGCGGCATCTTGCCGTCGCTGCCGCCGACATCGACGCCGCTTTTGGCGAATACCTGCGCCAGCACAACCACGGTCGGCCCATCGTGCTCGTCGGCCATTCGCAAGGCGCCGACATGGTCACGCGCCTCCTCAAACATCATTTCGACGAGGACGCAGCGCTCCGCAAGCAGCTGGTGATCGCCATGGCCATCGGCGGCTGGATCGAGGTCGAGAAAGGCAAGACCGTCAGTGGCAGCTTCGCGCACATTCCCGTTTGCACCGGCAACACCGAGCGCGGCTGCGTCATCGGCTATCGCACCATCGCTGCTGGCGCGACGGTGGACCCGCACATGGCGCCGCCAGCCCCCGGCCACGAAACGATCTGCGTGAACCCAGCCGAGCTCGCACATGGCACGTCTCGCTTTCAAATGGCGGTTTTTCCGACGAGCACGCGCCGTGGCCGCGCCCGCAACATGGACGGCATCACGACGCCGTATGTCGCGCTGCCGGACTTCTACCGGGGCCGCTGCGTCGACGGCAAAGACGGCTATCGCTTTCTGGAGATCGCCGCCGATCCGGCGCCAGGAGACGTGCGCAAGAACCCCATCGACTTCTCGGCGGGGCACCTGAGCGGCAGCCTCGGCCTGCACGTCCTCGATTTCCAGTTCGCACAAGGCGACCTCGCCGCGCTGATCGCAGCGCGCTCGGCGCCGTAGGTCCTACTTCCGCGAGACGTGGATGATGGTGCCGATGATCGTCGCGATGCTCGTCACGCCCCAGAAGATCCAGGTGCCGTAGTCGTGCCAGAACGTGCTGGTCAATCGAAATGGTCCATGGGGATGGTCGGCTTGGCCCAGGGATGCCTGCGTGCTTCGTAGACTGACACCGTCGGTGGCGGGAAGGCTGGGTCGGCAAACGCGCCGATGGGGATGGCGATGAGATCCGGGCGCGTGGCGATCTGGTAGTGCACGGTCGAGCCGCAGACCGGGCAAAAGTGAAACGTCAGCTGGTTGCCGCTGTCGGCGGTGCGGGTGAAGACCTTGGAGTCGCCGCTGATGGTGACGGTGTCGACGGGGAAGCGCGCCTGGATGCCGTAAGCGCTGCCCGTCCGTCGCTGGCAATCGAGACAGTGGCACATCGAGATGCGGACGGGCTCGCCTGGGCACGAGACGGATAGCTGGCCGCACTGGCAGGTCGCTTTGCGTATGACCGTCATCAAAAGACCTCAGATCGGCCGAACGAGGTCTTCGGCGCTGATGAGCCAGGGGGGCTCAGGGACGTTTTCGAGCTCGTAGAATCCGCCGCAAAAGACGGCGTGCGGGCAGCCGCTGCAGACGGGCTTTCTCGTGCGGCGCTCGGCGAGATACTGGCCGAGGTTCACGTCTTCGTTGTTCACGAAGACCATGTGCCGCTCGAGCTTGGCGAGGTCGCCCATCATCAAATGGGTGTGGTTGGGCATGAAGCAGAACGGCAGGTTGATCACTTGCAGCTTCATGCGTGTGTGCCAGCGATCGATGACCGCGGCGGTGATGTCGGCGGCGGCCTGGGTGTCCGGCGCGATCATGCTGGTGGCGCGACCGAACGGCGTCAGAAACTGAATGTTGAGCCAGCGCAGGCCGAGGTCCCAGGCGAGCTGGGCGACCTCGTCGAGCTTCTGGTAGTTGCCCTTGGTCAGCGTGATGTTCATGCCAAGGTCGACGCCCGGCGGCGCAGATGCAAGTGAGTTGCGAATACCGCCAATCGTCTGCTCGTAGGCCTCGGCCACGCCGACCTGCTGCGCGTGGGTCTGCGCGTCGGGACCGTGCACGCTGAACAGCAGTGTGGTCAGGCCCGATCGAACGAGCTTCGTCGCGAAATCGGGGTAAAAACAAAGCCGGCCATTGGTCGTGACATTGATGCGCTGGTAGCCGATGGCCCGCGAATACCGAATCAACGGGATGAGCTCGGGGTTGAGCGTGGGCTCGCCACCGTCGAAGTCGACCATGTCGACGCCCAGGCGACGGTATTTGTCGAGGTGCTCGCGCTGGCGCGGCGGATGACCGTGGATCTGCGTGCGGGTGCCGACCGCGCAGAACGTGCAGTGGTTGTTGCACACATAGGTCACGTTCATGATGAGCTTCTTGGGACCAGTGGAGCAGGCCAGACGTGCGTCAAACGTCGCCTTGAACTTGATCAGCTCCGTCGCTGGCACCAGCGCGCCGGGCTGGGACGGCGCGGTCTGAAAGTGCGGACCCCAGTCGCTGACGACGGGCAGCGATCGATTGTGCGCGAGCTGCGTACCGGGCAGCGGCGTCGCGAACTGCACGGCCGGATGGACGTCGAAGCGGTCGTGCAGATCCATGGCAAAGGCCAAGGTCTCGTTGACTTCTTCGGCAGTCTCGCCGGGCAGGCCAATCATGAAATGGCACATCAGCGGCACGCTGGCGGCCTGCGCATTTTCGGCAGCACGCGTGATGGCGCCGAGATCGAGCCGTTTTCCGACGACAGAATCGACCACGCGCTGCGAGCCGCTCTCGGCGCTGACGCTGACCGTCTGCACCCGGCCGTGCATCTGTTGTAGATGGCGGGGCTCGAGATAGTCGGCGCGGACGCCGTTGGGTAGGTCG